>Ga0247841_10007186_pt1 | contig 16673 bp, 14 predicted proteins | sample LaCruzMarch2015__2_FD_192410 | JGI IMG/M metagenome (GOLD analysis project Ga0247841, IMG submission 192410) | Freshwater microbial communities from meromictic Lake La Cruz, Castile-La Mancha, Spain - LaCruzMarch2015_18m | ecosystem: Environmental > Aquatic > Freshwater > Lake | place: Spain... | reverse complement strand
TCTTGCGTAGCCATTATAATGTCCTTTCCTGCCATCTAATCCTCCTTTGGAAAGGATCATTATAGCAACTTTGGAACCGGACATTTTTGCTTTGCTAAAACCGGACATTATTGTATTGCGATTACAGGAAAGTTTTAACCTAAAAAAACTGGGGACGGTTCTCTAAAAAAGAGAACCGTCCCCTTGTTTTTCGGAAAAGATATAACCATCCCCTTGTTTTAAACTTGCGTAGTTACATAGACATACTGCAGAATCTTGCTTCCGGAATTTTTTACATTGTGCAGGGTATCCGGCGGAATAAACACGAAGGTATTTTGAGCGGCTTTAAGCTGATTATTTTTTCCAGAATAAATTGTAGCCCTGCCTTTTATTATGATCAGCGCCTCTTCTTTATTTTCAGTTTTATGCTCTCCAATGAATTCTTTTGGCTTTAAAGTAACTAAGCCACCCCGTAGCCCCTTTTCCTTAGAAGAGTCTCCTAATAGGCGCAGAAACCTTTGCCTGCCTTTAAGTTGCGCGCAAAAAACTTTTTCAAACTTGGCCATTATTTACCTCTTCTTTGTTTTAGAAACCCGGGGACGGTTCTGTTTTTTCTTTGAATCCGGGGACGGTTCTGTTTTTAATAATTTAAAGCGCGGAAAAACAGAACCGTCCCCATGATTTTCGGAAAAAACATAACCGTTCCCTTATTTTACAGGATATTTACCGCAGCAGAATTTCTCTCCCTCCGGGCAATACCCCAATGCTTCGCATTTGGCTCCCGCATCCTTAAAAACTGCCGGCAGTTTTTCAGCGCAAATCTCGAGCATTTTGTTTGCCAGCTGGCGAATCTCCCATTGCGCCCGAAAGCAGCAACGATGCTGGAAGAAATGTAATAATTCCCGGCAATTCATGGTGGCCACAATTTTAGTCTCCGCCGCCTGCGGCAGTACAAAACGCGCGTCCTGATTTGCCGCCTCTTTGATAATATTATCTTGCCCCAAAAGCTCCAGCATCCGAGTATAACTGTGCTGAATCAAAACCATCAATTTTTCAAATTCATTTTTTGCTTCCTGATTTTTTTCAATCGTAGGCGGAATAATATAATCAAAGTTTTTTTCCTTCACGTATCTCATGCTTTGCTGAGAATACGAGGCAAGGCGATGCCGCACTAATTGGTGCGTAAGCGCGCGAGATACCCCTTCAATAGCAAAAGTAAATTTAACATGCTCCAGCGGGCTTTGATGCCCGGAAGCCACAATGCTTTTTACAAAAGCCTCCTGTTTTTCAAGCGTTATCGCTTCATCCAAAAAAACATCTCCGGCAAATTTCTCGGAATAACATTGCCGGCAAGCCGCATAAATAAGCGAGATAGCATTCTGACTCATCTCTAATAATTTTACGTTCATTATCGCTTTAGGCATGATTACCTCTTTCTTTCTGAAGATAAATACTCTGCCGCCAAATATGAACTGCGGACATAGGGAGCGCTTTGAATATGTAAAAATCCTAACTCTCCGGCTTTTTCTTTATAGTAATCAAACTGCTCCGGGGGAATATAATCTTTAACCGGATAATGCTGTTTGCTAGGAGCCAGGTATTGCCCGATACTCAAAAAATCGCATTGCGCATAACGCAACTCCCGCATTACCGCCAAAACCTCCTCTGCTTCTTCTCCTAACCCCAACATCAAACTGGATTTTGTCTTAATCTCTGGAGCGATTTCTTTTAAAATACGCAACAAGCCAAGTGAACGTGCGTAATCTGCGCCCGAACGCACTTGTTTATAAAGCGAAGGCACAGTTTCCAGATTATGCGCGATGATATCCGGCTTGGAATCAACGGCAATTTTTAAAGCATCCCGGGAAAACCCGAAATCCGGAATCAAGATTTCAATTTTCACCTGAGGTGATTTTTTCCTGATCCCCTTGACCGTCTGGGCAAAAATTCCTGCTCCTCCATCTAACAGATCATCCCGGGTAACACTGGTAATCACAACATGCCCTAAACCAAGCCGGCCAACAGCCTGCGCAACGCGGCTAGGCTCATTCAAATCGGGTTCAAACGGCTGGGACTTATTTATATTACAAAAGTTGCAGCTGCGCGTGCAATTTTTCCCCAAAATCAGAAACGCCGCTGTCTTAGCCAAAAAACACTCTCCAATATTCGGGCACATCGCCTGTTCGCAAACAGTCTCGACGCCTAAATTACGCAGAGCCTGCTTCATCCCCGCGCAATCTTTAAGGCTAATTTTTTTATTTAACCAGGATGGTTTCATATATTAGGTGCTAGGTAATAGGTTCTAGGTGTTAAAAACAAAGGGGACGGTTCTGTTTTTATTCAAGTTGTCATCCCCGCGAAAGCGGGGATCAGATTCCCGTTTTCACGGGAATGACGGTAGTAAAAATAGAACCGTCCCCTGGTTTTTTTGAAAAATTAACATTAAATGTACGAGCGAATGCCTCTATAAGTTTTTCCTCTAAAATATCTTTTTCCGGAACCACTTTTAATTCATCCGATAAAGTTGTCGCGTAGGCGGATAGATCATTAGGCAAAAACTTAAGGTATTTACGCGCGAAATTCCAATTTATTCCGCAAGGAATAGAACCATGCTGGAAAATAGCCTGCCTATTTCTTTTCTGCGCGTTCCCGCCGATTTTCTTACCACCAATCACAATATCATATTTTTCATGCGCCGCGCTGCAAAGTTCATGCGGCGCGCATCTATCCTTAAAACCCGCTTGGCTTAGAGCAAAAGCCGCGGTTAAACCCAAAGATTCATAAAAACGCAAAAGAAACCCGCAAATATTCCGGTAATCCACCAACACTCCCGGCGCCTCCCCCACATCGGATTTGCTGCAAACAAAACTATAAGTTATTTCATCATCATGAAAAAGAATTCCTCCACCGGTAATCCTTTTAGCTGCTTCCACCCCATCAACCGCGCAAGCAGGCAAATCAATCTGGCTTTCGGGAACTTGTGAAAATCCATAGGTAAAAGCCGGCGCCTGCCAACGGTACAGGCGCAATACCGGCATGCCATCTTCTAAATAACCAGAAAAAATCTTGGCGTCTAGCGCCATATTATCCGCAGCGCTAGCGGGTTTCGATATAATAAGTCTAAATGTTTTCATATGATAAATAAGCGTCATTGCGAGGAGCGCAGCGACGAAGTAATCTAAAAACTAGATTGCTTCGCCCGCCACTGAACCAATGGCGGGCTCGCAATGACACACGGGTTTCCAGCGCATATCCGGCTGGCGCGCCGCCCTTACCTCATCCAGGCGTTTTATCGGCATGTTTATTGGCGCCTGGGTTATTTGCGCGGGATTATTTTTTGCCAACTGGGCGATCTGAATCATGGTGTCAATAAAAGTATCCAGTGTTTCCTTATTTTCAGTTTCTGTCGGCTCAATCATCAACGCCTCTTTAACAATCAGCGGAAAATAAATTGTCGGCGGATGGAATCCTTGATCAATTAAATACTTAGCGATATCTAAAGCATGCACGCCATTTTTCGCCTGGCGCGACGCGGAAAAAACACATTCATGCATACAGGTTTTATCAAACGGCAAATCATAATATTTTTTAAGCCTAGCCTGACAATAATTAGCGTTAAGTACCGCAATCTCCGCCGCCTTAATTAAACCCTCTTTGCCTAGAGCCAAAATATAAGCGTAAGCCTTAAGGATCACTCCGAAATTTCCATAAAAAGGCGCGATATAGCCAATGGATTTAGGATAATTATAATCCAACGCGAAAATTCCGTCACTGCGCCGGATAACCCGCGAGATAGGTAAAAACTCAACTAATTTTTGACAAACCCCCACCGGGCCCGCTCCCGGCCCTCCTCCTCCGTGCGGAGTGGCAAAGGTTTTATGTAAATTTAGATGTACGACATCAAAACCAATATCTCCGGGCCGGCATTTTCCCAGCATCGCGTTAAGATTCGCTCCGTCATAATACAACAGCGCCCCCACCGCGTGCGCCAGATCCGCGATCTCCTTAATCCGCGGGTTAAAAATCCCCAAAGTATCCGGACAAGTCAGCATTACTGCCGCTACTTCATTATTTAAATTTTTTTTGTACTGTTCTAAATCCATATAACCATCCGCTCCGGTAGAGATAATTTTTATTTCATAGCCGGCAATCGCCGCGCTCGCCGGATTAGTGCCGTGCGCTGAATCCGGAACGATAATATATTTACGCCGCGCGCCTTGATCCTTATGGTAGGCGGCAATCAGCATAACCCCGGTTAATTCACCATGAGCTCCAGCCATTGGCTGCAGAGTAAAAGCGCTCATTCCGGTAATTTCTGAAAACAGTTTCTCCGACTCATATAAAACTTCCAATGCCCCTTGGCACAGTATTCCCCCGCCGGAAAGTTGCGGCAATAAAGGATGCAGCTGCGAAAATCCCTCAAAAGCGGCAATGTGTTCAGTAAATTTCGGATTATACTTCATGGTGCATGAACCCAGCGGATAAAAATTTGTATCCACGGAAAAATTAAGGCGCGAAAGATTAGTATAGTGGCGCACTACATCCAGTTCACTCAAACACGGTAGTTGCGCGCCAGTTTGGCGGCAATATTTTACGGCCAAAGGTTTGGCCAGGGGAACATCCAATGCCCCGTAGGAAAATCCCCGCCTGCCATTCTTATGTTTTTCGAATATTAATTTAGAAGGCGCCAGGCTCATAGCACTGCCTCCAGGCTATCCGCAAGCCGGCAGATCTCTTCTTTAGTCCTTTTCTCAGTAACCGCGACTAACAAATAATTATCCATGCCCTTATAAAATCTGCCCAGCGGAAAACCGCAGGCAAAACCTTTTTCGATCATCCGCTGTACCACCTCATCAGCCTGGCGTGGAAGCAACACGGTAAATTCATTAAACGTCGGAGAAGAACGTTTTACCTGCACGCCATTGATCCGGGATAATGTTTCTTTAGCAAACTCTGCCTTCTGGTAGTTGTGCTCGGCTAACTCTTTAAAACCCTCTCTGCCTAAAAGCGACATAAATACTGCCGCGCGTAAAGCGCAGAGCGCTTCATTTGAACAAATATTAGAGGTCGCTTTTTGGCGGCGAATATGCTGCTCGCGGGCCTGCAAAGTTAATACAAAACCTCTTTTGCCGTCACTATCCACCGTAGCTCCCACAATCCTGCCTGGCATCTGACGCACCAACTGGCTTCTGGCCGCCATAAACCCCAGATACGGGCCGCCGAAAGAAAGTAGAATCCCTAAACTTTGCCCCTCCCCGGTAGCGATATCAAAACCCATTTCTCCCGGAGTCTTTAACATACCCAAAGAAATCGGATACACTGAAGCAATCGCCAAAGCGCCGCATTTATGCACCCGCTCGACTATATCGCTATAATCATCAACCGCGCCAAAAAAATTAGGATTCTGAAAAATTACCGCCGCGGTCTTATCGTCCAGATACTTAAACAACTCTTCACGGCAGCTTTGCCCGTGCGCGACCGGAATCTCCACGAATTCGATAGCAAGATTCGAAGTATAGGTATAGAGCATCGTCCGGTAAATCAGGTTCACTCCGCTATCCAGAATAATTTTATTCCGTCCCGTATGCCGCAGGGCCATCATCGCGCTTTCAAAAAGCGCGGTCCCCCCGTCATATAAAGAAGCATTGGAAACATCCAGCCCGGTTAACTCACAAATCAGGCTTTGATATTCATAGATTGCCTGCAGCCAGCCTTGCGAACACTCCGGCTGATACGGGGTATAGGCGGTATAAAATTCTGGCCGGCTGCTTAAGCTGTCAACTGCGGCTGGGATGATATGGTCATAAAATCCAGCGCCCAGGAAATTAACCAAACCGGCAGCATTTTTTGCTGAAAGTTTTTGCAATGATTGCGTTACCTGATACTCTGATTTTGACGCGGGCAGGTTAAAAGATTTTGGTTTAAGCTCCTCCGGAATATCTTTAAAAAGTTCATCAATGCTTTTGGCCCCAATGGTTGCAAGCATCTGTTGGATATCTTCTGGAGTATGTGGAATATAATTCATTCAGCAATTCCTTCTACATATTTCTGGTAACCGGCTGCGTCCATAAGTTTAGCTTTTTCCGTTTCATTAGAAAATTCCATTGAAAAAAAATATCCTTTTTCATACGCCGACTGATTAATCAACTCCGGATTAGCCGCTAACTGCGTATTTACCGTCAGGACTTTTCCGGATAAAGGCGCGTAGACATCAGAGGCGGCTTTAACTGATTCTACCGTAGCGCAATGCCCCGCCTGTTTGAGCGTTTCATTTATTTTCGGTAATTCCACGAAAGTAATATCACCCAAAGAATGGGCGGCGTAATCCGTAATTCCCACGTAAGCAATTTTACCCTCAATCCGCGCCCACTCATGATCCTTGGTATAAAAAAAATCCTTTGGTATATTCATAAAAATTCTCCTTTTAAATTAATACTTCTTTCGTCATTGCGAGGAGCGCAGCGACGAAGCAATCTCGTCTTTTTTAGATTGCCGCGTCGCGCTACGCGCTCCTCGCAATGACATTATTTTACATTACCATGATAAAAAGGCTTCTTGACTACTCTTACCGGAATCTCTGTGCCTGCTTCTTTAACCATAAGCTGCGAACCGATATCAAAATTACCCGCGATATATCCCATTCCAATACCTACAGAAAGGCTGGGAGAAAAAGAACCGCTAGTTACCGTGCCAATCTGCCGGCCTTTATCCAATATAGCAAAATTATGGCGCGGCGCTCGCCGGGAATCTGCCTGAAAATAAATTAGCCGCTCTCTGGGCCCATTATTTTGCTCTTTAATTAAAGCGCCCTTACCGATAAAATCCTTAGATAAATCCACGAATTTCAACAGGCCCGCGGCTAATGGCGAATGATGCGTATCCAAATCCTGCCCATAAAGAGGATAACCCATTTCCAAGCGTAAAGTATCCCGGCAGCCTAAGCCTGCCGGTTTAACCCGGCTGTCGCCAAGTAAAAGATCCCAAAGCCTGCCGACATAATCATTAGCAATGTATATCTCATAACCCAACTCTCCGGTGTAACCTGTGCGGCTGATTATACAACGTTGGTTTTGTAAAATAAATTCAGAAAAAGTATAATAATTAAGTTTTGACACGCCGGAACCAAAAATATTTTTAAGCGCCTCCAGCGACTGCGGCCCCTGCACATCAAGCTTAGACATTTGATCAGACACATTTTCCAAAGAACATCCTACAGCAAGATTTTCTTTTAAATGCTCTAGGTCACCAGAAATTGTGGCAGCGTTAACTACAATCATCCAGCTGGCCTTATTCATTCGGTAAATAATCAGATCATCCAGTATCCCCGCCTGGTCATTAAGCATAAAACCATAACGACAGGAACCAAAAGGCATCGAGCTGATATTTTGGGTAATCAGGCGGTCAAGGCCGCTTAAAACAGGATCTGCCTGAAGCATAAATTCGCCCATATGGCAAATATCAAACACAGAAACACTTTGGCGGGTATGCGCGTGCTCAGCCAATATCCCCTGATATTGAATGGGCATCATCCATTCGCCAAAAGGAGCCATTTTCGCGCCAAGGGCAAGGTGAGTTTTATAAAGCGGGGTTTTTAACACTGGAATTATTCTATTATTTTAATTTAGCTATTTTTAAAATTATACCACAAATTTATTTTTTTACTTAAAATAAAATCAGAAAATCAGGGGACGGTTCTCTTAAGAGAACCGTCCCCTTTATTCATTATTTTAAAACCTCTTTACGCATAATAAAAAATACTGGAATAGAGGCGATTTCAATAAAAATGCTCATGATGATAACCGCGAATATTGAATGCTCATAAAACAGCCCAGTAATAGCGCTGCCGATAAAAATTGCCAAGCCATAGGCGGCATTGAATATCCCATAGCCTGTCCCTCTTTTGGCCAAAGGCGTCAGGTCAGCAATCGCTGACTTCATCACCGTTTCATGGCAGCCCATTACAATACCCCAGATAATTACTCCGGCTAAAACCCACGAGAATTTCGTGGAAAAAACTAATCCCGGTATTAATAGTGAAAAAACAGGAATTGCGATCAAAGTAATTAAGCCCGCTTTCTCATTACCGCGCTTAGCCTTAAAAATATCATAGGTTTTACCAATACCCATCGCCGCTAGAGCATCCACTCCCATGGCTAAAGCGTAAAACAAAGGAATCTGCGCGTCCGTCAGCACATGTTTGGCTTTAAGATGAAAACCGATCAGCGCGAAATTAGCAAAACCCAAAGTAGTAATAAAAGTAAAAACTGTATAGATCCAAAAAACTCTGCTTAATTTATCTGATCCCGGCTGCTTATTTATCGAAACTTCTAAAACTTCAGGATTAGGCACGGCCCGATGAGCAAAGAAAATACAAAGTAAAACTAGCGCCAGAGGAATCCAAAGCAAAGAATAACCCTGTTGATAATCCGCCAGAGGCCTATCCCCTTTACCAATGATTACAAAAAGAATGCTAAAAATTAACGGCCCGCTGATTGCCCCGATCTGATCCAGCACTTCGGCGATGGCAAAACCAAACCCCGTGCCTACTTGTTTAGTGGCTTGCGAAAGAATGGTATCTTTTGCCGGGCTGCGCAAAGCCTTGCCTAATCTCTCAATAATAATAAAAACAACTGCCACCTGCCAGATGCCCGTCAGCGCCAGTAACGGCACGCTGACCAGTAAACCGTAGCCTAAAAAAGTAAACCACCAATAAGCCTTGGTCTTATCCGCGAAATAACCCGCGGCCAAACGCACCGCGTAACCTAAAAACTCCGCCAGCCCAGCCGCCAAGCCCACAATCGCGGCATTAGCGCCGAGTGTCTTAAGATATGGCCCGTTAACACTGCGCGCCCCTTCATAAACCATATCCCCGAAAAGGCTGACTAACCCAAAAAGTAAAATAAGTTTAAAAGCGGCTTTTTTTTGAATATTCATTATTATTAAAATCCGGGGACGGTTCTATTTTTTAGAGAAAGGTGACTGTCACGCTTTTCGTGACTGTCACCTCTGCCAAAAAGAAAGGTGACTGTCACGCTTTTCGTGACTGTCACCTCTGCCAGAGAAATAGAACCGTCCCCTTGTTTTTATTAGCGGTAAAACTTAGGCTTAGGATATTTAAAAGGTTTTTTCGCCTGTCCAGGCCTTGGCTGCCCATGCCTAAATTGGCGCGCCGGGGGCCGGCCAGGCTGGTGGCCAGGTTCACCGAATTTATCCAGGGTAAGCTCCGCGTGTTTTGAAACAGGCAAAGTAGCTTTAATAAGTTTTTCAATATCCCGCACATCATGCCCCTGATCCGGAGTGGCAAAAGAAATCGCGTGCCCCTTATGCCCGGCGCGGGCCGTGCGCCCAATACGGTGCACATAATTTTCCGCGTCCTCCGGCAAATCATAATTAAGCACCAGCTCAATCCCCGTAACATCAATCCCGCGAGAAGCAATATCCGTAGCTACCAGCACTCGATATTTACCAGCCTTAAAACCTTCTAAGGCCTCCCGGCGCTGGCCAAGAGAACGGTTAGAATGTATTTCAGAAGCGGTGTGGCCCATATCCCGGATGGAGCGGACGATTTTTTTGGCATTATGTTTAGTGCGTGAAAATAATAAAACTGAACCATGATACTGCGCCAGCAGCTTTTTAAGCAGCTGTGTTTTAGACTCTTTCTTAACGATAAATAATTCCTGGGTAACCAGCTCAACGGTAGTGCCGGAAGGGGTAATTTCAACGCTCAAAGGTAATTTCATATGCTTAGCGGCGATATTCATAATTTCTTTAGGCATAGTGGCTGAAAAAAGCATGGTTTGCCTATCGCGAGGCAGGAAACGTAAAATTTTATCGATTTGCGGAGCAAACCCCATATCCAACATGCGGTCCGCTTCATCCAACACCAGCATAATTACGCTATCCGGCAGAAAATTCCACTGCGACATATGGTCAATCAATCTTCCGGGCGTGGCAATCACCACCTGGGGATCCCGGCGCAAAGCCTGTACCTGAGGCGGCATTGGCGCTCCGCCAATCAAACAGGCAGTCCGCATGCCAAAAGCGCGCGCGATTTCCCCAAAAGCTTCATCAATCTGAATCGCCAATTCTCTGGTCGGAGCAAGCACTAACCCTACGCCTTTTTTCTGCACCAGGCGCTGTACCATGGGAATAGCGAATGAATGCGTTTTACCGGTTCCGGTCTGAGCAATACCCACGATATCTTTTCCCGCCAAGGCCAGAGGAATCGCCTTAAGCTGAATAGGCGTAGGAACTTTAAATTTCATCCGCTCTAAAATATCCAGGATCTTCGGAGCAATGCCCAGGCCATAAAAATTCGCCGCTGCCGGTGTAATATTATTTGTGATTACTGGTTTATTAGTCATGCTGCTTTCATCGCCTTAGGTTTATCATCATAAGCTAAAAGGCCAAGATGAACATGGCAATAGAGCTCATGATTATAAATACTTAAAACATGTTTACAATGCGAAAATTTGCATTTTCTGCCTTTAAGTGAAGTCTTAATTTTTTTGATCTTACACCTCCCTGCCGCCTGTTCGCCAGCCTTCGCCACTAAACCTTAGGCGAACCCGCCAACGTTCGCCACTAAACCTTAGGCGAACCCGCCAACGCTTTAGTGGCGGGCTTTAGTGGCGGGCCTTGTGGCGAAACAAGACAGGCTAAAAAACGAAAAAGCCGCAAAGGTTAGCTGTAATTCCTTAGCGGCATGCACATCCCTAATCTTTGCCTTATTATACCTCTTTAATCTAGTTTGTCAAACAGTAATAAAATCCGGGGACGGTTCTGTTTTTTATATATAAAAAACAGAACCGTCCCCGTGTTTTTCGGAAAAAAGAGAACCGTCTCCTGGTTCTTTAAAAATATCCGTAAGGAATTTGGCCTTAAGCAACCCCTCGTTCCATTCCCCTTCAGAAGTTGAATCCCAAACTATTCCCCCGCCAATTCCCATCTCTGCTTGCCTGCCGGACAGGCAGGCTTGATTATTCTCAATTAAAAGCGTGCGAATCGGAATATTAAAAAATATATCTTTATCCGGAGTAATATAGCCAATTGCCCCGGTATAAATCTTACGCTGCTCTTTCTCCAATTCATTAATTATCTCCATGGCGCGGATCTTCGGAGCTCCGGTAACTGATCCGGAAGGAAAAATCGCCGAAAAAAGCTTATAAATCGAGACATCTTGCATAACCTTAGCCGTGACCGTAGAAGTCATCTGGCAAAGAGTTTTATATCTAGCCACTTCAAAAAGCGCGGGCGCCTTAATCCTGGCTCCCAGCCGGCCTAAATCATTTCTTAAAAGATCCGCGATCATTACATTTTCCGCCCTGTTCTTGCGGTCATATTTAAGGCACAGCGGCGCGATGAGGTCCGAGAATATACTTTTTCCCCGCGGCCAAGTGCCTTTCATGGGCTTAGTTACCAGGTGCGTGGAATTTTTCTTAATGAACAACTCCGGAGACAGGGAAAGAACCTGAAATTTATCAGTTTGAAGATAAGCAGGATAGGGCACCGGCTGCTCCTTTAAAAGCTGATCATACAGAGACAGCGGCTGGCCGTAAAATTCAAAAAGCAGCTTAAGGCAATAGGTAATCTGATAGACATCCCCTTGGGCGATATAATCACGAATCGCATTTATATTTAAGGAATATTGTTCTGGAGTAATATTTAACCGCGGGTTTTTAAGCCAGTAACCCCCAATAGGTTCTTTAATTTTCTCCCGTCGGACATTTTTATACGCGCCTAAATAAATAAGCGGAAAATCATACTGCTTATCCTGATTTAATTTTTCTTCAAAATAATACCCGGCTTCATAAGATAAAAATCCGGCTAGATAATACCCCTGGCTAAGCGCCAATTCAATATCTTCAAAACTTGACTTAAAATACGCCGGATCAGTACAAGAGATAATAAATTCCGGGTCGGCAAATAAAAGAGGTTTTCTTTCGAATTGAGTTAAGACTTTCATAGCTTTATATAATAAGGTGACAGTCACAAAAAGCGTGACAGTCACCTTATTCCCGCCCCCGCGGAGTTGACAATTTGTGCTACTTTCGGAAATGTGACTGTCACGTTCTTTGTGACTGTCACATTTCGGGGAATGCTAATTTATCTAGCCAATAAAGATCAGGTGACAGTCACAAAAAGCGTGACAGTCACCTTTCTAGAACCTAGCACTTATAAAAAAGAGAACCGTCCCCAGATTTTATTCATAACGCAATGCTTCAATCGGATCAAGCGCGGCCGCCTTCTTTGCCGGCCAGAGCCCAAAAGCTATACCGATAACCAGCGAGAATGAAGTTGAAAGTACCACCGAAAACAAAGAAACCTTGACTGTCCATCCGGCAAAAACAGTAATTAATGTTGCCACGGCCCAGCCTAAGAGCACGCCAAAAATTCCTCCTAGAAAAGACATCAGCATCGCTTCGATAAGAAACTGGACCATAATATCTTTATGCGTTGCTCCGATTGCCTTGCGCAAGCCAATTTCACGGGTACGTTCAGTCACCGAAACCAACATAATATTCATAATTCCGATACCCCCGACTAAAAGCGAAATCCCCGCGATCGCCCCCAGCAGCATAGACATAGTTTTAGTCGTCGTTTCCAACGTATCCTTGATATCGGACATATTACGAATTTGAAAGGCATCCTCTGCTTCTTTAGGATTAAGGCGGCGCTGTTTAATAATCAGTTCGCTTAAAGCCGCTTGCGCCGCGTCAATGGAATCCGGATTTTTTGCTTCGACATAAATAGTATCCACGTACTCTTTCCCAAACACCCTAAACATCGCGGTGGTAACCGGAATCACCGCCACATCATCCTGATCATGAAAAGTATTAGCCCCCTTAGCCGGCAGGATACCGATTACTTTAAAATTAAGAAGATTTATTTTTAAGGTTTGGCCAATCGGGTTGGCCTCGCCAAACAACTCTTTGACGACCGTCGTGCCCAGCAACACAACTTTTTCCCGCATTTTAACTTCACTCTCGGTAAAAAACCTTCCTACCGCCGGATATGCCGCGCGAATAGATTCATAATCCGCGCCTACTCCCTCCACTTGCGTATTCCAATTATTACTTTCATAGACCATCTGCCCGCGCCCGGTCACCGAGGGGCTGACGCTCTTAACCACCTCCGTTAGTTTAGCCATCGAGGCGGCATCCGCCAAAGTAAAACGCGTTACCGTACCCGCTTGCATGGACACTCCATGCGTTTTCGAAGAACCCGGCCTAACCACCAAAAGGTTGCTCCCTAAGGATGCTAGTTGCTTTTGAATCGACTCCTTAGCCCCCTGGCCTAAAGCGAGCATAGCAATCACCGAGCAGACCCCGATTAATATACCCAAAATAGATAAAATTGAACGCATTTTATTCGAAAGCATCGCCGCGGCTGCCTGGCGCAAATAATCCAGAAATTTAGTTTCACCGGAAATTTTACGCGGCCTTGACAAAAGATTACTAACTAAGTTACCTTCAATAGAAACTACTCCCGATATTTTTTTTGCTTCTGGCTTACGCTGATCAGAAATAATTACCCCATCGCGCATCTGAATTACCCGCTGGCAATAAGCGGCAACCTCCGGTTCATGGGTTACAATAACTACAGTCTTTCCTTGCTGATTAAGTTTTTGTAAAATATTAATTATCTCTACTTTACTTTTTGAATCCAGGTTACCAGTCGGCTCATCCGCGAAAATAATTAAAGGATCATTAACTAAAGAGCGGGCAATCGCCACTCTCTGCTGCTGGCCTCCGGATAATTCATTGGGCCGATGCGAGGCCCGGTCAGCTAAACCTACCTTGGTAAGCTCTTCTTTGGCCTTGGCCACCAGATGCCTTTTGCCGGCATAAATTAAAGGAAGTTCGGCATTTTCCAAAGCGCTCATCCGCGGTAATAAATGAAACTGCTGAAAGACAAAACCAATTATCCTATTTCTTAAGCGGGCTTGATCTTCATCGCCAAGCTGGGTAATATCTTTACCGCCTAAATAATAAGCGCCGGAATCCGCCCGGTCAAGTAAACCTAAAATATGCATCAACGTGGACTTACCGCTCCCGGAAGCGCCCATAATCGCCACAAACTCACCGGAAGATATTTTTAAGGATATTCCGCTAAGGGCTTTAACTTCCACCTTGCCCATTTGATAAGTTTTAGATATGTTCTTTATTTCAATCATAATTAAAATTATTTTTTTGCCGTTGATGGTTTTTTCTGGCCAAACGGCGTAAACGGGCTGCTGCCGGTATCACTTTCAGGAAGCATGAATTTTTTATTTTTTATTACCACAATATCTTTTTCGCTTACTCCGGAGGAAACCTCGATAAACTTATCATCAGTTATCCCTAATTTAACTGGCTGCTGCAGCAGGCCGCTTTGCCCCTCTTTTTTAATCAAAACAAAACTTCCCTCTTTATCTGTATACACTGCTTCGGCCGGTACCAGCAAAATATTTTCCTTGCTGTTTTCCACAAAATTTATAGTGGTATTCATCCCGGAACGGAAAAAATCCGGGATACTCTCTGGAATAAGATCCACCGGATAAATAGTCACATTATTCACCGTCTGAGATTCATAATACATATGCTCAACAGCGGCGTTAATTTTAGTATCCGGATAAGCATCCAGGATAATTTGGGCTTTTTGGCCCAGCTTTATTTTTCTAATATCAGTTTCATCTACCTGAGCCCGGGCGATAAGCGTATCAGATAATACGATCACCGCGTCAGCGGTAGTTACGGTTTGTCCGGGTTGAGTGGTGGCGACAATCACCTCCGCGTCAATCGGCGCTAATAACGCTATAGGCTTATAAGCCTCTTGCCAATATTTTAACTTTTCTTCTCCTTGGCCGCGGGCAGCATCTAAAAGCGCCGCTCTTTCGGTTGAACTCATCCAGGCCAGCGTAGCGCCGGCTTTAACCTTTTGGCCTTCTTTAACTAAAATACTTTCTATGCGGCCGCCCACCGGAGGCCTGACCTCCAGGCGGTTCTTAGGTAAAACCGTTCCGGTAGTTGAGATAATCGTCTGAATCGCGCCCCGGGTAACCATTACTTCCCTAACCAGATTATCCGTATCCGCTTTTGGCTTAAGTTTAGAAACCAAAAATACACCCGCGATTAAAACTCCCGCCATAACTAAAATTATTTTTATTTTTTTATTCATATTCTAAAACTTCTCCTTTCGCCTGAATCCACTTCGCCTCAGCCAACAGCGCCGCGGCTTGAGCATACAGATAATCCCGCTTAGCTTTTACCAGATTATCCTCAATAATCGTCCAGTTATCAAAACTAACAAACCCCACTGAATATTGCGCCTGGGCAATCTTCGAGCGCTCCTGGGCAGCCAGCAAGGCTTTATTCTGCACCGAAACATTTTCTATCGCGTCTTGCAATATTGCCCAATTTTGTTGTAAGGTTAAAATAGCGCTATCCAGAGCGCTCCTCTGGTTGGCTTCCAATTGCCTGACTAAAGCCCGAGCCTCGGAAACCTGCGCTGTTCTTAAGCCTCCTTCAAATAAAGGCAGTGATAAACTAACCCCCAGGTCCCATTGCTTATCAGGCGGGCTCCAACGATCACCAGTGCGGCTGGCTCCCGCGCTGCCGGTAATTTCCGGGTAAAAATTAGCATAAGCGGATTTTAGGCTAAACTCCGCTGAACGCTTTTGGGCGATAAGTTGCTGCCAAGAGGGGTTGTTTTTTGCCAACAGTTCAAAATTCGGCTCCTTGGGCGCGCTATCTTTGACCTGAAAATCTCCCTGCGCGTACAGAGGAGTCAATTGTTTTCTACCCATCTCTTTAACCAACTCCCTTTGGGCAACCTGAATTGCTCTTTTATTTTGCGAGATCCCGTATCGCGCTTGCGCCAAATCCGCTTCCGCGGTTAATAACGCGCCTTTATGCTCCAGGCCCGACTCATAACGCAGAACAATTAATTCTAAGTTGCCTCTTCTGATATTATAAATTTCTTCGGCAATACGCAGCATCTCCTGAGCCTCTAAAAGATCGATAAACGCGCCGCGCAGCCGGAATCTCACCGTGACTGAAGTAAACCTGAAACCTTGTTTTGACGAGGCGATATTCTCAGAGGCGGCGTTTAGATTATTAATCGTTTTAATCCCATCGAATAAAAGCTGCGTGCCGCTTACTCCATAACCATAGGTATTGGTTTCCTGGCCGCTGCTTTGGGCAGTTTGCGCGCTTAGGCTTGAGGTTACTTGAGGAAACAAACCGCTGGCAGTTTGCTGCTTAGAGGCCTCGGACTGCTTAATTATCTGTCCAGAAGCAATCAAGTCCGGATGATTCTTAGCCGCCTCCTGAATACAAGCGCCCCAGGTAAGTATCTCTTGGGCCGCATAAATATTACTGGAACCGGCAATTAAAAAAATAACCGCCAAGATAAAAGCTAACTTTAACTTCATCTGCTTTTCTTTGCTCCTTTAAAATCCCGGGAAAATCCCGGGGACGGTTCTGTTTTTTAGGAATGGTGACTGTCACGCTTTTTGTGACTGTCACCTGATCTTTTTCCTTGGCTAGATAAATTAGCATTCCCCGAAATGTGACAGTCACAAAGAACGTGACAGCTTACATTCTAGTTTCTAGTGCAACAGATTTAGTAAATATTTCGTTAGGCGTATTCCAATTTAAAACTTTACGAGGCCTGTCATTAAGCATATCTTGGACCTCTTGAAGCTTATTTTC
>Ga0247841_10007185_pt1 | contig 16674 bp, 24 predicted proteins | sample LaCruzMarch2015__2_FD_192410 | JGI IMG/M metagenome (GOLD analysis project Ga0247841, IMG submission 192410) | Freshwater microbial communities from meromictic Lake La Cruz, Castile-La Mancha, Spain - LaCruzMarch2015_18m | ecosystem: Environmental > Aquatic > Freshwater > Lake | place: Spain... | reverse complement strand
CCGGCTTCGCGGCGGCATACGTCATGATCTTCGGATAGACAGAAACACCGGGAAAATTGTAATCCACAATCCAGCGAATCAGTGTGTCATTCAGGCACCCGTCAAGCAGATCCGCGTCGGCCTCAATGATCTCCTGGCGAACATCCCCCTGCGCTTTTTCGTTGCCGAGCTTTCCCGGCGTGCCCTCTGTGGATGCTGTTTGTCCCAGGACAGCCTTGGAGATCTGGCGATCCATGTATTCGCATAGTTGTTCATGGGTGACCGTGCCCGTCCTGGAGGCTTCCAGGAACTCAATGTCCATTGAATCCGGAATTTTGATGCCCGTATCAGACTGGATGGCTTCAATGGCGTCCATGAGGGCACGCTGCTGTTCCGGCGTCGTCCCCGGAGGATATTTGCCCTTCACTGTGGGCATGCCAAACTTCTCCAGAAATACCAGCCAGAACATGACGCCGTTTTTCTTGAACCATACGGGCCACCATAACCGCTGCCCCAAGCCGCGACCATAAGGGTTGTCGCTGTCGCCATATGTGAAGACAACGAACTTTCGATCCGGAACCGGTTCGCCTTCGATCATATTCGATGGCGTAATAAGGCGCAGTTCACGCTCCATCGTGAAGGAGAAACGCCGGGGGTGCTTGGCAATCAACTTCTTAATCTTTATGACATTTTTCGTCGCATTCCACATGACCTCGATGGAATAGAACCCATAAAGAATCGCTCTAAGGATCTCCTGCCGAGCCTGATCGAAGTTGCAATTCTCCAAAACTTCAGAAACGAAATCGGCGACAACCTGTTCCTGGGTAGTAGATGCCGGTCGCCCAAGTTTCCGTGCTGATTTCGCCGGAATGATCTCCCATTCCTTGCCCACGACGGCCAGATTGCGCTGCTGCAGAACGGACCCAGCATGGGCGTCACGATCCACTTCGTCGTATAGCTTCAATCCCCTCCCGGCTGCTTCGCTTCGCAGGACAGGATCAGGGTTTTCCAGGCGCTTGATCCATCCGTAGAATATGTCAATATCCTTCGCGATGGTGGCGACTTCGTCGGTTATCTGCGGCTTTTTTGCGGTTTCTTCTGTCATGTCTTATCTCCCCATGAAGTTGCGCATGGATTCGCCCGAGGCCATCCGTTTGACGCCCGTGGACTGAAACTCAATAGGGCCGCCCCAGTTCGCCGCCGCATATACTCCCAGAAAGCACGCCCAGGCGCGGTCGGCATGACCGGCGCTGTCGGAATCGGCCTCGAAACGGACGCTGCCGGTGGGGGTGGTAACCTTACGAAGTTTATGGAGATCGGCGCGTAGGTCCGTGTCACCCAGGGGTATCCTGATCTTCCGATCTTCAAAGACCTGTTTACCCACGGTGGCCAGAACCTGCTTGTTTGGGCCGGTGAAGAGCACCCCCTCCACCCTGGTCTTGCCGTAGCGGCGCTGGGCGTCTTCCACGGGTTTTTCGCCCATGCCGGTTTGATCCATGCAGAGGCGCAAGACGCGGTATTTCAACATCAATTCATCCATGATCTGGTCCTGAACGGCGAAAGCCTTCCGCCGCTGCACGTTGATTTCTCGCGTCCAAAGGACGTCGCCCACTTTCTCCATAACCCAGGCGACCCACAGGGCATTCCGGGCGGCGATATCGTTTCCGATGTAGCAGGGGCCGTCGGCATAGAGGTCGGGGTTGCCTGCCTGGTCGTGTTCCACCGCATTGATGAGGTCGTAATCCAGCCAGGCGGAGGCCTCATCGAGCCATTTCAGTTCGTATTCCTGCGCCCAGGCGTCTTCATCGTTGATCCCGGCTTTCAACTCGTCAATATTGCGGGGCAACCCGTCGGCTACAGCGTCATAAATGTTCGTAAGCTGGCGGCTCCAGACTTCATCCAGCCCTTTGTCCGTCATCAGCTCATAAAACTTGTTGCCCTTGCCGTTAGGCGTGGAGACCACAATGATCCGGTGACCGGCGGAAATGACCGGGAAAAGGGCCTGCCAGATCTTCCGGGAATCGGCATGAAAGGCGAACTCGTCAAGAAAGACGTTGGCGGAAAAGCCACGGGCCGTATCGGGATTCGCCGGAAGCGCCGTGATCCGGGAACCATTAGGAAACAAAACTTCCAGGGCCTTGTAGCGAATATCGCCCACCCATTCGCTGTCAAAGCTCTGAATCGCCGCACCATAGGCCTGGCAATGACGTTTCACACCTTCTTCCATAGCTTCCTTGGCCTGCCGCTCCCCTCGGGATAGAATGACCCAGCGGGCCTTGCGCCCCAGGGTTTCCATCTCCAGGCAGTGATCGACAATCTCCAGCGTGGACGTGAATGTCTTCCCCGTTTGCCGGGCAAACATGCCCGCCTTGAACCGGCTCTTGTTCCGGATCCAACGCTGCTGATAGGGGTAAAGGGTCAATGCCGGCATCAGATAATCCCGTAAATTTCTTCCCGGACGACGCGCAGGGCCTCCGGGTCCAGTTTCTGGGCTTTCAACTTTTCTTCTATGTTTTCCAGTGCTTTATCTGCCTTCTTCCGCGCCTCGGACTGCCATTTCTTCTGATCCACGGCGGTCTTGTTCAGCTTGCTTACCGCCACGGTCAGCTTGGTAAAGTCGACGTTTTCAGGATCGAGTTCCTGCATTTTCACCAAAACTTGAAATGCCTTCTCCTGGCAAAGGCTCGTAAGGGCATCTCCCATGAGCCCTTCCCCGTCTCCCACCGCTTCGGTAATGGCACGGGCCTGCTCCGTGGCGATCTTGATCGCCGCCATCTTCTCCTCGAATTCCTGACCATAGCGATGGGCAGCCGACCGGGAAACGTCATATCCCTGCTCCTGAAGCCAGGACGCAATACCCTCGTAATCAGAAAAGCTCTTTTCGATAAGCATCTTATCGAACCTCGCCTTTACGTCCGGTGGCAAAAGGGTTATTTTCGACCGTCTCGGCATATCCTCACCACTTCCGGGGCCGGGCGATACCGGAACGGCATTCCACCGTATATTCCACCACGTCGAGCCCGTGATTGTTGATTTTGGCAAACCACACCGGTCGGTTGCGCTCGACCCTCGCCAGCGCACGTTCTTCGAGGTAGTCCAATTCCTTGCGGATCTCCAATTCCGTGGCATCCGGAATAATCGGTTCCAGGGCGTTACGAATGATCACTTCCGACGTCCCCATCGGCTGGGCGGCATATAGTGCCCGCAGGATCAGCCAGCGCATTTCTTCCCGGCGCGCCTTTTCCATGTCGATATGCATTAATTGTCCTCCTGTCGTTTTTCCTGACGGCGTTCCCGGAGCGATTCAATTAAATCGCGGAGGCGATCAAGTTTGGTGTTTATAACGACGTCAAACCTGACGAAGTCCTCTTTCCGCACGTATGACAGCGGTAGATCCGCTTTCAATTGCATCAGCGCCCGTTCCAGGCCCTGGTAATCCTTGGGAATATCTCCCAGGGAGGAGATCTTCTTTTCCAGATCGGATATGCACTTCGTCATCAGGGTGCGGAGGGCCGTAATAATGATGAGGCTCCATGCTGCCACCACGGCCATAAGCGCCGCAAAGATTTGCCAGTGTTCAGCCATGCAGGCGTTCCCTCCGTTCTTTTTTTCCTTGGCAATCGACACACCGGACGGCGCAAGGCAACGCCTTCAGGCGCGCCGACTCGATCTCCTCTCCGCAGTCACAGCAGGGGCGGCTTAATGGGGGATCGATTGCATCAGGTCCCCCATTAAGCCGCCGAACCGCAAAGTGAGCACTTAAAGCGCTCTGCCGGAAAAGTTCATCGTTCGCCTGGGCTTGATCTATCTCGTCCATTCACCACCTGTATCCTGCGCTGATCATCGCCTTACCGTCTCCGGATGTGTTCATTTCCCCATAAACCCCGAGATGGACGTTCCCAATCCTCATGAAGTCCCACCGTCCATAGATGTCTGCTTCCATGCCATTCTTGATCGTCGCACCGTATCGCGCCCCAATCTCCTTCTTGTTTTCAAAATCGATGAAGGGTATGGGCTGTTGCTTGGCAATGAGTTTCGATTCTCCAGTCTTCGTGTCGAGTACTGCGACGATGTTTGTACTCCCTTCATAGGGTGTCACCTCGCCCGTGCCGATGACCTGTTTGTTTTCGTCTTTGGCAACCTCGTCCGGAAGCTTCAATTTTTCTACGATTACGGACTTTTCGAGGGTAACCACTTCCTTTAGCGGGACCATCACTCGCTTGATTTTTGTCACCGTTTTTATTTCTGGCACCTTGACGTATTCCGTCCTGGAAATAACCGATGGATTCTGCTCCCGATACCAGGCGACAACAGCAGCGGTTAAAGCCAGCGCCGCCAGTATGGTCACAATGATCGTCATTCTTTTCATCGTTCATATTTCCGACCCGCTTGACGGATCTTATAGGGGTATTCGATATTTACCCGGCACATATCCAGTAACCCCTTTTTCATCTTGATCACCCTTCTGCTACAGGCCGTCTCGACTTTCTGATAATCGCAGGAGCCTGCCTTCCGGATCTCCCGGTTCATTCTCTCCAGGCCGCCGTTATAGGCCCGGTAGGCGTAATGCCAATCCCGGCAATCGATGTTCCTGTAAAGCCACCGGTCATAAAGGATCAGCGCCCTGATGGACCATCTTGGATCGTAAGGCGTGGGCTGCATCGAGACTTCCCGGAGGGCTTTTTCCTTGCCATGTATCCAAGTCGCCGTCTCCGGCATGAACTGCCCAAGCCCCATTCCTCCATCGAAGGCCGTAACACCGGCATCGCAACGGCTTTCCGTTTCGATCTGGCCCATGAAATCACTTGCCGGAGCGTTCATCCCGACATGATAGCGGGATTCCCGAACTACCTGGGGCCAGTATTTCAAACAGCGGTTCCCGGCGTCACAGACCGAGGGTAAATGCCAAGATAAGAGCAGCGTAAAGCAAACCGCGAAACACCATGACGCTTCGTTTCTCATCGCAGGACAGGGCCTCCGTCGCTCCGTAAACGGGTTTAAAGAACACGGCCCAGACGAGTTCGGCGATGGAGACGCCGATCAAAGCCAGGCAGATCTTGTAAAAAATGATACCCAGGGCGTTCGCTCCCTGCGTAAAATAGAGGATGGGCAGGACGACCAAGAGGACCAGGCCGAAACGGACGATGTATTTTTTGATCTCAGTCATCATTCGCCATCCTCAAAAGACCGGCTGCGGCTTCCCTGGAGATGTCGAGATCGTATTTTTCTGCAATGAACCCGGCAAAACGGTCTGCATCGGCAACCTTGTCCTGGGAATATTCCAACTGTTTTCGGTAGGCTTCCACCTCGGCATGGAGGCGGTAATGAGCATCGAAGAGATAAAGGAGGCTGTGGAAGAGGATCAAAAGGCGATATGCCTGTTTGACATGAGTGAGTTCGTGTTGCAGGAGGCCTTCGTCGCCCTCATACTCCGGGAGTATCCGGACGATCATGGCATTCGCTACCCCTGCAGACCCTTCCGGGACATGGTCCGTGTAGATCACAATGGCGGGGAAAATTTTGCAAACAAATTTAATCTTCATCGTCCGTTATCGCCATGAAAGCCAAAAAAAAGGGAGGCCACCAGTCTATCGACTGACGGCCTCCCAGGACCTTTCGCACACGCCGGTCAGGAACCTGACCGGCCCCTCGCAGGGGGCTCTCGACGTTTAAATTTTAAAGTGGCGCTATGCTATACTTTTTGAAAATTAATTGCAAGTATTTTTTCAATATATTGTGCAGCTATCCAAACGTAACCACAAGACTTAGTGTTCAGGCACTTAATCTCGATCTCAAAATTGCCGGGGCATGAATGACCCTTGAAATCCAATATCCGCTTGCCACAAATAGGGCACGGGATGGCTATCTCACTTCCTAACTTTTTCGCTGCTTTTTTCACGTCTCTCGTCTCCTTTTGGAGGGGCCCGATATTTCCGCCTCGGAGCCGGGCGGATGGAGGGCTATCCGAGATCCTTGATCATATCCCGTAGCCGCCGCCGGTTTTCTTCGATCTGCTCATCCGTTAGGGCGGCTGGCGGAACTTCCTTCATTTTCGGTAATTGCACAGTCTCTCCCGCTTCTGGGTACCTGCTGCCGGACATCAAACCTGCTTCTTTCTTCCGCAGATCCCGCTCCGACTGTTTCCCTGATTCGCGCTCTTCCTTCTCTGCGATCCCGATCATAACCTTCTTCAGATAGTTGTGATTCTCAAGGCGCTCCTGAAAATTCTTGATAGTGACTACATTCAGGGCCTCGGCAATCCCGACATGGCTAATGCTGTAGCGTTTCCGGTTGAAGGTGAACGCCTCGGCCTGGAAGACCATATTCAGGACATCCAGTATCGACCGGATCTTCGCTGCATGCTTGCTCATTGGTAAGGCACCGAAAAGCTCCACGTATGCCCAAGCCAGATTGCTATATTTTCCAAAGACCGGCTGCATCTTGATGATGGCATAAAGGTCGCTATCTGTTTTCAATTCCATAAAATCCAGCTCCTTGCGGCAGTGGGGGCAGTTAAATTTCATTCCAATCCTCACATTTTTAAAGTATCACCTTATCTGATATCTCGGTTATGATTCCCCACTCCTTCATGGATATTCTCGTCTTTATCCCCCAGCGACGGAACCGCTCCAGGAGGTCTTCCGTGAACCGCTGTTCCCAGGCCGTCAATTCATCCCAGTACGCATCTACGTTCTTCTCCAGGAGTTGCAACCAGTCAAATTCTTTCTGAGTCATACCGTTTTCCCCCCTTTGATCCGTCTCCCTTTGCCAACTGAGAGGGATGATACAGTTTCCAGGTTCCTTTGCATCTTGGACACGTAACGGGTCTGGGATGCGTTTGTTCGATAATTTCTTGCGGCTCGCATGGGTCAACAAATATGATTAATTCTTGACCGCATCGGGGACACTTGATAGTGTTATTTTCTATGGGTAATAATGAAAACGTTGTCATAAATGATTACATCCTTCTCTCGGGAGAGCTTCCTGGCGTTTGCAACTACAAGCCCCATCCGCTTATTCTGTCTCTGGCCGAAGAGCTTAATCGGACAGTTGGCGCTGGCATTTCCATTGGCCCCAATCAGGTCCCTAAGTCGCCCGGCTTTGGGCGATTCTTCCGGGAAGCAGGTGTCCTTTTGGCGGCCGTCAGAATAGGCACCGATTTCTGGCCTGCAGACGCCGATGTCGTTATTAGTCATGAGCTTATCCATCTTGCGCTGAAGGCCAGAGGATATCCGAATTATCACTGGAAGACCGAGAAATCCGGCTATCTCGGAATCCCTCTTAACAGCGCCTTCGAACACCCTTTGATTATCAAGGAACAAAGAGAAAACGGTATCAATTCCGCCTCCCTTGCTCGCCGCGACGTGGAGCACCATGCAAAGCATATTTTCGCCGTCAAAGGAAAAATAGAGAGGGTCGAAAGGGATTGTATGAAAAAAACCGCTATTATGTGGGCAGACCGTTCTTTCTGGAACACTGATATTCAGATGATAAAGAAGATAATCAAGCTCATTAAAGTCCATCCTGATCATCATATCTTTTCTGTGGTTCGCGGTCATATTTCCCAATTCCTTGCTGACCCAACTCCTGAATCCCTTAAATTGCATCTTGATGCCTGTGCATCCTCTTTGAGTCTATCTGCCGACTCTTACTGGCTCGAATATCTTTCACATGCTTGATTACTACTTCAACGCCTACCGTGGCATATGCTTTTCCGTTGGCTCGACATGCTTCAGATCGTAGGAGTACTCCTCCTTCGGCTTCCGCTCGGCCCCGATCAGGAAGAGACGTTCGTCTGGCCATTTCTCGATTGCTTCCCGGTCGAGGCTCTTGGCAATCTTCACAACCTCTCCCCATCCCTGCTCCTCGCAGATGGCGATCACGCCGTCATGGTTCCTGGGGATGGACACCTTGTCTTTCTTACTGTAGAGGAGCATCCCGTGAGGCAGGTAAACGACGTCTGTCCTGTCGAAAAGAGCCGTTTTCCCGGCCTTCATAAGGGCTGTGAGCGTCTTTTCGTCGTTCCCCAGTCTTTCCTTGAACGGCTTAAGCCTGGCCTCATAATCGGCCTTCAGGCGGGCGACGGCGTCATTATATCCCACCGTCATGCCATCAATGATGCCCTGGACAGCCCCGAGACTTTCCAGGACATCATCCGCCTGGACGTGCAGATCGGACAGGGATGCAACCACCACTTTATTAAGCCGCTTCGCCATGATTCCCCTCCATTTCCAGGCGCATCTGGCCCAGCAACTCCGGCAGGGAGCATCTCTGGATTTTCGCCACCCGCGAGAGGATTTTCAGCGCCCGGATCTTCGAACGACGCAGATAATCGACCAGTTCGCTACTGCCTGCTGGCAGGTAGTAGCCGCCGCCGTCCGACGAGGTCACGGAACAGATCGGAACGCCCTCCCGGCGCAGGCGGGTGATATATGTCCGCAGCCTGCGGGTGTCGTTAATCCGGTTCTCCCAGGCAGCTCCAAAAACCGCCTCGTAAAGCTCGCCCATGCCAACGGCGTTGGGTTCCCCGATGTGCATCGCCAGCGTGGCGCTGATCATCCCCTTGGTCCTGTGATATTCAATCTCTTCTTTTGACGTCATAGCCTTCCTCCTTTATCTTTCCCAATACGGCCAGGAGCCGTTCCAGTTTATTGACGTCCCGGCACCAGGTCAGGCTGTCAACCCCGCAGATCTTCTTGATCAAACCCGGCAACCGTTCTTGACCGTTGGCGATCTCCAGGGATGTCTCTCGAACCCGGTCCTTCAATGCCGCGATCTGAGCGTCGACCGGTTTTAGCTTTCTGGATTTCCCCGGCCTCCATCCATGATGCTTCATGTACTGGACGAGTTTTTCCATCTGCAGGACTGTCAGTTCTCTTGCGCTCTTGACCTTCATCCCGGAGAGCATCGCCTCATATTGATCGTCCGTCAGGCCCAGATCCTTCTTGGCGATGTGGATCTTTGCCAGGAGCCCTTGACGCTGCTGTGCAAGTGCATCTCTCATTTCATGACCTCAAGGCGGAAGCGATCCGTGTTGACTACCCGATAAACGGCCTCTCGACCGAAACTGGACGACCTGGACCGGTATCCGTCCTTTTTCAAGTGACCGGACTGTGTCAGTTTGCTGGTCAACTTGTCGATATAGTTGCGATCCGCCTCGGTCATGCGTTGGATGTCGGACACCGCGAATACGTCGTGAAAACTGAGCAGCCGCATGGCCTTGAAAATTTTCTCCTGTACCTTCCCGCCTTCAAAGACGATTCCTGGCCTTTTGGTATAGACGTATAGGCTTGAATGTTGTCGCCGTTTTCGTTTATCGGTCCTCTTTGCGATTTCTCCGCGTCGGAGAAAATCGCAAAGGGTATTCCGTACCTTGTCCCGTTCATTCCCAGGAGTGATATCCAGGGCATCGCATAACTGAGCCGAGGTGAAGGTGCCCGATTGCGTTTCCATCCACTTCCGCATGCGGGAAGCCATGCCCGTTTTAGGAATTCTTGAGCACATTCTTCACCAACTCCTCTGTGATTTCTGCGTTGCTGGCCTTCACGGCGCGCTCGATGGCGATGGCCGCCGTCAGTACCGGTCTCCAATCTCCCCGACCGTGCTGCTGGATTAGGATGGATGCCTCTTGTGGAAGTCTTACGCCCAGGGACTGCTTGAAAAAGAACGCGATGTCCTGCTGTGTTACCTGCGAGAACTCCATCTTCCGGCGGATCCGGCTGGCCAGCCTGCGCCGTGAGGCGATCTTTCCCTTCAATTCATCCTCACCGATCAGCAGAATCGGGCAGGAGAACCGTTCATTCAGGTTTCTCAGCATCTCCAGGATGTTCATGGCGAGCAGATCGGCCTCGTCAATGATGATCAAGCGCCGGTCTTTGGACATTTCATCGCCGATTACGGACAGGCAGGTATCCGACCGGGTAGGCCGGACCTTCGCCAATTCGAAGGCGATTTCCCGGAGAACCATCGGCGGGGTCCTGGTGTTCAGGGGGGGAATGTAGACGGCGTCAGTCTGCGTGGCATGGTGCTTCGCCGCTTCCGTTTTTCCCCGCCCGGCCGGTCCGGTCACCATCGCCAGAGACGGCCCGATCAGGCTGGAACGGTCCGCCAGTTCACTGCATAGCTCGTTGAATTTCTTGGTGTTCGCGGTCTCGATAAATTCCTGTTTCATTGATTACCCTCCTGGTATCTTTAATAACCGCGCACATATTCTGGAATCCAGCATGTGCGGCGACCCTGGTCTTTTAGTGGACTGTCGTCATAAAGCGGAGCGCGCTTTGCCTTGCAGTTAGGCCACTGTCCACGTCGGTTGTAATAACCAGCCTCACGGGCGTTAAGTACTGCATTATATTGGGCTGCTTTCGCCGTGGGTGCGAGTTAGGCCACTGTCCACGTCGGTTGTAATAACCAGCCTCACGGGCGTTAAGTACTGCATTATATTGGGCTGCTTTCGCCGTGGGTGCGAACGTGATGCATGTCAAGTCGTCTATGAACACTTCAAATGCTAAACGTTTATCCATTCGCGTACTCCCTCTCGAACTGCCATCGTTCCCGTTCCGCATTCGACATCTGTGCTTCATATCCCTGCACCCAGATCCGGTCGTCTTCCGTCAACTGGCCGCCAAGCGACTCTAATTTCACGCACCATAAATGGCGGTCACAGTCGGTCATGAAGATCGTAGGCCGGGCAGGCAGGGGCTTGCTCGTTTTTTGTGGCAAGGCATTCATTGCTTCCAACTTGGCCACTTCCGCTTCATATTGTTCGGGAGACATGGGCTTTTCATGGGTGATCCTGGCCAGTTCCTGGCGGCGTTTCTCCTCGCCGATCAGGGCAGCCACTTTTTCCGTCTCCGGAATCTGCGAATATTCCCTGAAGTCGGGGATGTGGCGTGTCAAATCTCTGAAGTTATCGGCGATCTGCTTACGCTTGGCCCGTTTCTCCATGATCTTCCGTTTGGCCAGGTCGTCATTCTTCATCGATGAATATTCAACCGGCGAGGCGGCACATAGGTAGCGCCCCCGATGAAAGACCAGTATCAGGTCGGACTCGATGGGGTTGAAGCGGATGTCCACCCTTTCCCCGTGCAAATTTAGGAGCATATCGTGCTCATAGATCTCACTATCGATACTGATTCTGCCTCGGTGAACGATGCGGGAAGCTTTACGCAGAAAGATCAGATCCGCCGCTTCATCTGAGATGTTCTTTGGCCGCCATCCGTCCTGGTAGCAGGATTTCAGACAGTCCATCGGCGTGACTGCAGCCGGAACCGGTTTCCAGGACCATTCCTTCCTTACGCCGCGATGTATCTTTTCCCGGTTGTAATAGTCGATGGTCCGGTAGCAGATCAGGTAAAACTCTGACGCCAAAAGCAACCGACCCTGGGCAGCCAGTTTCATGGCCTCTTCGTGGTCCATTTCCTGGGCATGAATGTCGTCTCCCAGACGCTTGACACTTCCGGAAACGCGGAACCGGCTCCGCAGAATATCCTCGATCACGCTGAAGGTACCTTCGATCATTTTGGCCTTCGCGTTCTTCACGATGGCCTTTTTATGCGTGCCGGGTGTGATGATCGGATTGATCTCCTCCGCATCCATGTCCACGAGGTCAAGCGGCGCATCAACGGTCAACTGCCACTCCATACCCAGGGCTCTGATTTCCGCCATGATGCCCATCATGTATTTGGAAAGCTCCGGTTTACCATTATCGGTGTAAATGGCATTGAAGCATCCCCAGACTCGCATGCCGATCCGCAGGGCCAGGCCGCAGAGGTGAGCATCATAGTGATGATCGAAGGCCATTCCGTAGATCAGGCGTGTCCGCAGGTCCTGCCACATGAAGCATTCGGGACGGAATACCTCACCCGTATCGTCGTCCACCACCCAGAAATCATACTTGTGCTGATCGCCTACCAACATTTCAAAGGGAGCCAGATCGGAATAATCCCGGAGGATGGGAGGCATGATGTTGTCAAGGGCGCGCATGCCGCCCCTTTGCAGGGCCAGTATCGTGGGCGTGGCCCGCTTGTTGTACCACCAGACGGCCGATTCCTTACAGCCAATCCGCCAATTCCGGCGTTGCGCCTCAATGATCAGAACGTCTTCGTAAAGGGCTTTGAGATCAATTTTGCGATGGGCGGGCTTCAGACAGAGGCCGATCCACCAGTCCAGCCCCTCCGACGTCCATGCCTTCGGATTGTCCCTGGTGGACTTCCGGTGCTCAACCCCGGCGATACCGCACTTTTCATATTTTGCCTGCCATCGGTAGATGGACTGCCAGCCGATCTTATTTTTGGCTGCGATATGTTCGATCCATTTGCGCTTCCCCAGTTCCCAATATTTTGGGACGGCTTCCGCATCCCGGAGGATACCGAGTATCTCCTTGACGCGAGGATCATGGAGGGTATCGAGGGAAATGGCGCGATCCGGCGTCCAGGCATTTTCCCTTCCTTTATTATATAAGGAAGGAACGTCCTTATTTTTGCCTTTGCGGCGCTCGACCCGTCCAGGTACCGGGGAGCCTACATCGGTAAAACCAGGCACTGCCACCATCTGGTCGATGACCGTGAGGGCAGCTTCCGGAGAGAGAACCGGCAGCATCGCCTGGGATAAGCCGTTCTTTTCAATGATGACCTTTTGGACGTCTGAGGGGATGGATGAGAGCAGATATTTGATGTGGCTTCCACCCTGGCCGTTCCCATTAAGAAAGGGCCAGTTTTCTTTTTTGGCGCGTTTAATGATCGCCTGCTTTGACTTACCGGTTATCTCTGATAATTCCTTGGCTGTGAATACTTGTTCCGCCATTTCGGTCCACCTCAACATGGGATTTGAAATCGGAAGTAGAGGTAACCGAGAAACCACCCTATGATAATAAGGATGACGTTCAAGATCAGCCGCTCGAACCGGTTGCTGAATAATACCCGCTCAACCCAGTCCAGGGTTCCAACTGCAAAAGCTTCCATTTTCTCTGGCGTAAACAATCGTTTCATTATTCGCCCTCCATTTCTTTAAGGAAAATCAAGCGTTTCTTCTTTTCCTGTTGTTTTTTGCCGATCTCCTCCTCAAGGCGTCGTATTTCGGCCCGCAAAGCTTCCGGCCCCGGTAATACAAAGACCCCCACCAGACTCCCCAGGAGCTTCAGTGGATTGCTTGATCCAACAGCGTCGCAAAAGGCAGCCAAAAAAATAGCCGGAAAGCGGTGGTTGTCTTTCGACTCCGCCGTCCAGCTATCCAACATGGCTTTCGTGATATCTTGCCCGGTCAATTCCGACATCCGAGCAGCCACCTGCCAGCGGGACAGGGGGCAATTCTTCAGGTCTTCGCTGATGGATTCGCGAAACTGCCTGTCCATATCCATACTTCCCGGCGGTTTTTGAATGGCATCTCGGTCTTGGAGAAATTTTAACGTCTCAAAGAGGGAAAGTTGGTTCATGTCTAAACATTTTTTCATCTTAGCCATTGCAGAGACCTAATAAATAGGTTAAAAGTGAACCGTATCCTAAATTTTTAGGCGACATGGTTAGACCGTCCGCATCCTGGGTGAAGATTTGACGATGATGGCCTCCTACCTCTGCTTCGCGGGCCGCCTTCGTAAAGATATGGATCTGGCCAGAGAAGCCGGATGTCCTTATTGATGGCCTCAGATATAGCTTGGCGAATCCTATGGGATGTCCCGGTACCTTGGATGATGCGATAAACCGAGTTCTGGGTTACACCAAGCTTCCTGGCAATAGCCGCCTGGGAGATCTTCCTTCGGAACATCTCGATCCTGATATCGTCTGGTAACATGCCGGTTGCTCTTTTAGTCATCGCCTCACCTAATAAGGGAAATTTTAAGTCTATTGATTGGACATATAGACCGACTATTTCACCTTGTCAAGTGAAAATGTCGGTTGTCAGTTAAAAATGATAACTATTTCGGGAAAGTATTTCTATGTACTTAACATTAAACGATAAACACCTAACTGTAAACCGGTTTACAGTTAGGTTGTCGGTTAGACAGCTAACCGACAACCATGCACGAGGTGAGTTTTGGAGAAATTAGCGGACAGGGTCGCTTGGGCCATAACTAAAATTAAGGAGGAGTTTGGGCATAGCAATGTCAGGATCGGTGAATTATTAGGTATTGACAAAAACACCGTTGCTGCCTATTTGAATATGACAGGATCCCTCAAAGGAGAGGTCCTTGAAGGGTTGGCCAACCAATTTAATTACAACAGTGATTGGCTTTTAAAGAACTGGGGGGAACCGTTCCCTGGGGCACGCGATAAATATGAAGATGTTTGCGGTCCTACCGGCGGTGATTCAAAATATATACAAGAGCAACAAGATGGTGAATATGTGTTGATACCGCAGATAAACGGCAAAATTAGCGCTGGTAATGGCCTGGCCCCGGATAATACTGCCGATATCAAGGTCGCATTTAGGAGGGAATGGATCAAGAGGAAGGGTGATCCTGACAAGATGTCTCTGATCAAGGTTGAGGGGGACAGTATGGACCCTACGATATTATCCGGCGATCTCGTTCTTGTCGACCACAACCGTAATTACGTGGCTCCTCAAGGCGGGATATACGCGCTTTCGATTAACCACGAGATCATGATCAAACGAATCCACCCACTTCATTCAGAAGGTAAGCTACGCATCATCAGCGACAACAGACAATACGAACCGATTGAAATTGAAGCCGAAAAGATAAAAATAAACGGGAAGGTGATATGGTTTGCGAGGGAGATTGACCGATAGAGGGAGAATTCATAATGGCATTCAGAAGATTAAAAAACAATTTTATTGTTCCACTATCCGTAATTTTATTGTTTTATCTTGTTGGTTGTAGCCGTGTATTAATAAAATTAGACGATCAAATGGGGGCAGTTAATAATGGTTGCAAAATACATGTGATAGATAAACGCCCCACAGATAAGATTGTATTCCAAAAATATCTTCTTGAACAAACACCATCTTTGCCTGTTATCTTAAAATCGAGAATATGCAACTTACCTAAAATGATTAAACATAATGAACAAGGGGCTCAAATTATTCTTACAATTGACAATACCACAGGTAAGGACATTATTGGTTTCGATGTCATTCTTATAATGGAGATATCTGGGACCATAAAAATTAATAATTCAACCCAAGATGTCAGAACTTTTACTTCTATTGAAGGAACGTTTATTGGCCCCAAGGATTTGATGAAAAAGTCTATAGATGATTTTGTATCAAAAGTTGATGAAAAACTATAATATCACATATTTTTTCGTAAATTTGCAGATAAAGTGGCGGAATGTCTTAAATAATGAGCGGGGGAGACTAACAAGGAGGGTGTATGTCTGGTAAAACTGGAGAGAAATGTCAACAAAGTGGTGTTTATTATTGTCAAAAACACACAACTTATGAGATACCTTTGTCAAAAGGAGAAACATTTCCACCGTGTAACTCATGCAAGGGAGCAACAACCTGGGTATTAAGGAGAAAAGCATAAAATTTAACCTCCCCCGCTTTATTGTTAATCTATATTCAACTGTTTTAATGATTGAAAGATCGACCGGCATCATATACATGAAGATACAAAACATTATTATTTGGTGATTAATGAGTTCTGTATCATTTAAAATCAGCTATTGTGGACCATCCCTTGAATCTGGAGCAATGGATGTGCGAGAGCTTGCTCCGGCATTATTGGCCTTCGGGTCTCTGCTGGAAGAGAGTAACCGCGTTCTGAATGGAAATGCCACAACAGTATCTGTTAGAGTCAAACGATTTGAGGATGGGTCATTTGGCATATCCTTTGAGGTTGTCCAAAAACTTACAGATCAACTCATTGGATTACTTACCGGTGAATCTGTAACAGCAGCAGTAAACTTAATCGAACTTCTTGGGTTTGTTGGTATATCTGGTATTAGCCTTTGGACATTATTGAAAAAATCCAAGGGTAGGAGGCCGAAAAAAGCGACAAAATTAGAAGACGGAAATATTGAAATTGATTTTGAGGAAGACGGTGTTACTGTATCTGATGAGGTATTTAGATTATATCGAGATGTGAATGTTCGGAAATACATATACGAAGCATTAAAGCCTCTCGAAAAGCAAGGAATAGACGTAGTTAAAATATTATCAGATGGTAAGCCAGTTGAATCAGCTTCAAAAAGCGAATTGTCGTATTTTCTTGCTCCTGATATAGAGGATGAACTTATTGCTGAGGATGAAAGAATTGCCGTATTTTCAATACATTCTCTTAGTTTTAAAGATGACAATAAGTGGAGATTATCTGACGGTACAAATACATTCTTTGTTACAATCAAAGATTATGAGTTTCTAAGAAAGGTTAATGAAAACCTCATCTATTTTTCTAAGGGAGATTTACTGAAAGTCAAGTTACGAGTCCGGACATGGACTGTAATGGATGGCATAAAAACGGAGTATGAAGCACTTGAGATCATTGATCATAAAAGTGCAGCAAAACAATTGTCGTTCCCTTTTGACTAAATAATTTTGTCTCCGCTTTCATTTTTGAAATAGGCTTATTTTAAAAAACATTGTCGCACGCAGCATCTCTGGTGCGGTGTTACGCGAAAATTTTTAACTATTCATATACATTAACGAATAATTTAAACAAGTCCCGGATTATCCCACAACATCCCGGTCATTCCTTGTCTCACAATAAGTTACTTCTCACAATTTTGATCAGGTAAAACA
>Ga0247841_10007183_pt1 | contig 16678 bp, 17 predicted proteins | sample LaCruzMarch2015__2_FD_192410 | JGI IMG/M metagenome (GOLD analysis project Ga0247841, IMG submission 192410) | Freshwater microbial communities from meromictic Lake La Cruz, Castile-La Mancha, Spain - LaCruzMarch2015_18m | ecosystem: Environmental > Aquatic > Freshwater > Lake | place: Spain... | reverse complement strand
AGTACATCTTGATTTATTAATTCTTTTTGTTTTTCTTCTATAATGTCCGCATTTTCACTCTCTTCTAATACTGGTAATGGAAAAACAGTTAGCATCTCTTCTTTCGGCGTAACAATCCAATAATCTAACTTTAAATCTTCTTCTGCAGGAGTCAAAATTGATATTTCAAAAGATTCTCCGTTTTTGCGATCAGAAATCCACCAAATTCCAGGAATAGCAGAATTGGGAGTCACAAAAATTTTAGCATTCGTTGTCAAGTAACTACTAAAAACTCTGACCGATTTTGATCCTTTAGAAATTACTGTTTCGCCAAAATCTTCCACTAAGAAATTAACATTAAGCCCTGAGTTTATTTTTTCAGCAGTAGTTGTCGCCACAGGAAGCCTCCTGCCCATAAAATTAAATCTTAATCAAAATGGGCAAATTGATATTGATCCCTTTTTGATTTTCTACAATCATTTCAGGGACAAACTCTCCGTGTTTTTTCCGAACCTCTAAATGAGCCTTAATCACATCTTCAATATTTTCAATGACCTCGCTATAAGTTTCTCCTTCGGCATGACAACCTTGTAAAGAAGGATAGGATGCAAAGAAACCTCCTTCTTCGCAGGCCTCAATAGTTACTGGATATAAGAAAGTTTTTGTTTTTGTTAATTTCTTAACCATATGTTTTGATTATATTCTATTCAAAACCAATGTCAAATATATATCATGAGCGAAGCGAATAAGTATCAATTCATATCTATTGCATATGCATATCTCTATTATATCGTATCTATTGACAAGGGTTTTTATTTTGCTATACTGAGATTGTCTTAGAAAATTTCTCCGGATGGGTGTTTTCGCCGGTTCGGGGATTTTTTATTTTAACACTGATATATAATTTTTCAGCATGAAGATAGCATCTGCCTTTAAGTGAGCCCTAATCCATGCTTTTTCTTTTTCATCACCAACAAGCTCTCCTAGTCCTCGTAGAATTTGATTATCTTTCACTTTTTCTATGAACGCTATGCAATCAGCCAAATATTCTTTGATTGTTTTATTGGTCCTTTTCTTAATTATTTCAGCGTTAATATCCCAATTATTTTTGGCAAAATAGTGAATGTCGTAGATGTCTCTCGTCGCAGTTTCTTTTCTTAGGGTTAAAGCCGAGAGTTTGCTGGCAAACAGATAATCTTTTTTGGCGACAAACATTGAAATGCCAAGGTATTCTTTCAATTCGTAGTGGTCTTGGATATTTTCTACCAGTTTCCGAACATTAATCTCAACTTTGATATTATGATCATCATTGCCGTAAGAAAGTAAAGCAAATACTGTAAATCTTTTAATGTATTGATCTTTGATTTCCCCATATTTGCTCAGAATGTTAACGATTTTTTCAAATATCATCTTTTGGTTTTCTTCGTTTGCCACCAATAAATCAAAATCCAAGTCCACCGAAAATCTTGGCAGACCATAAAAGAAATAGGCGCAAGTGCCACCCTTTAATCCCAAGAACGAACTAATTGAGGCATCGGTATAGATATCTTTCAAAATCTGACCCATTATTAATTGATGTTTTTCTCTATTGAGCATAGTTTTTGCGATATTTATTCAATCGCTTTATTAATTGCTTATTGTTATAAATCTTTACTATCTCGTCGCACTTTTCCCAGTTGATTGATTTCAAATTATCAAAGTAATAATTCGGGAATAAATAAATCATGTCCAGGAAGGCTCTTTCCGGCGTAGCTACGCTGTAGTTATCTTTGCTGACAATACCCGTAGAATTAAACAGCACCGCATCTTTTAATTTTCTGAAGGTAAAAGTGTATTTATCTATGGTCATGGTTTTCGGCCATTTTGAAACCACGAAAATTGTATCGTAATGTTGAAAAATAACTCCTGCTTCTCGCAAAACCGTCTCAAGGCTAATATAGGAAGGAATATAAATACTGGTTGCCAATTCTTTGGAATTATAGTCCTTATTCTTGGCAAATACGCCCCGAGTCAATCTGATCAGAGCTTTCTGCTTCACATAATACGCAATTCTAGCTTTTAGATTATTCTTGTTTCTTTCTCCCCAAATTAATGCTAAGTCTTTATTGGTTAAAACGGTTTTTGGAGATTGATATATTTTATTTATTAAATTATTCATAATATGTCTGTTGGAAGTAAAAGATTTTCTTACTTCCAGTATATATTATTAGGCTTAGCTGTCAAATCGTATGTTTTTGCCCATATGTTAAAACTAGTTTTAGTTGGCGGACGTCAGACGTCCGTCAATTTTTTCTTCTTATAAAACTTCCCCTTCGTCCGTTTACGATTAAAAATCGTGTATATTTCGTTTTATTCCGTTTTTTAGGATTGTATAGAATTGTAATCCCCCCTATTGATTAAAATTGCAACCACATTTCCTATGTCAAAAGTCCTTTGAATTTTAGAATTATACTCATTTCTCATAGTATACTATAATGGTATACCATCAGAAACAGGGTGTTAAGGTGTAAGTGATTAAAAAACCGAATCACAGCCAAATAAAAACTAAAATTGTGGATAAGTTTTAGCGGATGTCTGACGTCCGTCAATTTTTCCGGAGGACGGACCTCCGTACGTTTTCATTTGTCATCCTGAGTGTAGCGAAGGATCTCATACTGCCACGGCTATCCATGGGATTCTTCTCCGCCCAAGGCGGATCAGAATGACATCAATTAATATCTATTTCATATCAACCAATATCCATATGAGCGAAGCGAATAAATATCCAAGCATATCAATGCGTATCAATTCATATCTATCGTATATCTATTGCATATCAATTAAATAAAGTTAACCCTATTATTCCCCAGGTTGACACAATCAATCAAACATTTATAATGAAAGTATATGAAAAAATCTTCTAAAACAATTTATCGCTTTCCAGTCATCATTGAAAAAGATGAATTGGGCTATTTTATTGGCAAAGTCCCTTCTTTAAGAAGTTGTTATACACAAGCCAAAACTCTTTCAGAACTATATGAACGACTTAAGGAAGTGGTAGCTTTGTGTCTGGAAGTAGAGGAAAAAGATTTTGGAAAAAAAATTAAGCAGAACGAATTTATCGGAATGCAGCAGTTAGAATTTTCTCGTAAATAATTCTCTATTTTTGAATAATTTATTTGCAGCTTTTTAAAAAGCTGTTTTGTTTTTTTTAAAATGTCGCGGACATCAGACATCCGTCAACTTAGCGGAGGACGGACCTCCGTTAAATTTCATTAAACAAAATCTTTGAGAATATCAGAAATTTGCTTTTTTAACTTCGGTAAATCCTTTTTTAATATTCTATAGGTGAGTTTTAAATCAACCCCAAAATACTCATGAATAAGATTATCCCTTGTCCCAGCTATTTTTTTCCACTCAACAATCCGATATTTTTCTTTGAAACTTTTTGACAAATTCTTGACTGCTTCGCCAATTATTTCTAATCTCCTAATAACGGCATCTTGAACAATTTCTGATTTCAAAAACTGTTTTTCGCTAATACTATCGGTAAATTTTTCTATTTTTTCTATGCTGTTCAAAATATGCAAAAGAAATATTTTGGCTTTCTTTTTCATAAAATTATTTTTTGTTCACTCAAGATTTCCTTTTTTAAGAGAGGACTCAAGGAATTATAGGTCAAAACATCAACTTCTTTTTTTAATTTTTCTTCTAATTCAATCTGCAATCCCGCTAAATCAAATAAACTTTTATTATTGCCCCTAAATTCTACTAGAATATCAATGTCGCTGTTTTTCTTTGCTTTTCCGCGAGCAACCGAACCAAAAATCGCCGCCTTTTTAACATGATTGCGTTCTAATATTGGTTTTATTTTTCTTTTTATATCAATAATGTTCATATGTCTTTTATACCACAAAATCCACGAAATACAAAATGATAAGTTTTGACGGAGGAAAGACCTCCGTACATTTTCATTTGTCATCCTGAGTGTAGCGAAGGATCTCGTACTGCCACGGCTATCCATGGGATTCTTCTCTCCCCGGCAAGCCGGGGGATCAGAATGACATCAATGCATATCATGAGCGAAGCGAATAAGTATCTATGTATATCAATCACATATCGATGAATATCTATTTTATATCAATAAATATCCATATATATCTTGTAAATAAATAGAGTTGCTTTGCCCGTCCGAATCCCGGCTTGCCGGGAGAAGGAGGGACCCCAATATTCTTTCCATTTTTTTAAGGATCGTAGGTGCAGCTACAATTAATACATGAGTAAAAGACTCTACAACTACCAGAAGTACACGCTCCGCCACTACAACGGTGATAATCCCCACAACATAAACCTGCGGTGACAGCACACGACGATGAACCCCCACAATTACCAGTATAGTTTCCTTCCCGACATGAACTATAACAAGCAGCTCCAGTGTTACAGTCATCGTCAGGATCAGTGCTTGCAGTAGCCCAGCTACATGAACCTGACTGACAAGCATAGCATGTGCCAGTGCATAAATTAGAACCCTCATTATCTTCTGCATTATTTGTCATATTTACGGGAGTAAAGGAAGATCCATTACATCTCTTACAGGCAGCCTGGGATTGCTCACCGTCCGCTAAATAACCACATGCTTTACTCGTTCCACTACAAGTAGCGCTTGTACAAGCGCCAAACGCGCCAGGACATTGATTGTCTGGGTCTTCAGAACTAGAGTTCACATACCCGCAAGTCCCAGTCCCTGCATTAGAATAACTATCGCATCTCTCACAGGTTTCTGTGTTACATGCACTGTTACAACAAACATTATCAACACAAAAATTAGAATTACATTCACCCGCAGACGAACAGGCAGCTCCATTCGCCAATGGACCTTTTTGCGTACTCGCCAACACCGAAAATGTCGTAGAAGCATCAATGTAGTTAGAGATATTGGTAGAAATGGTGCCGGATGCAACTTGATCAGTGGTGGTGGAAAAATCAATGGAATCTAACTGTTGCCAGGTTGAAGAAGCATTCTTCCAGACTTTTAGGTCGGTGGTTGAAGTTCCGTTCACTTCTCCATAGCCTTCCCATTGAACATTGATTGAAGCGATTTCTGAAATGATTTGATCAATCGTAAACCTATAAATCTGGGAGTCATATTGTCCTGTGGTTGTGGCAAGACTGGTTGTCCACCAAGTATTCGTGCTGGTGCTTAGATTTGTATAATTTGTTGTTGTTGCGGCCACCAAGCCAGCGTCTGTTGGACTCGTTGGCAAGCTTGCTCCTTTGTTGTATGCCCAATTATCGGTTGTATCGGTAAAATCATAATTGACTGTTAAGTCAATAGCAACCGGGTATTGTCTTGATGTGTCATTGAGCCATGTCTTTCCTTCTTCATCAATTACCTTAGAAATGATTAAATTGTTGCAATCTTGTATTTCTATATTGGGATTCTTGCATTCTATTTCATAGTGGAGTCCGAAGTTTTCAAATCTTGATGGGTTTTTTATATCCTCATTCCATCTTTCAAAGTATTCATACATGACTGGCTTAGAAAGCGACCAAATCTTTTCGTCGGTCTTCTTATTGTAAAAACTAATACTTTCTCCTTCTTTTTTAGCATATGCGTTATTAAGCAAAACCTCTTGGGAGAAAGAGCCAATATTCTGAGGAGTATTTAAAATGATTTCTTCAAGCAAGTTGAGAGGTTTAATTGAATAGTCAATGTCTATGGTTTCTCCTTGAGATATTTCCAGTATCTTTCCATAACGCAATGTGTTCTTTTGATTACTGGGAATATGTCCTAATTCCTGAGTTTTGGGCGCATATCTTTCCCAAAGACCGAGCAGTTTTCTTGTTCTCTTTTTCGTAAATTCTTTTTTTAAATCCGCGTATTTTAGATCTTTAATAACTGACTGACTGTTGGTTGATGAGGCCTGCGATATTAAAGATAATCCTTCTTCTATGGAGGGACGAAAATTCACTTCAGACAATGATCTAAATGTCATCCATGCATCTCCCACTTGATATTTGACATTTTGCTTATTCCCAAAAGGATCAATCGTAAAATATGTTTTAAAGATATTCGTTTCATTCATGTAGTCAAAGGTTGGATCGTCAGAATGAACAATCCTTGAATCAATTGGTTGCCAAGAGCCATTTTCGTCTTGATAGTTAATGGGAGTAAAGAAACTTTCTTGAGAATAGGTGCCATCCTCATTTTCAAAAGTCTTGGAAAACATTGTTCTTAAGTTTGGTAAATCCTGGTCTTTTCTTTCAGTGATTTTTTCGCCTTCAGGATTCTCACCAAAGAGCTTAATCGTCGGATTCTCAATGGTCCAGTTATCGCTTTTAACAACAGTGTCTTTTGCAACTGTGGAAAATCCTAAAGAAACTCCCAATACAATAAAAACCATAGAAAACAAGGTAACTATTTTTTTATATCTTTTCGCAAAATTGATATATCTCGTCATAAAAACAATTTCTAAACCAAAAAACACAGAAAATCTCTTCTTGGTTTCAGATTAGCATAAAAAATCCCCCTTCCAAGTGGATAAAATTAGCGGAGATCGTATCTCCGCTAATTTTACTCCCAATTCAAATCTACATACCCCCTATTCTTTTTGCCATTAACCCAATCGCTAACCATCTCTTTGCACATCTCAATCCCACCTATTAATTCAATCAAAAAACTTCTTTCTGTTACTGAAGGAAAATTCTTTTTGCCAATATAATCAAGATAACTTGACCATTTATATTCTTCAAGAAATTCAGCTGCTCTATTAGTATTTGCTATTTCGCCTGTTTTCCATTTATTGCTAATTAAAGAGATAGGGTTCGTATGAATATAAGAAAAAACAACTTTTAATTGCGCGTCGTTATCAATGTGAATCGCCTGAAATCTACCTTGAAAAAGATAGCCACGCCTTGCGTGTCTTCTATTAAAATAACCCGCATAGCCAATCTCAAATTTTCTCATAAATTTTGTAATACCATCTTCTTTTGTTTGTTTTAGAAGTAAATGAACATGATTCGGCATAAAACAAAATGCCAAAACTTCCACCAATAATTCCCTTTGATTAGCGGAGATCGTATCTCCGCTAATTTTACTTATTTTACGCGATTCTCTTTGTTTTCGGATTTCTATAGGACTATTGGTATTGAATTCATAAAGCGAAAAGATGGCACGAAAATAATCAGAAGTATCTTTAAAAATTAAAGAATCAGCCACGCCCCTAATAATTATATGATAAATTTCGTTATTTTCTAATCTGATCCTTTGTGTCATTTTTTTCAAAATCAATAAATAATTTTAATTATTAGCGGAGATACGATCTCCGCAAACTTATTTTATCAAATTGTGGTATAAAACAAAACCCGCCCATAGAAGGGCGGGTTTTTATTTCCCTGATATTTTAAAATTGCTTGGCCAAGCGTTCTTGTTAGCGAGTCACTGAAAGAACTTGTTCTAATTCAGCTTCCGGTGCAGCAATGGTCACGCGATTTTCTGCAGTCAAGAGAATTGTGTATCCTGAATCGTAATCAGTGCAATCAGTGTATGCTCCAGTTGAAGGGTCAAAAGGCATTTCGGCAACATAGGTTGGAACAATGCATGAACAGACATCATAGGTGCTAGTGCCTGTGCTGGCCATCAAGGTTGCTGTTGCCGGAACCGTACCGGCCGCACAAGTAAAGCTGCCATTTTCTGCTATGTTTTGTGTAACGGCATTCAAGATGGTGTTGACATTGGCGCTCCTAGTTGCGTTTCTTGCTTGAGCTAATTGTCTAGCAGGATTAACGGCAACGATAACGATCGCGGCCAAAATGGCAATGATACCAATGACGATAAGAAGTTCAATGAGCGTAAAGCCCCTCATTTGGCTATCTCCTTTTCTCATGTTAATTTGCAGGTTCGGGTACGGAAAATTTTAAGACGATATAATTAAAACTTATTAATATATATCAGGGAATGTCTTAAGATTATCCTTATCCTCCTGAAACAAAACTTATAAAAGCTAAAACAAATTAAAGATCATAAGCTAGTTATGCTAGCCATTGAAATCAGATAAATTAATGCCTGCTTCTTGAGGATTTGCCTCCAACCCTCTCAAAGCAAGCCCGATAACGGTTGCAAACAAAATCGGTGCTTCCTTATTGAATATTTTATCACTTTCAGAATTAATAGCAATCCCTGCTTTTCCCCAGGGGTTAACTTTTCTCACTATTTTTCCAACTTTTTCCGATAAACATTTATCAACATCAGCTATTAAGCTTGAACCGCCGCAAATAATAATTTCGTCAATAATTTTTCCTGAATTTTTCTCATAATAATCAATTTGGGAAATTACATCTCCTATTACCGGCGGACAAAAAGATTGAAGAATATCCCTAACTTCGTTTTCTTTTTCGTCATTATTAAGTCCCATAGATATTTTAAGTCTATCGGCTTCTTCAAAGCTAAGCTTAAGATTTTGAGCAACAATTTTTGTAATTTTATTTCCTCCAAAGTTAACAACGGCACTTGAAACAATTTCCCCCTGATAAGCAATGCTTAATTTTGTAGTTCTCGATCCCATGTCAAAAATCATAATGCTCTTTGTTTTCTCTTTTTCTTCAATCAATGCCCGCGCCAGACTTGCGGATTCAAATTCAAAAACCAATGGCTCAATTCCGGCAAATTCAAGCATTTTTTTATAGCCATCTATGGTTTCTTTCGGGGAAGCAACATAAAGATATTCTTTTTCATTTGTTTTCTTGTCAAAACCGATTTCTCTAAAATCAAAATAAAGAGTTTCTGGCTCAAGCGGTATTGATTTTGAAGCAAGATCACGAATCGTCTTTTCTAAGTCTTTACCAATAATACTGGCGCTAATTTTATAAATATCAATGAAAGTTCGCGAATCAGGGATCGCTAAAAGAATTTTTTTGCTTTGAATTGGTTGTGGAACTGTTTCTTGGAATGTCTGAGAAATAATTTCGGCAAGTTTTTCTGGTTGTAAAATATTGCCGTTTTCAACAACCCCATCTTCGATTGTTCCATAGCCAAGTCCTTCGATTCCTAGAGACTTGTCCTTTTTTCTTTTGAGCGACAAAACTTTAATTGACCGATCGGAAATATCAAGACCAACACTTGAATTTTGTTTGTTAAAAAAATTTAGAAAGTTAAGCTTCATACTGTCCAATTATACAACAAAAACGTAATTATTAAAAATAACGGCTAAAAATCTGCCACCTCTTTCCAATTATCTATGATAATTTGAGGTGTTGTCGTAGATACAATAACTATGCTGCGACGCGTGTGATCCGCTACGGATCCATAGACTTTGATTGTTTTTTTACCATCGCTACCTATTACAACCGGTAAAATTCCGCACATTCCTTGATCAAAAGTCAATATTTCGTTTCCCGCATAACTGCTATTTTCCCAAAGTTTTTCTAGAGCATCTTCAGCGCAAGCATTTGCCAAAAAATAACTTCTTTCTGAATTTTTTAATTGGATAGAAATCTTACTTCCCGTTCCCACTCCCATGCTTATCGTTATAAGCGCAACAACAATAGCTGCTCCTAGCAGGATAACGCCAACTAGCGCTATATATCCCTTTTGATTACATGAGAAATTTTTCATCTTAAAGATACTGTTGGACTAAAAGAAGTTTCAATGCTATTCCTTAGAGAAAAAAGAGTCAAGTTAATTTTAATTCCGATTCCAACGCTATTGTTGGTAATTTTTTCAAATTGAAGAGAAGAAACACCAACATTTCCGCTATTGAGTTTGACCCCAGAGCCGATGCCTTGAGCAATATAAAAAGACTCGCCAGTAGCGTAAAATCTTGTAGGATTAACACTCGCTTCCTTCATTTGTAATGAAAGTTCTTGAGAAGTTGTCTGCGGCAAAACAATACTCTGGGCATCTCTAACTGATTGGGTCATTTTATTGATAATAACATTGGCATTCTCAAGAATTTCTTCTTGCGCTAAGATTTTTTGTTTGCTTGAGAAAAAATCAAAACCAAGTCGAGTAATGACTAACAAAAGAATACTGCTCATGGCAACATAAACTATGGCTTCAATGAGAGTAAATCCGCTGACTTTTTTGGAAAACTTAAATAACATTATCTATTAGTTAACAACTAAATTGCCCTCACTAAGTCTAGTTTTTGTTTCGTAATCTTCGCAATAATATTTCAAGCTCGTTTTTTTACTAGGCGCCCTAAATGAAATTCCCATGCTTTGATTGGCTTGAATAGTTTCGGCTACACCTATGCCTTCTATGTAAAAAAAGTAGTTTTTATCTGCACTTGATACAGAAAGCGTAACCGGATCATTAATTTTTACATCAATTTGAGTCGGTGTAATTTCACCATCTTTAATACTAATTTTTAGAATTTCATCCTCGCTCGGTGGTATTGCCGGCCCATCGGGCGCTTTGATGGCTGCTCCCATGATCGGCTCTCCTCCCTCATAGAGAGTTTGATCTTGTTCTGGCGGCACAAGATCGTCAGATTTTTCTCCATTATTTGCTTCTCCTTGAAGATTTGGTTCAGGAAATTGAGCAACAATTTCTCCCGGAATTTTTCCTTCTTTATAATCAGGAATAACTGTTGTAGTTTCTGGTGTATTTTCTTTCGAAGTTTTTTGAGAAAAAAGAAAGCACCCCAATGAAATTCCAAAAACAACAACTAATCCAATCACAATCCATATAATTTTGTACGAATTAATTTTCATAGTAAAAATTCAAAAATTTAGGGCGTCTGCACAATCGCCAATCCGCCATCGATATTTTCCACGGCCATATAGGTATAACTATTTTTATAAAAAACTCCATTTCCTTCTCCTCCTATGTCAAAATTATCAATAAAAACAGGATTATTAATCGAAGACGTGTTTAGTCTTACTAAGCCACTTTCTGTATTTTTACACGCCACATAAACCTTGCGATTATCATAATAAGCATTATTACAACCCGATCCAATATTAACAACAGAAAGCCGGTCGATTGAAGATCCATAAAGATAATATGTTTCAAATCCGCCCTGAGCAAGATCAACGCCAATGTAAGCATAAGCATAACTACCCTCATCGCTAACATCAAAGCCACGACCAGAATTGATTGCTAAATATATCCAGCCATTAACAACTTTAACATCGTAAATGTACAACCCTTTATTGTAGGATCGATAATATTGCGGAGCAGCTGGATTCGAAACATTATACATAACTAATCCTTCGTTAGTTTTAAGTTGTCCGATATAAGCATAGCCATTAAAGACAAAAATTGAAGTTGGTTTGGCTGATAAGTTTACCGAAGCTACTTGGTTTGGGCTAGAAGGATTGGAAATATTAATAATCAACATTTTGTTCGTAGAAAGAACAAGATAAGCGTAATTTCCAACAACAAAAACATCTTCTCCTGCGCCATTTAGGTCCATTGTCGAAACGATCAATGGATTCGAGGGATTGGTTGTATTGACAATCATTAAACTCATGTGCTGATCATTGACAGCTAAATAGGTGTAATTTCCTGATACATAAATATCATTAGCGCTATCTCCAAGATCAATGATTCCACCTTCGTCCTCGCGAACTCTTTGCCAGTTGGTAAAGTATGTTTTGAATTCGACTTGTTTTTCTTGGCCGAAAGCATTGAACCATCTTATCGAACTTCTAATCTCTCTTTTGTTTTCGTTAATGCTGGCGACAGTAATTGTGCGTCGATATTTATTATCTAAGACATCACTCGTTCCACTAAATATCCATGTGCTGCTTGATTTTTGAAGACCGTGGTCTCCTTGAGTTAGCGCCTGCCAGCTACCATCACGAATCACCCTTGTTGCCTCTAGTCCTTCCTGCGCATAAAGATTCGCTTTATATAATGTTAAATTAACCCTTCCCACATCTTCACCAGAAAATAAAAGCATTCCGCTCGAAGATATAAATAAAACAAAAATCGCAGAAGCAATGATAAGTTCGATAATAGAAAATCCTTTTTCTTTTAAATGCATAATTTTACGGATTACCCAAAGATACGCTAAGCTCAAGAGATATAGTTCCTTGGCTATTAATTGTAATCGCGCTTATTCGAGCACCGCTTGAAAGGCGAATCTCGCCAGATTGATTTGGTAATCCAGTTAATTTGTAAAAGACAACTTCAGACAACCCGCTAATCTCTATGCCGTTAGGAATCGCAAATTCTTGGTCATAATCAGCGTCTCTGCTCGCATAACTGTTCCCTTTAAAAGAGGTGAAGGCGCTGCTATTGATCGAAACTCCGTAATTACTGTCAAGATTTTGACTAGCCGCTTGTGATTGTGTTAGTCGCAAAGTTTCTAGGAGGTCACGCGAAATTCCATCAAGCCGTTCTACTTTAAAAAAACGCAGCCCATAAGGAACAGCAAAACTCAGTAAAATTAAAAAAAGCGCAATGACCAAAGAAATTTCCACTAAAGTAAATCCCCTTTTCATAAAAATTGGATTCATTGCTTTATTAACCAGCTTGGATACTACTGGTAAATTGATAAATTGGCATCAAGATAGAAATAGCAACCACTCCAACGACCAAGCCAACAATTATAAGTAAAAGCGGCTCAAGAATATCTGCCAGATTTTTTGTTGCCATATCAACATCCTTTTCGTAAAAATCAGCTACATAAAATAATGTTTCTTCAAGTGTTCCTGATTTTTCACCAATTTCAATCATTTTTGACACCATGCCAGGAATCAGGCGCGGTGATTTTTTAAGAAAGGAACTTAGGTTTTCGCCCTTCCTTAATTTCCCCGAAGCTTGTTCTAGGGTTTCTCGGTAAGCCAAGTTACCCAAAGTTGCTGCGCTAATTTCAAGAGCCTCAACAATCGTTACGCCGCTCTTGAGAAGCGTTGCGAGTGTCCTTGTAAAATAAGCAACATTTAATTTTTTAACCAATGATCCAAAAACTGGCGCTTCTACAAGAAGTCTATGGAAAAACAGCTTTATTTTTTTAACTTTTAAAACAAGCCTAAAAAGGATAATAAAGACAATAAATCCAACGATATAAAAAACACCCCACTTTTCTAGATGCCCAATGGTGCCCAAAACAATTCTAGTAACAAGCGGCAATTTTACATCAAGACTTTTAAAGAAACCGATTAATTTCGGCATAATAAAAACCGCCAAACCGAAACCCATCGCAAAAGTCGCCCCCAAGACAAGAAGCGGGTACATCATCGCGCTTTTAACTTTTTTCTTTAAATTGTAATTATCTTCAAGTTGTTTTGATAAGTGTTTCAAGCTTTCTTCAAGAGTTCCAGACTCTTCTCCAATCTTTATCATGCTAATGAAAAGGTTTCCAAAGTCCTTTTCATATTTACCAAGCGCTCCGGCGATCGTGTTCCCTTTTTTTATGTCGTTTACAAGTTCGCCTAAAATCTTTTTGAAAGCTTTTGTTGTCGCTTGATCCGCTAACTCACTAACGCTTTGCGCCAAAGAAACACCCGAAGTAAGCATTAATGACAAATGCTTCGCAAACAAAACCTTTTCAATTGTTTTTACCCTGTTAAACATAATATTAGACTAAAAATCCGATATCTCTTTATTGTTTAACCGTATATTTAAATATACATAATCCCGACGCATCTTTTTCTTGCTGATCGCAATAATGAGACATTTTATCCCCTTCGTTTTCTAAATGAGCTGTTAAAGTATATGTTTTTCCGTCAGATATATATCCGTAATACCAACCGTTTTCTGCCAATGGGTCGTTAAATTCTGAAGAGGGAACAACGGGGCCAGTATTTCGCAGAACAAAATCACTATCTGTTGTTTTAGATATTGTTAAAGAAACAGGATAGCTGCCGTTTGTAGAAAAATAACTTCCGAGCATTATGCTCGCTGTGTAAATATCATTTATTCTTTGCGTATCTCTTTTATGAGATTCGCTGGGTTGAGTAGTTTGGGTGCTAAGTTCGTTTTGTAGATTGATATTATTTAACCCATCCGAATTAATCATAGGGTTAGTCTTCGATACCATGACGATGGTCCACGCCATTATAATGTAAGGAGAAGCCATCATAATAATCAAGCTAACAATTCCTAAAATCGCCAAGAAAACATAAAGTTTTTTGCTTTTGCTTGAGGGGGAAAAATTCTCTATTGGTCGATATTGGGCAAGTTCTTTAAACATTAAATAGCCAAAGATAAGAGAAATAGGCGTTAAGAATAATGATAGGACTGACTCTACGATGCCCCCTGCTAATTTCTGTGTTTCCGGAGATTGAATTAATATGGGTATGCCGACAATTAGCACTAACATAACCGGAAGCACAATGGAAATACCAAACACAAAATATCTTCCAAGAATTGCTCCTCTATGTCCTTTAGTCATACTGCTGCTTCTTAAAAGCGCTTTCAATCCTTTATTCCCTTCAATCGCAAAAGCATAGTAAGACATAGTAAGAGCGAAACTTAGAATGATGCCAGGAACAAAAAGCAACAACATTCCTCCCATAATCAAAAGGGTGCTCAGAATTAGAACCCAGATAAAAGACAGTGCCTTTGAAAAACCCACTCTGAGTGCTTTCATTATGCTAAGATTTTCTTGATCATTAACTACATAGAGCATTGCCACAAAAGACGCTGAACCAATGAATGCTGGCAACAAAAAAACTATAAAAAGCAGAACTAAATTAAAAGGATATGGAACTAAGGTAAGGAGAAAGACCCACAAAAGAAGAAAGATATATACAAAAACAAGAGGCAAAACAGAAAGTCCCAATAATCTCCAAAATTTACTTTTAAAGATTTTTATCGCTTGTCCAAGTAGTTTAAAAGTAGGAGAAAGTTTAAAATTTTCCGGCGCAACGGTTTGCGGCACGACAGCTTGAGCAACAACAGGTTCCGGTGCCTGTTCAATTGGCGAATTGATAGTTTCCTGAGGTTTATCAGCGCCTAATGGTTCTTGTGGTTCTATATTATTTGGCTTTAAATTTTCATCCATGATTTTGCATTGAAAATTAAATAATTGAAAATTGATTAGAAATTAAAAATTAGAAATTAGAAATTTCATTGAATTACTCTCATCACTTCCTGAACCGTTGTCACGCCTTCAATAACTTTTAAAACTCCATCTTCAATCATCCTTGTCATGCCATTTTTAATCGCCTGTTTTTCTATAACATCGGCATTGGCTCTTTGCATAATTAAGTTGCGAATGGCTTCTTCTATTTCCAAAACTTCAAAAATGCCTTGGCGACCTTGATACCCAGTAAAACCGCATTCCTTACAACCCTTGCCTCGATAAAATCTCAATTCTTTCGTTTCTTTTTTTCCTTTAATTAAACAAGTTATTAATTCTTCAGGCAATGTCTTTCTAAGAGAATCTAGGCTAATAGTATAGCTTTCTCGACAGCTGATACAAATTTTCCTGACAAGACGCTGAGCAACAACAACATTAATAGACGATGCCACCAAAAACGGCTGCACTCCCATATCACTCAGACGGGGAAAAGCCGTTGCCGCATTGTTAGTATGAAGCGTTGAAAGCACCAAATGTCCCGTCATGGCAGAATTAACCGCAATACTAGCCGTTTCTTCATCTCTAATTTCTCCGACCATAATAATATCCGGATCTTGTCTGACAATTGATCTTAAGCCTGTCGCAAAAGTTAGATTAGTCTTTGAATTAACCTGAATCTGATTGATGCGATCAATAGCATATTCCACTGGATCTTCAATTGTTGAAATATTAACTTCGGGCGTATTAACTGTCTGAAGAATTGCATAAAGCGTTGTGGTTTTTCCCGATCCTGTTGGACCAGAAGCAAGAATCATTCCATAAGAACGCCCCGTTACTTTTCTCATAACTTCCAAGTCTCGCTGATTCAAGCCAAGATCTTCAATGTCTAGAGCGCGGGATTTTCCTGCAAGAATACGCATGACAACCTTTTCGCCCTCAACGATAGGAACAACAGATACTCTAATATCAAAATATTCTTCTTCAAATTTTTTGCGGAACTTGCCATCTTGTGCCGCCAAATGCTCGTCCGTTCTCATTCGTGCCAGAACCTTAATTCTCATAATGATTGGTTCTTTGAAGCTGGCTGGCAAATAGATTACATCATGTAAAATACTATCAATACGATAACGGACGACGACCTTATTTTCTCGCGGCTCAATATGGATATCAGAAGCCCTATTTTCGTAAGCATAATCAACAATACTATCGACAATGCGGATGATCGGCGCGTCTTCCGGTTTTGTTCCTTTTGTCGCTTTGGCTAATTGCCCTTTAATTAGCTTCTCAAAATGTTCTCTAAAACCTGCTCGATAACGCGCAAGAGCTCCGTTAATATCTCTTGTTGTTGCGTAATAAGTAATAATTTTATTCCCAGTCTTTTTTTCAAGCCATTCAGTCATTTCAAGATTTTTGGGATCTGCCATCGCGACTCGCAAACCTTCCTTGTCTTGCTGAAAAGCGATAATTTTTTGTGTTTTGGCAACTAATTGGGGAATAATTTTCAAAATCTCGTCTGCAATAACGATTTTCCTTAAACTAATAAAAAGAACGCCCAAGTCTTCGGCGATCAAGTGTCCCAGTTGTTCTTCTGTTATAAAATCTTTTTCAGTTAAAACCTTTTCAATGGTTGTCTTTGTTTCGTCAGCCAATTTTTTTGCTGACAAAAATTGTTCTCTGGTTAAAATTCCAGAATCAACCAAAAGTTCTTTAAGTTTAACCTCCCCAATATCCATTTTATAGATTAA
>Ga0247841_10007180_pt1 | contig 16685 bp, 13 predicted proteins | sample LaCruzMarch2015__2_FD_192410 | JGI IMG/M metagenome (GOLD analysis project Ga0247841, IMG submission 192410) | Freshwater microbial communities from meromictic Lake La Cruz, Castile-La Mancha, Spain - LaCruzMarch2015_18m | ecosystem: Environmental > Aquatic > Freshwater > Lake | place: Spain... | reverse complement strand
TTTCCCCGGCATTTTCAACAACCCCTATTCCAAATCTGAGTAATTTATAAACATTTTGATTATTTGTGTACAGGTTCTCGCTGTAATTGTTTGCTGTCGAGCGGAGTTTATCTAAAGCTCTCGCAATCAAAGTATCGCTGTATCCTCGGCTGGAAAGATATTTCCTGACTTCTTTTTCCTCTATGTTGCTGTTATCCGGTCGGTCTTCCCAATAACCAAGATGATCATATTTGAGCTTTTCACGAAACAGCCTGACAATTCTGTTTTGCGTCGCTCTTTCTATTTGCCCTACATCAGCCATGTTAATTTATTTACTTCTTCTGTGTTTAAAATTATACAACAAATAAATCTTTACTAATTACAACCTTGCAGAGTTATAATGTACCGTTATAACTCTGTAGGGTTGTATTCACAAATTCCGTTTTTCTATGTGAATAATATAAATTTACGCAAGATTCTTGAATACATCTATACATATTGCGATTATCGTATTTTATTATGGCAATCCGTTCCGGAAGAGCAAGTATATCCTAATGTCAACATAGCTTTTATTCCAATCTAAATTATACCACTTGGTATTATACCACTTGGTATTATACCAAAAGGTATAAAATTCAGGCATTGTCCCGGATATAGGTAGCAAAATAACTCCTGACATTTAAATTAAATCACTAATATTTGTATTAGTTAGAGGTAATAAGCCCAGCAGAAATACTTTGACGAAAATAGGCGAATTTGCAGGGTCTTCCGTAATCTAAAATATGTTTATTTTTATCCTTGATAAACCATAGAAGAATTATTAATTTCATCCATTCAACCCAAATGTAACGAAAGTTCATTTGCCCCCTTTGAGTTACGACTCAGAGGGTTTTTTATTTATGAGCAAAATAACATTTTTAATAGACGGTTTTAATTTATATCATTCCATTCTCGAAGCATCGGTATTTTTTAGTGCAAAGACTTTGAAGTGGCTCGATCTTGATGGTTTATGCAAAAACTATATTCCCACTATAAGCAACAACCTTAATCACAAATTTGATTCTTATGACATTTACTATTTTACAAGTCCCGCAACACACCTGCAAAAAAATGACCCCGGGAAAATTTTAAGGCACAAACAAATACATTGAGTGTCTTAGGGACTCTGGAATTGTTGATATTCAAGGCAGGTTCAAAGCCAAAACCGTATTTTGCTATAAATGCAAACAGAAAATAATCAAATTCGAAGAGAAAGAAACCGATGTGGCTATTTCAATCAAATTAATAGAATTGTTCCATAGCGATGACGATTGCAACTGCGTGGTTATTGTCTCGGGAGATACCGATATTTCTCCGGCAATTAGAACGGCAAAGCTTTTGTTCCCGCAAAAATTCATAGTTGTCTGTTTCCCTTTTAAACGAAAAAACAAGGAATTGTCCTCATTGTGCCATTTTAGTTTTAAAATGGACAAAAATGTTTATAACGCAAGCCAGTTGCCTGATCCGTACACTAAAAAAGACGGAAGTCAGGTAATTAAGCCAACCGAGTGGTAAATTAACCACAAGTTTAAATTTATTGTTGGTATTTGACGCTGCCGATATCTGGGGCAGTACCAAAATTTATTGTATGCTGGAGTAATTACTAAGAACAATTTATTCGTTGTTAATAAGACGTATTTTACCTGTCAATAATTGTTGCATCATTCCCTGCTTCAGCATTGTGTATTTATCTCTCTTTTGCTCCAATTTTTCTATCTCCGCATCCATATCCGAAAGTATAGTCGCAATGGCTGTTTGTTCTTCAATCAAACATGGAATAAATATATCAATACCAGAAACAACATTGTTCATCAATTTTGGATTACCGACATAAGAAACATATTTCTTGGAAACGCTATTGAAAATCGCAGCCACGCATAAATTTGAATATCCCTCATTATTTTCCAAAACACCACAGACGTTTGTGCAATAAAATTTACCAGTTCTGTATTTGACATCTCCAGCATTTGCACCGTCTGTTGTCCAGGTAATACAATTATCAAATAAATATTCATTAAAATAACCAGCGAGCCCGTTGTCCTTAGTTTGTGATGAATACACCGGATATTGATATTCGCCCATCCTGTCTTTTGTCGTTTTTGTCATTGCTAAGACTTGACCTCTTGTAACACGAAAAATGTCACCCAACTTCTTCACTTCCCACTTCCCGCTAAACCCCGGCAATCTTTTTTTGCCCGTAAGGAGCTGTTGCATCGTGCCTTGCTTGATAGCTTTCTTTTTGGCAATCAGTTTCTCTAAACCTTCAATCAGCGCATCAGTGTCTGAGAGAACATTGGCAATGGCGTTTTGTTCAAATATTGTAGGTGGTATAACACACGGTATTGTTATTAAAGTGCTTTTAGACAGTTTATATCGACCTGCACCTTGACGGGTTAAATGTTGGGTAATATTCCTATGCTTAAAAAAATAATAAAACCATTTAGTAAGTGTGATATTGCTTTTCCCTTTTATTAAATGAGCATGATTATTAACGTTAAATTTCCCACATGTTATTTGCGTCATAGGAATTTCGTTCCATTTAAGAAAATGGTCACCATCTTCTCCTATCAAAGCATATTCTCCTTCGACTCTAAACTCATTTATGTAATCTTGTATTTTTGTTGGTCCATAATAGGGATATACTCCTTGCATTGTTTTTCTAACATCTTCACTTATTGGGAATCGAAGGTTGTTGTAAACTTCAAATGTTTCATTAATTGTTTTTACTTCCCAATCCTCTGGAATTACTCCTACCTCGGTTTGTTTATATCCCTTCGGTATTATTTGTGTTGGTGTTGTCATATCCATTGCATTATGATTTTGCTGACCTCAGCAAAATCGGGTTAAACATTTTTTCATCATGAATATTTATAATCAAATCGTGACATTTCGTCACGGTTTCAGTTGTTCGGAAAATTCGAATAGTTACCGGTCATATCGCCTACTTTATCATTTTGCTGACCTCAGCAAAACGATCTATAATCTCTTTCTCTCTTAATTAACTTACGTAAATGTTCTTAATCTGTGTAATCTGTTGCGACAGCTTTTACTTTTTTTTTCTTATTTAAAAAAGCTCTAATTCGCGATAATTAGTGTTAATTCGCCTGTCTGCGCCAGGCAGATGTAAAAAAAACTCTTATCTTTAAATCTGTGTAATCAGTGGCAAAAGCTCTAAACACTAAACCCCATTTTCTTTAAATGATTTTCAACTTTTTTAGTCAGCTCTTCTGTTTCTTTTTCAAGTCTCGGCATCGGTGTCTCATATCGTTCCGCAAGTTCCTTAATCCTTCGTGTAAGCCGCTGGCTGATTCTGTCCATTTCTCCCTTTACAGCCACATCAATTGCCGCCATCCATTTATCATCCACTACCAGAATCTTGATTTCCTTCTCTGTCAGTGTCTTGTATTTGGCAATTACCTTCGCCTCAAGTTCTTTCTCCGCTTCTTTGATTTTCTTCTTCGCTTCGGAATTCTTTTCCGGAAGCGCGAGATATTTCTCCATTACTTTCAGTTCTTCGGCATCTTCCTGAGAATCGCGTCCGTTGCCTTTGATTTCTTTGATTCGTGATGCAACACTCGCTTTATTTATCTTTTCAAATTCTGCAAAATAACCTTCTTCTCCGCTATTCTCTTCAACTACTTCCTCAATTTCCTGGTTTATTCTGTCAAGTTTTGCCTGCGCTTCGGCAATCGCCTTCTTTTCAATATCAAAATACCGGTTTATCACAAGATACTTTGGTAAAAGGTCGCATTCCATTTCTCCTTTTTTCCCTTCCACTGCCGAAAGCTCTGCCTTCCATCCGTCAACTGCAATCAGATACAAATCGTCCTGCATAGTCTCCGACCAGTATTCCATCAGATGCTGATAATTATCGTATTTATCTATGAGATTTGTTTTGCTGAATGTCGCCAGTATATCCTCGGATATTCCGTGAATAATCTTCTTCGGCTTCGCGCCGATTGATATTTTTTTCAGTAGTGCGGTATTCTTTTCTTTCCATACGGCAAAAGTTGTCTCCATTTCTTTGGCGTATTTCGTAAATTCCGTATGTGAAAATATCGTGTGCTTTATTTCTTCCTGCGAAATCTTGAGCGTGCTGTATCCCTTCCTTTTGCTATTTCCAAAAAGCGAACTTTTCAGAGTCGGATATACGCTCCAGTAGTTTTGTAAATCCTCTATATCATTCGTCGGTATATCTCCCTTGAGATGCGCTTCAATGTCTTGTATGTCTTCGGCTTCCTGGCTGTCTATATATCGTGGAATATTGAGATTGAATTCATTCTTCTCAATCTCCACCACGCTTACCATGCGTGAATATTTCGGAATCTCCAACTGTTTATTGAACACATCTACAATCTTATGAATGTCCTGCGCGCGCAGGCGGTTCTTATTGCCGTCCTTTACAAATCCCTTTCCCGCATCAATCATGAATATTCCTTTACGGTTATCTGCGTTTTCTTTGTCAAGTACGATAATGCACGCCGGAATACCCGTGCCGTAGAAAAGATTAGCCGGCAGTCCGATAATTCCCTTTATGTAACCGCGGCGTATAATCTTTGTACGGATTTCTGCCTCGGCATTCCCGCGAAACAATACTCCATGCGGAAGAATGCAGGCGCCTTTGCCTGTATTTGTTTTCAGCGAGCGTATTATATGAAGCAAAAAAGCATAATCACCGTTCTTTGCTGGTGGTGTGCCGAAATCCTGAAACCTTCCATATACATCATGTAGAGGGTCAACGCCGTTGCTCCACGATTTAAATGAGAACGGCGGATTGGCAACTACAAAATCAAAAGTCTTAAGTTGATTGCCGTCTTTGAAAAGCGGTGTCGAAAGCGTGTTTTCCCGCATAATCAACGCCGTCGAATTGTCATGCAAAATCATATTCATCCGTGCAAGTCCGGCTGTGGCATTGTCCATTTCCTGCCCGTAAAGTTTCACATTCTTATCTGTTTCATCAGCCACTTTCAAAAGCAATGAACCGGAGCCGCATGTCGGGTCATAGACAGTTGGTGTTTTGTTTGTCGTGTTTGCAATACCTATTGTCTTTGCGATGATTCGGCTCACTTCGGCAGGAGTGTAAAATTGTCCTTTGCTCTTGCCGCTTTCCGTAGCAAAGTTTCTCATCAGATATTCGTATGCATCACCCAGAATATCATCGCCTTCAGCGCGGTTTCTGCTGAAATCAAGAGCAGGATTTTCAAAAATCGCAATCAAATTCGAAAGTTTCTTAACCATATCCGGACCACTGCCAAGTTTTTCCGCATTATTGAAGTCCGGCATTTCCGAAAGTTTATTAGCTTCTGCAATCGGAGCGATTATTTTTTTATTTATATCGTCGCCGATTGTTGCTTTGCCTTTAAGCGCCGCCATATCCTTGAAACTTGCCCCTTTCGGAACAATAATCGGAGCATAAGGCACACCGGCATACTTATCGGAAATATATTTTATAAACAACAGAACCAGCACATAATCTTTGTACTGTGATGCGTCCATTCCGCCTCTGAGCTCGTCACAGCTTTTCCAGAGTGAACTATATAATTGTGATTTTTTAATCGCCATATTTATATAAAAATGTAATAATACAAAAAGATAGATTATTCAATCATAAAAAATAATTCACAATTATTTGCAGAAATTTAAACGCATGAACTTAAAGCATGGCATCAATGCCGTGCGTTACTCTGCGAACCCTTAGCATATTAATTCTGTAAAATTCTCTGCATAACTATTTGGCGGTAATGGTTTTTTCGGTAAGGTTGTTTACCGACAATAAATTAAAGCAATTTATATGATTTCAAACCAAAGAGTACGCATATTCTATTCGATATTATGTATTATAGTGTTGAATATCGAACTTATTTTTGTTAATATAAAGCAAAAACAATCTATGGACAAATTAACCGGAATATTTAACCAAAATCCATATTATAGAATACCTGGTTTTGTATTTCCTGATATTGATTTGACGAAAAGATTTATTTTCGATGATATTATAAATTTATTGGATTCGAATTTTATCATTAGTCTTTCGGGGTTAAGGCGTACCGGAAAAACAACGATACTAAAGCAATGCATAAACCATTTGCTGTCAAAAAGCATTTCCCCCGAGTCTATTCTATACTATGAATTCGACGAAATTAATAACGACCTTGAAAATGTGCTGGAACTGTACTTTAATAATGTTTTAAGAAAAGATCTTTATTCTGTCATGTGTTATATTTTTTTAGATGAATTGCAATATGTTGATTATTGGCAGGTGATTTTAAAAAGATATTATGATATCAATCCGAAAATTCAGTTTGTAATCAGCGGATCTTCAAGCCTGTATAATAAAAACATCAAAGAAAGTCTGACAGGAAGAATCCTCAATTTTAATATAAAAACCCTGTCTTTTCACGAATATTTATTCTTTAAATTTGGAAAAAAATATCAGTTTACCGGTTTTATAATAAATGATGATTTTCTGAAAACACTTTCAGACTATAACGATATTGTATTATATAAAAATGAATTAAACGAATATTTGTCTTACGGAGAATTCCCGCAATATTTCAGAAATAATAATGCCGCTCTGCTGACCCAGTATTATAAAGATTCTATTTTAAAAAACATATTCACAAAAGATATCAATCTGTTTAATGTTAACAACATTAAATCTTTTTATGAGTTTTTCAGATTATTAACCAGAACGACGGCTCAGGAAATCAATGTCTCCGGTATATCCAGAGATATTCAGATAAATTCACGAACTTTAAAGAGATATCAGGATATTATGGAGAAAATGTTTCTCTCGGAATTTCTGTATAAGTATGAAAAAAGTTTTGCCAAACAGGCAAAATCATTTAAGAAAGTGTTCGTCAAATCAATTAATTTAATTAAAGCGGAGTTGGGCTTTTATTTTGACACACTCGAAAAAAGTGTTTACGGACATATTATTGAAACATTTGTCTATAATGAACTGGCAAGAAGCGATACTTATGAAATTTATTATTATAATAATACAAAAACAAAAAAAGAAATTGATTTTATTCTTGTTAAAGATAACTGTATTTTACCTGTCGAGGTAAAAACAAGCGATAAAATCAGACAATCAACTTTGAACAATTTATTTTCATTTATAAGAGATAAAAACCTCAAGCGGGGTATAGTGTTCTATGGAGGGGATAAAGTATATACAGAAAAAATGAGCGATAATGTTACAATTGAATGTATTCCGTATTATTTTATATGATTTTATTTGTCCAGGTGCTCATCAAACCATTTTTTCTGATGTGCAACGGCATAGACAAAATTACCGCGGGGATTTGCTTTACTGCCTGATGCAACTGACGTAACTTTTGCGCCGCCCATAATCTGCGGATAGCCTGCAGGCAGTGTTGCTGTATATTCCGGTACAACTTCATCAAAAACAAGTAAATATCACGTACTAATCGGTTTTTAATCATCTATCTCCACTGCGATTTTAACTTTTGTTTTGTGGTTGTTAAAAATTATTATTGAATGATGTTCTCAGCTTGCATGTATTTAGCTTTATAAATATTACCTGAACCCAGATAAAAAAAAATAACTTGACAAGAATTATACAAATACTTATGTTACACGTTAGTAATGCTATGCGATATTAAATATGATTGTTTCCTTTGGTTCTAAAGACACAGAAAAAATCTGGGACGGTGAAAGGGTAAAAAGTCTGCCGGTGGATATTCAGAATTCGGGTAGGAGAAAATTAAGAATGCTTAATAACTCTCAAAGTCTTTTAGATTTAAGGATACCACCTTCGAACAGGCTCGAAATATTAAGAGGAAAATTAAAGAATTATCACAGCATAAGAATAAATGACCAATGGCGAATAATTTTCAAGTGGAAAAATGGTCATTCAGAAGAAGTTAAAATTTTAGATTATCACAAATAATGAAACAGTTAAACAACATACACCCGGGCGAAGTTCTTTTAGAAGAATTCCTGATACCTCTAAAAATCAGTGCTTATAAACTTTCTAAAGATATAGGCGTACCGCAAACGAGGACATCTGAAATACTTAAAGGAAGAAGGCGAATCACTGCCGATACCGCTTTAAGACTCAGTGCATATTTTGGTAACTCCACGCATTTCTGGCTTGGACTGCAGAATGATTTCGATCTTGAAGAAGAAAAACGGGAAATAAGTAAAGAATTAAATATGATCAAAAAGCAGGGAATCCACGCCGCGTGATACTCTGAGTAAATCCACGTTGAATATTTACACATTTATGCAAAAAATATGTCCCGCTTTTTCCGCTGAAGATGGCACGCGCCCGGCAATATTGAAATCACTAAAACATAATTTTATTATTTATGCTTATGAAGGCAGATTGGATTATTTTTCGTTTATTTTATAAATCACGAAAACACAGAATATTAGACACTACCTCTTATTTTCTTCACGGATAATTTGTGTTTAAATCTCTTATCTCTTAATTTGTGTAAATTCGTGCTAATTAGTGTCTGCTGTTCTCCTTTTTATTGTTCTTTCAATTTCTCTCGCTTTTTAGTAAAATACATAAATCAATTTTATTGAACCTCAGCAAAACAAAATATTATGCCGTCGTTGCTCTGATTATCTTATCAATCGTAACGCTCGGCTTTCTTGTTTACAGGAATTTCTACAGCCTCACTACTTACCGTGTTTATCTTCTATCGCCCGATAACCGTGCCCTCATAGCCACCGATTTTACTGCCTCGATTATGATCACAGGCTCGCAGTCTCCGGGATACATAGATATTTTCATTGACGGCAAGCAAACACAATCGCTGGATTTTGATTCTCTCCGATATACAGAACTCGGCTCTTTCCGTCTCGCTAATATCAGAATCAGCACTGAAAAACTAAGCGAAGGAAAACATTCTCTCGATATAGTTCTTCGCGCAAGCCTGCTTAATAAGGAAAGAAATGTTGCGTCTGAGTTTTCATTCGAGAAAATTAACCCGTCTCCGAATTCTGTATCCGAAACGGAATCAAAAAAAATGGAGAAATATTTCGCGGGCGATGTGATGGAACTGATAATAAAACTGAATGACTCGAGATATTATTACAGGAGCTCCGACTGGCGAAAATCCGACGGCTACACGAAAATCAGAAAAAAAGTTTTTGATTCGGATGTTAATCCGCAAATAAAAGATAAACTGAAAAACCTCATCGAAGAAATTGAAAAAAAATCCGAGGTTATTGATGTTGATAATGCCGCTAATTCGCTGAATCTCGCCCTGCATAATTCTGGCTATCCCGTTCTGACGCTTATGTTCGAGTACCGGTTTCCGAACGGTGAGTCGCGCTCACTGCTCCTCTCATATAAAAGCATTGATACTATCCGCGTAAAAACCGGCAGTGTCAATGAAAAAGCGTATGAACTTCTGCGGCTCGACAGTATAAAACAGCGCGAACAGTTCCTCGGTATTAAACTTGCAAACTCGCCTTTTGCCGCCGTGCTGAATGATAACACAAAAAAACTATCGGATGAATACAGCCGTATTATACTCGGCAGTAAACAAGAGGCAAGGAAAGAACTTAACATACAGCTTAATTATTACACGCAGAATATTGATACTCTCGATTTGCTTATAAGTTTGATAACCGGCGAAGCGGGCAATAAACCTAATGTGTTTTCAATTGTAAGGTATTCAAACGCCGTTCACGAAGTAAAACATCTCTGGGATTATAAACACGCATCGCCAATCGGTAAGAGCGTTAAAAAAGTCCTCGATTATTTTTACGGAGAAATATCGGATGGTAACAGCCTCGTGCGCGATTCGGCTCTTGTGCGCGAACGGAACATCGCGGGAACGCTTATGCGCATCAACCCGGAATTTTCGGCATATCTGTTTGAACTCGCGAATGCAGGAAATATACGCCGCCTTACGCTCCTTATGCTTTTTGAGAGAATCATAAATAAAAATAAAGAAGATACTCCGCATCATTGGGCGGCGAAACTAATTTTGTATAACCTTGCCGCAAGACACGGCATTCCCGCCGAGGGCTTGCTCAATAACAGGGCAGTCGGAAATGAAGCAAAGTGGTTCGATTTAACTTTGCGGCTTCTGCGACTCGAACCTGACGAAATCCGTAAGGATGCCGCCGCTATTATAGAAAATGAATTCGGTAAATGAATTAATTATAGTATCTTTTCACCACTGAGTCCCTCTGTGTTCTCAGTGTCTCCGTGGTTTATCTCTTGTTTTCTGTTGATTACGCGTCTCCGTGGTTTATCTCTTGTTTTCTGCTGATTACGCGCCTTTTACGGGCGGTGTAAATACCCTCGCGGCTAATTCCGTGTCGATGATGAAAAGCCCGCCAATATTTTCGCCTACGAGTTTAAGCTTGTTGACAATCTTGCCGACGGTCGCTTCTTCTTCTACCTGCTCGTCAACGTACCATCTCAGGAAACTCGATGTCGCATGGTCGTTTTCCTTAATGGCAAGGTCGAGTAAGTCGTTGATGGATTTGGTTACAAGTTGTTCGTGTTCCAGCGTTTTTTCAAACGTATCTAACGGCGACGCGAAGTCCACGGGCGGTCCGTCAATTGTCGTTAAAATTACTTTTCCCCCTCTGTCGAGCAGAAAATTGTATAGCTTCATTGCGTGAAAGGTCTCTTCCTGATTTTGTACGGTGAAAAAATTCGCGAATCCGTCGAGGTCCTTCGACGTGCAGTAAGCCGACATCGAAAGATAGAAATAAGCGGAATATATTTCTTTGTTAATCTGAGCGTTGATAGCCGCTTCGAGCTTTTTAGATATCATTAAGTGTTCTCCTATGAGTTTAATTTGTTATTATGTGCAATTGTTATAACGAAATTTTAATCTGAATCGTTCGAATTCTTCTGTAAACTAACAAATATAAAAGTTTCTGACACTCCAATTACTTTTGGCTGTATGTAAACACTTAACACTTAACACTTAACACTTAACACTTAACACTTAACACTTAACACTTTGTCACTTAACACTTAACTTAGAATACAGCCTTACTTTTCTGTTATTACAACCGTTTCAAGTACGTCGCCTATGTAAATCCTGTCAACTATATCCATTCCTTCAACTACTTCTCCGAATATCGTATAACGATTATCGAGATGGTAAAACGGCGTATGCGTCACAAAAAACTGACTGCCCTCTGTGTCTTTTCCGTCGGATGCCATGCCCACTGTGCCGCGCTCGTATCTTACCGGCGCGATTTCCGTTCTGATTGTGTAATCCGGTCCGCCCCAGCCCGTGTTAAGAGGGTCGCCGCCCTGTATTACGAAGTTCGGTACGACGCGGTGAAAAACTGTTTTATTGTAAAATCCTTTTTCGGATAATTTAATGAAATTCAGAACGGTAAACGGCGCAAATTCGGGATAGAATTTTATTTTTATGTCTCCCTGTGTTGTCTTCAGTATCGCATAACGCTTTTCCGCGAGTTTATTCAGTGATTCACCCTCAGAAGTATATTTGCGGTTTGCCCGGAATTCAAAGTCTTTACCCGTTATTGCCTTCAGCGCGGCGGCTGATTCAAATGATATTTCAAAATCATTGTACTGAAAGTTGTTTTCAAGCAGTCGCGGCGCTTCTGCCGGTTTGAATTTCGCAAATGCCCTGATGAAAAGTTTCATCGCCTCTTTGTCCTTCGGATAGCTGAGGTCATTGTAGTCAAGCTGTAGTATCATTCCCGTTTCCCCCGCTACTGACGCATACATGCTGTCGCTTAAAGCGTTTATGCAAACGTCTATTATGACAGGGTCTTTTGAGCCGATGAATTCCGATAATATAAGCCTCATTATGTTTCTGTCTTTTTCGTTTGCTTTTAGTTTCAGGTCGTTAAGCGTTTCCACAAATGCGCGGTAAAGTTTTCCCATCTCCGGACCCGAGACCATATCGCCCGAAGTGATGTTGTTTTTCTTTGCGTAATCCTGCACGTCTTTGGTAATCATATCGCGTATGTCGTTATATACAGATGCATCGTTGCAGTATGAAAGCGCCCTTATTACAGCCGCCTTTAAATCGTAATCTTCCGTTTCTTTGTATTTCGCGAGAAGGTTTACTTTTCCTTTATCCTTGAAAATCATTCCGTATGTAATGATACCCTCTGCCATTAACTGCCAGTCAATAGCGCGGTTCGACCTGAAGTAATCAAGCAGTATACCGTCATTCAGCGCTCTTAATATCTCCGCGTGTTTTGTTTCGTTAATGTTCGAGTAAAGCGCTCCGAGCACTTTCAGCGATGTGATTCCTGCGTTTATATTATCCGCATCCCCTCCGCGTGCGAGCATTAAAGCGAGCTCGCGGTTTTCGGTTATGTCTTTGTTGTATTTATAATAAACAGGCAGAGAGTTGAGTATGTTCACCCTGACGTACCAGTCTTTTTCTTTCCCGAATTCAGTAAGGGCGTAATCCATGTCTGCCTTTTGTCCTATGTACCCGAGCGCGGAGAAAGCCCACATGCGCGTAAACGCATTTGCTGATTTCGTAAGTTTCAGTATTTCTTCCCTCGAGGGCTCAAGCAGTTCCTTGTTCCGAATACTGTTAAATCCGTAAGCTGTAAATTTAAGCGCATTATCATCCGAAGTTGAGTTTACAATACCGGAAAGAATTGCAATCCCGTCAGTTGTTTTTATATTCCTTCTCGCATACCGCCCGACTGCAAGCCCAAGAGCGGCTTTAACTTCGTTATCATTAGTTTTGTATGCGGCGAGTTCCGTGAGGTTCTCTTTTGTACCCGTAAACCCGAGTGCTTCAATCACTGCCGAAAGTACTTTCGGCGGCAATTCCGTGTTAAGTGCTTTCATCAGGTATTCGGCTGACTTCGGCGAGTTTATCTGCCCGAGCGCATAAGCCGCCGCAGACTTTATTTCATCCGTGCGCCCGCTCTCTAAAACCTCACCAATATTATCCGCCGAAGACTCATTCGATATGTTCGCAAGAGCCCACAGCGCGCGGATTACAATTTTATCGTCGGATGAACCAAGATAAGTTAGCAATGAATTGTTTTCGGCGCCTAAAGTACTTTGAGACCTCATATCCTGCAATTTCAATATCTCAAGCTCAGTATCTGAAAACATCTGCGCCCTCGATACATTTATTATCAAAAACGCAAAAAGCCCAACCCCAAAAACCCTTTTTAAAAATCTCATTTTAAAATTTTATATATATTTTGAAAATCTATATTAACCCTATGTCAACCTCTCTTATCTCTTATTCTTCGTAAACACTTAACACTTAACACTTAACACTTAACACTTAACACTTAACACTTCCCACTTCCCACTTAACACTTAACACTTAACAATTAACACTTAACAATATAAATATAAGATTGTTAATTTGAAATTTAGAAGGTAAAGATGTGTATTGGCAATCTCCATTGACCGTGACGAATTAAGACATGAAATGATTCTTCCTATCGAGACAGAGAATAAAATCAGACGTATTGAAAAGGAGTTTGCGGCAAAAGAACGTCTTGCACATCACGGATTACAATACAGACAAAAGGTACTGATATACGGTGCGCCCGGTTGCGGCAAAAGTATGAGTGCCGAAAGGATTGCATGGAATTTAGGACTGCCTTTCCTGAAAGTTCGTTTTGATGTAATAATCTCCTCATTTCTCGGAGAAACAGCAAGCAATCTATCAAGATTAATTGACGGGATTAAAAATTACCCGTGTGTACTGCTGTTTGACGAGATTGATGTTGTCGGAAAAACAAGAACAAATGCACACGATGTAGAAGAAATGCACAGAGTTGTAAATATTCTTTTGACACTTTTAGAAGAGTACAATTCAAAAGGAATTTTGATTGCCACGACTAACATTGAGAATGCACTTGACCAGGCACTTTTCAGAAGATTTGACGATATAATTGAAATTCCGAAACCAAGTAAAGATGAAATACTGAGACTGATAAAAATGACACTTTCATCAGTAAAAGTTCTTCTCTGTGTAACTCTGAGTTTTCTCTGTGTCCTCTCTCGTTACTTATTAGTTATCTAATCAATACTTGTCCTGAATTTATTTCAGGATTAGAATACAGCCTTAAAATTTTAAAACAAAATTTAATTGCCCCCCAAAACCTTGGTGTATAACTCTTATCAATGTAGATAATCTGATATCGGATGCATCGTTTTCAATTCTGGAGATATAATTTTTCGTTGTTCCGCATTTATTGGCAAGCTGTTCCTGGGTTAAGTTTTTTTCTTTCCTTAACTCCTGCATCATAACACCTAATTTAAATGCCTCATATTCTTGCTCGTATTTATCCCTTCGTGCACTACCTTTTTCCCCGTATTCTTTTCCGAGATGTTCTTCTAATGTTACTATTTTATTTTTTTTGTTCTTCATAATATAACTTTTTAAGATTTATAGCTTTTTTTATTTCTTCTCTGGGAGTTTTTTGTGATTTCTTCCGGAAAGCGTTTAAAAGTATAACGATTTTTCCTTTATCAAAGAAACAAAATATCCTGAAAATATTATTTCCCTGACTCACTCTGACTTCATATAAATCTGTTCCGCAAAGGTGCTTTAAGTATTTATCAGGAACTTTTTCTAAATCTCGTATAATACCTAATGTCCAGTTAATTTTATCTTTAACTTTTGGCGGTTGTTTGTTATAAAAATTTAAAAAATAGTTATCGTAAAATATTACCTCTCTATACATAGTTCGCTTTTCAGAAGTTATCTAATTAGATAACCATAGTCAAGTAAATAAAAAGTGTGAAAAAAAATTCGTATTTATTCATAATTAATGTCACTGTGGGTTAGGTCAAAATAAGGTCGTTGACTCACAATAAATGTAACCGTATATATGACAATAAAAACATTAATCTTATAAGTAAAAAATCAGGATACGAGAAATCTGATATAAAAAATATCCCCTCGTTTTATTAATTGGATTTGAAATAATAATTGCTTATATATACGTTAAGTAGCTATAAATTATTTCTTTTCCCGCTCGCAAACAAAAATATAGCGGGTGGGAGATAAAACTTAAATAATTACAATTATGAAATTCAAAAATCTTTCGCGGACAGCTTTTTCGCGGACAGCTTTTTCGCGGACAGCTCTTTCGCGGACAGCTCTTTTACGTGCAGTTTTTTTGTTCTGTCTGTTTATGTTTGCAAGTTCCAGCGTCTTTGCAAACAACGTCTCTGTAACTAATTTCACTCTCACGGGTCGAAATGCCGCCGAACACTATATTATGGTTAGGTTCGACGTCACTTGGGAAAACTCATGGCGGACTTTATCCGCTCCGAATAATTGGGATGCCGCATGGGTCTTTGTGAAATACCGTATAGGTACAGGTGCGTATCAGCATGCGTGGTTGAATAATACAGGGCACGTCAATCCAACAGGAAGCACAATATCAACCGGCTTGCTTGACCCGTCATTACCGTTTAACCAAACGACCAATCCGGGAATAGGAGCATTTATATACCGCTCTGCCGACGGCACCGGCACATTTTCCCAAACAGGTGTACAGCTTCGCTGGAATTACGGTGCTAACGGCGTAGCTGATAACGCAGTAATAGACATTAGCGTATATGCCATAGAGAATGTATATGTTCCGCAGGGGATCTTTTACGCGGGCAGCGGCGGAACGGAATATTACCATTTTTACAAATATCCAACAACTACAAATCCTTATCAGATTACAAGTGAAGGCGCAATCACAGTAGGAACTGCAACTAATAATCTATATTATACTCCATCCACTTATGCCGGCGATGCACTCGGACCCGTTCCTGCCGCATTCCCAAAAGGTTATAACGCCTTTTACTGTATGAAGTATGAAATAAGCCAGCAGGGCTATGTTGACTTTTTGAATAGTCTGACACCAACGCAGGCTTCCAATCGCTACTCTACTTCATATACGGGTTATAGGTATGGTATTTCTGTATCAAGCGGAGTTTACGCTACCACTAACCCCTTTGTTGCCTGCAACTATATAAGTTGGGCTGATGTTGCGGCATATCTTGATTGGAGCGGTTTACGCCCGATGACGGAACTTGAATTTGAAAAATCCTGCCGCGGAACGCTACCCGCAGTACCCAACGAATATGCCTGGGGCACAACGGGTATTGCAAGTAGTCCATACACACTAAGCAATAGTGGATTGACAAACGAAAACATAGCGACAAATTACAGCACCACAGTTGGCAATGCGGCAACTTGGAATACTATAGGAACTGGTATTAACGGACCTGTTAGAGTAGGAATCTTTGCTGGTAACGGATTAAATACAGGCAGAGTAACATCCGGTGCCACATATTACGGCATAATGGAAATGACCGGCAATCTGTATGAACGCTCTGTAACAGTGGGCAACCCAACAGGCAGGGGATTTACCGGTACGAATGGCAATGGATTGCTTGATGTCATCGGCAACGCAGATGCATCCAACTGGCCAGGTATAAATGCCGTAGGTGCCGGCTTCGGCGGCGGCTATTGGGGCAATAGTGCCACTCACTTGCGAGTTTCTGTCCGTTACTATGCGGCGTACGCCATCAGTAGCCGTGGCGACATTTTTGGCGGGCGGGGTGTTCGCGGGGCGCCTTAGCTCGGGGTTATCAATACTCAGAACTATTTTTTTGTCATCCTGCCCTGTCCCGAATTTGTTTCGGGATTGTTTCAGGATCACACTTAATACTTAAAAACAAAAAA
>Ga0247841_10007178_pt1 | contig 16686 bp, 15 predicted proteins | sample LaCruzMarch2015__2_FD_192410 | JGI IMG/M metagenome (GOLD analysis project Ga0247841, IMG submission 192410) | Freshwater microbial communities from meromictic Lake La Cruz, Castile-La Mancha, Spain - LaCruzMarch2015_18m | ecosystem: Environmental > Aquatic > Freshwater > Lake | place: Spain... | reverse complement strand
GCCATAATTGTAACTGTTGCTAAGCAAACCCTCACCCAAATACCCAGCTATACCGCCAGCAACCATATTTTGAGCGGTAATAGTCCCCGAATTATAGCAATTCGTAATATCAACTAAAACCGCGTTACCAAATAAGCCGCCAACGCCATTTTCCCCGGTAATATTTGCCGAATTTACAATCTCAGAAATACTGGATTCACTATCAGCTATAGCCGCGAGACCGCCAGTGCAGTCCTTGCCTACAACCGCTCCGTCAAGTTGAAACTTGGAAATTGTTGCCCCAGATACCTGAGTAAATAAACCGACATTATCACTGCCTGATGCATTAATATCTAAGCTAATAGTATAACCTTGCCCGTCAAAATGACCGGCAAATGGTGATACAGTCGAACCAATTACTATATAATTTCCCGCCTCCTCACATGAAAGATTACCAGTTAAAACATAATAATCGTCTAAATCGTCATTTACATTAGCAAGATGCCGACATTCACTTATTTCGAAAGGGCTTTCCGCTGAGCCATTCCCGCTGCTAAATAAGCTTGTGTTTTGATCATTTAGAATAGGCAAGCCGTCGACAACTGTTTCCCAAGAATTGTCGCTAAAGGTCCAGTTCGTAAGGGGATCCACAGAGGTTGTATTGTACAAGGTTGTCGAATCTACGCTTCTGCACCAATTTAGATCAAAACTGTCGTCTTCACCGCAAAAACTATTTGCGCCGTCGCTGGCCAAAGTTTTATCAAAATAGTTCTGAAAGATCATTGACTGTACATTACTGGCCCGACTAGAATAAAAATTTGCTAAAGCAACACCGGTTGCTTCTGAGGCTGAAATATTATAAGAAAGCGTTAATCTACCTGCATAATTGCTTCCTTCAGTGGTCCCCTTTGAGATAATATTTAAAAAAGAGCCACCACTTCCTGTAAGATTAAGAATTACAGCAGAATAGTTTACTGAAACATTAACTTCTGACATATCTTGGACAGTAAAGGTATTGGCAAGGCCGGCACCATCCTTGGAGGTTATAGTCATATCAGAATAAGAATTACTTATTCCCATATTAATTAGCGTATCTGCCATACCGCCAGCACTACCGTTAGCAGTGTAGCTGGTGGTATTAATTGTCCCGTGAGTAGAACTGTTAGTAATCATGCCACCTTGGGCAGTGCCCACCAGCCCACCGGCATGTTGAGCTGAAATCGCGCCATCAAAATAAACTCCGCTAAAATATATGCCTAATGTCGCGCTACCAACCACCCCTCCAGTCGGACCGGAATTCTCATTAGTAATCGTCGCATTCGAAACTTTTATATTGTAAAGATAGGCACTCTCAGTGTTTGCAAATAGACCAATGCCTCCCGTACTTTCCGTATTTGTGATCGTAAGATTGTTTATAGAGTGATTGCGACCATTAAATTCGCTGGAATAATTACTAATCGGTGTAAAATTAAAGTCAGTACAGTCAATATCGTGCTCCAACACAAAATAAGAACTTTGATGATTCTCAATTTCTTGAAGTTGTTCGCACGATGTAATTCTATAGGGAAAACTGCTAGTACCAGCACCCAGTCCAGAAAACTCTCCGGCCGCCAAGGCTTTTTGAATTTTAACAAAGCCAAAGGCTTGAACCAGTAAAACTGCCACAACAAAAATACCCAAAGCCGTCGCAATTGCTCGTATTTTTTGTTTCAAGCCCATCCTCCTTACACAACTTTATTATATTGTAGCAAAAATATGTTAAACCGCAAAGACCAACTATTTTGGCGCCAGAAGCGTAATCTTGGTGACAACCTGTTTGTTGTCTTTGTCTTTCTTTAAATAAATTACCACCCGATTGTCAGGTTTAACATCACCAATATTAATATTTTTGCCATTAGCCGTAACTTTCATTTCGCTATCAAAAGCGTATTCCGCCGTTTCGTTGTTGATCTTTTTAATTGTGATCTTGTCTGTATCAACTTTAACGACCGTTCCTGTGACCAATACATTATCTGAGTTTTGCGAGTCCGATCTTAAGGCCGGCGGGATTTTACTGAGCTGACTTTCCAAATTAGATATTTTTTTGGCTTGTAAAAAATAGCCGCCAGCAAACATTAAGGCGCCAAACAAAATAAAAATAATTAGACCAATATAGGTTTCAGCTTTTACGTTTTTAAGTTTCCCTGGCAGATCCTGGCAAAATGTTTTACAGCCCTTGCCAACATTTGTAAAAAAATTCATCTTTTCCTTTTAATTCTAAATGATTTTTATTCCCCTAAAATAATGTTTATTCTCTTCTTTAATTCTGCGCCAAAAGTAGGTTTTGGTCAAGGAAAGCAATTTAAAAATCCGCGTTCAAGCGGATTTAGTAATCGTCGTCTTTAGGCCTTTCAACAGCCTTAACCATATTTTGAACTCGTTCGCGAATTTCCAAGGGAATTAATTCATATCTTAGCCAGGGAAGTCTGATGGAAATATTTTCCGATGAGTGAGTTTCGTCAGCTTCAAAGATAAGGTCGGTAACACAGTTAAAATGAAATTCTGGGCCAGTGGTGTCATCGTCCATCTTTAGAAAATTCAGTCGGTCTTTTATTTTCAGAAACTTGTCTGTCGGATCCATGAGCACCATATGGTCCGATTCAACATCGACAAGAATCATTTTGCGTCTGTCGTAAAAACGGGTACCGCCCTTGTACGAACCCTGCTTTTGCCCAATTTCTTCCGGACTAGCCTCTAGATTGTTTATCAACAGCCGGTGGTCATACTGCCAATGAAACGGGTCGGGGTTAAAAATGTAATCAATCCCCCAACACCGCACCGTAACAATCCGCCCAATCATGGACTTTAGCTTACGAAGTTCCTGCGAACTGATTGTAAACATGTTCACCCCCCCCAACAAGTTCTACTGGCCTAAATATACTCTAAAATCATAAAAAATCAAGCCTTTAGAGCAAATTAGAGTTATTTTTAGTAAACCAACACGCGGCCCTTCTGGCCGCTTTTTTAGTCCAGAATTATATCGATGATTTTTTTTAATTCTGCGCCGAAATCCATCGTAAATCAAGGCAGATTAATTCTTTTGTCATTATGCCAAACTTGATTTTATTATTTTTATGGAGTTTAATTAACATCAAAGGGGGGCAAAATAATGATACTTTCCACAGGACTTTTTTGGCTTGGTATCGCGCTAATATCGCTACTCATAGCTCTTCTTGTCATATGGATAAAGAATCGAATTGGTTCAAGGAGGGCAGAATCGCATAGTGACCGCCCTAAATCAGAATCGGAAGAACCAGCATCATGCAGTGTCTATAATTCCTACAAAGATACTGTTGCAATCGACGATCCCGATGTAAAAGACTGGTAATGCCGCCCAAACGGCTTATAACCACGACTGACAAGCAAACTTGCAAACTTATATAGCGTACCCGAGCTCTACTCGGGATTACATTACGCGGCTCTTCAGGCCGCTTTTTTAGTCCAGAATTATTGATTTTAGACTAAAATAGGACTATAAATGAACCAGGGGGTGAAATTATGGTTGATTCGTTTACGGAATGGGAAGATCCTCAGGCACCGCTTTCTTCTTCACACGGTAATAAGCGCTATACCACAAATAGCGACTACCATCCAAGCCGAGAGACGCTCGATCGAAGGGAAAGAGAATACAAGCAAGAAGTGAAAAACGCCTTGATTTGGAGAATCATCGGCTGGTCATTACTCGCCTTGTTTATGATCGCATTTCTGTTTCTTTGCATTTTCTGTTTTCTCAATCCGCAACTTGTTCATAATCCGTCGAAACCAATGTAACATATTCGCCACGCGGCCCTTCGGGCCGCTTTTTTAGTCCTTCAGATTGACTGGAAATAAAATTTGCATTATAATGAACGCAATTCTGCATCAGCAATCCTGCAGATGCTCGTTGATAATCGACTGGAGGCGTAATCGTGAAAACCTGCTGGCTCTCGCTCTGCCTAATCCTGTTGGCAATTTTTGTTGCCGGCTGCGGCGGCAAAAAATCGCCTATCGTTGTCACAGCCAAAGTTTCCAAATCTATTTATATCGCGCCCATCTCCAGCCCCAGCTACAACGCTTATACGGAAATTAAAAATGTCAGCGGAAAAGATATCCAGTATGACTACCTGATAATTGGCTTTGTCACCGACGAGTTCAAAGGTTTAAAACAAATGGTGATGAAAGCCAATAAAGATGGGGCCATTGGTGGCAAGGGGATTTTGGCCGCCGGCAAAACCGAAACACACAGCAATGAGACAAATGGCTGGACCTATAATCTGCTGGCTGACCGCGGTGATAGCGATATCTATTTAGTTGCCTATTACATCAACGATGGCAAAGCCGCCAGCCCGCTTTATTCAGCCAAATTGCCGGAACTAAAAGACCTGCCACAAATGGATTATTTAAGCAAAGATGGGGGTGGCTTACAAATCCAGCTCGAACCCAATTATGACATTGACCCCGCCGAACTTGAGAAAAAATAGCACAACACGCGGCCCTTCGGGCCGCTTTTTTTAATTCAAAAAAACCTGCTGTCGAACAGACAACAGGATGAATTTACAACTGACGCAATTGTACTTCTATCGGCTTTTCCCTGGTTTCGTCATCATAAGGAAGATCTCTATAGGCAGGCAGTGAGCAATGGAAGCGCATCAGGGTGGAATTATCGAACCCGATAAACTCGATCGTCATCTCTGGAGTCTGATTGGTCGCCATATTTCTCTCCAAACCAATCAAATCTCCGCTACCAGTATTGAATGTAACACCGTCTGTATTAGGCGGGATTTCGTATCTTGAAAGCGTCTCGTATTCCTCCGGTTTCATGCTTTGGAGAGTAGACAAGTCGATTCCAGATAGGTTGAGATGAAAGGCTGTCTCTGATTTTTTGGTAGTCGGATTGGTAAAAATCACTCGAATCTTTTTGAAAGAGTAGGTTTTGCTACCATAGTTTTTGACTTTCAGCTTGATTTCATAATTATGGACAAATTTTCCTGTCGGGGCCATGATTTCAGCTGTGAAACTACGGCTGACCAAGATCGAGGCGGTCAATTTGTAATCCGGCACTATTTTTGGTGCAGCTTGAGCCTTTGGTTGATTACTAAGATTGGTATTAGCTGATTGGCGGCAGCCTGTAATTAAAGCCAGCATTATGGCGAAAGCAAATACCAAAAATAACTTGCTCATCTTGCAAGCCTCCTTCTCAAGTACTGATAAAAGCGTAATTAGCCCTTACCTGTTTTTTAGGATACTCTCAATTTCTCTAAAAGCAAGGGAGAAATAGGCAATAAATACTCTCTGGGCCGCTTTTTTAGTCCTCAATGATTTTTATTTTATATTTAAATAATTTAACTGGAATATTTTTTTCTTTGGCTTTCAAAATAGTATCAGTTACACCTTCGCTATCGTTCACTTGAAAAGCCAAAAGTTCATTTGATGCTTCAACCACCGCCATATTTCTTTGAAAATAAGTCGTTTTATCCACAACAGTATTTTTTGGATTTTCAATGAGTGATTTTGGATTTGTATTTTTAAGTTTCCTTAATTGGGCAATTAATTTATCTGCTTGCTCATTGGTGATCACACCTTCTTCGGCACGTTTGTGATAATGTTTATCGTAGGTTTCTAAACTAGTCGGTATAAAAATTTTGATTTGCGAGCAATCTGGATTTAGCCTCATGGCTTCGCCAAGAGCAAAGGAATCAACATTCAAAGCCCCGCCGGAAACAATTCCATTTCCGGCTTTAATAATGTCTGCGGCCTCTCGCCGCACATCAGTTTCTACTTCTTTGTTTGTCGCCCTCCAGCTCCCACTAATCCCAACCCATTTCATATTTTTCCTCGATGATTTTTTAAAATAATGATTAAATTTAGTATAAGCACGTCTCTCTTGGTCCGAATAATTATTTGGTCGAATCGATCTGAATTAATTATAATAGGATTGCCATAATGATGCCACTTTAATATTTTTGATTTTTCGATATCCTTTACAGCAATTGAAATGTTATGAATTATAGATTGTCGAATATATCTCAAATCGCCCATTAGATCAAAACTGACTTTTGTCTGAAGATTTTTTTCTAAGACACGCCGAACCGACTCCCAGTATTCATAAATCAAAACTAAACAAAGACGCCCCATTAGATTATGATGAATGCCATTTTCGCAAAGTTTCTTTTTGAGATATCCTTGCGTACAAACATAACTCCAATTATCATTATTCCTATCTTCAATCGTCTTAGCATAAGCAAAAGGAATTTTATCTAATTCTTCAATTGTTTTATTTATACTACGCGCTATTTGGATTTGCTGACCGACAATCATTTTATATCTTTCAGTATAAGAAACCACTGTATCGAGATACAAACCGTTTATCTCATTTAGCTCGCATATAAACCTATCTATTTCGTATAACATAATTTTGATGAATCTCTGCTCTACCGCCCAGCAAACTCTCATTCGCCGCATTCACAATCCCGTCTGCTTCTATTTTAGTAATATCGTCTTTAATTACATTAATTTTGGTCAAATATTTCCTCTTTACAATTTAGCACCGCATTTTTGGCACTCGTATCCGAGCGCTTTTAGTTCCGTATCATCGTCAGTATTAATGTAATGATTAGTCATGGTAATAACTGCCTCGTAACCACATTTTTCACATTTTGCGGCCACCTTGTTCGTGGTGTTAACTGGTGAAATTTCAATTGGTTTTAACATCTATCCTCCAATTAATTTATTATTGATCTTCTCAATTTTTGTACAGATAGTTGGTTTAATAATGTTTTTAAAGCTTGATAGTAATTAATTGTTAGATTAAAGTAATCTGTATAGAACTGATAAAACTCTTCTATTGGAACACCGTTATCAATAAACTCCATATCCCTATAGTTCGCTTTTATTCTATACCAGTAGAAAAAATCGAACAAACAAATTTGTGTGCGATTTTTGAAATCTACTAGTTTTTTTCCTCCTAATTTTTTTATTTTATTATTTCTTTTATAATCTTCTTTTTTATATTCGTAGATTTTTTTAATTATTTGTTGTTTTCTAATTTCTGGATTATGACTACCACCTCTTAAATTTTCTGATCTTGGTATTTGCCAGCTCAAGATTGTGTTGGCGGTAAAACATAAATTTAGCTCTGGATTGTTAAATGATATCGTTCCATCATGGAGCTGATTTCTAAATTTATTACACAACTCTATGTGTCTCGAATCGAACCAGTCGGGCGAATCGTTTATAAAAAATTCTAAAATGATAAGCAAATTAAAAAGTAAGTAGTATGATTTTACGGGTATCCATGACACGCAGATTAAAGAATAATCATGCAATATATCTATATTTCTTTTTTCTTCAATAATATTATCTAAGGTTAACTTTATTAAGTTTAGTTTTTTCCTTAGAATAACCGGCTCCTGGAGATTATTTGCCGTAATATTAGTAATCGTCAAGGAGATATTATCTGACATCTCCTTCATCGCATGCACATAATTGGAGTGTGTAACAAATTCTGGATGATTATAGACCGGATTAGTAGCTAGATCGAAAACGGTTATTTCAGACCAATTCATTTTACGGAATCCTCAACAATTTTTATTTCTTCCGGCGTTAAGTCGTAAAGTTTGTAGACCATTTGGTCGATTTGGCTTTCGTATTCGTGAACTTTTGCTTTTTTAGCTGAATCGGTGAGGTAATTGTCGGATTTTGTGATATCAAGAATTTTATCAACAATTTCGATAAATGTTTTTTGCTCAGCCGTTGAAGCTATTTTTATTGGGAATTGCCTTAATTTGATAACACCGATATCTAGGCCGGCACCTCTTTTCTTGCCGTTTTTACAAAACCATTCTAGGGCGAACTTTGAATTCAGAACAGCAAGGATATATTTTAAATTATAATTTGGATCCTTTTTTATAATCAAGGAAAAAGAAAAACCCGTAAAATAGCCCATATCGTCAAGAACAAATTCATTGTCTACGAACATGCCTTTAAAAATAATTTTGGGATTTGTAAAGTACCTTGATTCCCTTGGTCTGTGCAAACCATAAGGTTTATTAGAAGAAGTGATAAAATCGGCATATTTATCCAAATGTTTTCTAAGATTGATGAAGTCCTGCTCGCCTTTAATCTTTTCTTTTGTATTTTTGTCAGAATATATTAAATATTTATTTCGCCAGGTTAGCCCATATTTAAAAATATCGCTTGGATCAAGATATTTCTTAATTGTTAAAGCCTCAGTTCTATTAGGGCATAAATCATCTAGTTCTCCCTGACTCAACACGAAGACTCCATCACCCGCACAAACATCGGTTCTCTTTAAATTCTTAATTTGTTTAACACTAATCTTGTCTGGTGATTCCTGAGCTCCAACAGAAATATCGCAAATACTACCAAGCAAAACTACATTATCGACATTATCTGTCTTTTCAAGAATAATTTCATCGTTGCTAAAGATTGATGAATTAGATAATTTTTTAATTTTTAGATTTACAGTGTCATGGTCTGTACTTATATCCGAGATATCGTTTTCTAATTTTTTGTAAATAAAACTATCTATGTCTTTCGTCTTCTTGTAAACAGCGACCATGTGTTGTCCAGCAACGGAATCAAACACCTTTAATTTACCAATATCGACAAAATCGACAAAAGACAGCTCCGAAGATACTCTTTTGATTAATTTTTTTGCACCAGTATTATTTAACCAATATCTAGAGGTTATAAAAGCGATTATCCCGTTATCTTTAATTAGATCTATGGATCTGTGCAAAAAATAAAACCAGAAATCCATCTTCCCTTGATGGTATTTTTTACCGAGTTCAGATAAGTTAACTTCTTCAAATCTAGACTTATTACCCCTTTCTCTTAAATAAGGTGGATTAGCAATAACTATGTCGAAACCACCATTGCGATACACGACAGGAAAAAAATATCTATTATCAAAAAATCCAACCGGTTTATTTAGGAAGATGTTTTCGTAACTTTTCCAGAGCGAATTAATTCGTATTCTTTCGTTATCTAACTGTTCATTTTTTTTCGCCAACGCCTGTTTATATTTTTCATTATTTAAATAGCTATATGACCTGATAATACTTTCGAGCTCTTTGCTTGTCCTATCGCTAATTAATTGTTGTAGTTTGCGTGCTGTCTCCGATTTATGCAGCTGGTCAGTTGGCGCAAAATATTCGTCAATATGCTCTCCTAGCGCATCTGCAAATTCATCGCCAAACAGTGGGCCCTCATGAATCGGCGGTTTTATAAGCGTATTCGCGCACACAAATTTAAAATCAAGATTCGGCAGCGGCTCAATGCCCCTATTAGGTGCGTTATCATCAACTTGCTGATCAACAACAAGCGTGAGGAAACATCTTAAGCGAGAAATATCTATTGCTATGGGCTGAATATCCACACCGTGTATACACTCCCTAATTACTCCAAGTTTTCTTACATAGTTGAGGCTGTGCTTTTGAAGTTGCCTACGTATTTCAGAAGGAATCTTGCTTAGATAAATTGAACACTCAGGGTCAAGAACTTCAAGCATATGCACCAATCTTTGAAGGATACCAATTGGGAAAGCTCCTGAACCACAGGCAGGGTCTAGAACTGTAGTATCGTGGATTGCTTCAACAAGAATTTTCCGTTCTTGCTGGTCAATTGGGTTAGATATATCATCATCCAAATTGTAAGACGAAAGCGCACGCAGCTTCTCTTCGGATATATTAGTTTTAGTTTTCAGATGAGTAATAAGCGACTCTTCTACCATAAAGTCAACGATTTCTCTGGGAGTATAAAAACTTCCCGTCGATTTACGCGCGCTCTCACCAGTTTCAGGGTTTACCTCCGCTAAAAGGTTTTCGAAGATTCGGCCTAACATCTCAGGATCAATTGAAAGTTCAGTATCGATTGAAGTGTTTTCATCTATAGTAAAATTGTATTCCTCGAAAATTTGGAATAGTTCAGAGAACCATATATCCGGGATATTCACAACTCCACGACGCTCGCTCATTCCGGTGGCACGATTAAATTTATGATTATCTTCGACATGGTCTTGGAACAATCCACCATTTAAATATGGTACTTTATCAAAAAATTCTGCATAAGCAGAAAATACTGGCCGAGAAGATTGTGGTTTATTTAAAACTTCGAAGAAAAGTGGCACGCAGATTGTATGGTAGTAGTCGCCAATATTTCGAACAGCAGAAACAGAAAAAATATCGTTTGGTATAAGAAAATTATTTAGGTGTCCCTTTTTTTGTTTCAAAAACCAACAAAAAACCAATCTACCGATAAGACGGATAGCAAAATTTGCATTAACAGCTTCGTTTGAGTTTCTTATCTCAAGTGTCCTTGGAAAAGTTAACGCACGACCGCCTTCTCCCCTTATTCCGCCAACAAGTTTAGAGTATTGCGTTGCTATTCGAGTGAAAAATTCCTTACTAACAACTGCCAAAGAGAACTTATTTTCCAAATCGGTAATTGTTTCCACAATTCCTTGCAGCATTTTTGAAGGAGTTGCCACTTTTGCGCCTGGTCCTAGAACATAAGAAAAACGACGCGGATTGGAAAATTTCTGAGTAATTTTACCGGATTCCGTTCGTTCCGGTGTCATTTGCATTAGAGAAAATCGCCAGTTTTCATCATCAATGCTCCAATATATAGCAAGAGCTTGGTAAATTTGATGCGACTTCATTAATTTAAAACCTTCTTTAGCCTGATATATTTTCTTATCATCATTACCTTCGATTTTAAATTCAAAAACTGCTAAATCTAGTTGATTACTTAAACCAAGAAGTTCTGCATTTTTTATTGCTTTATAACTAGGACCAGTCATTACTGGCCGGACATCTTTTTGAAAATCTGGTAGAAAATCCTTTAAAAAATCTATAAATTCTTCTCTTTTGTATGATTCTTTTAAATTCATTTTCTATATTCCTCGCTTAAGACTATTGCTTCCGTCTCTTCTTCTAACATTTTAACTCTTCTTGATGAAGCCTCGATTCGTTCTCTGGAAACAATATTTTTCAACTTTTCAAAATCGGCTTCTAGATCTTTAAGTTTTAATTGAGCAATTTCTTTTAATTCGCCTTCGTTAAGATCGTCGTATTTCCTGATTATATCTTCGATATCTTTGCAATATTCTTTGCTTTTTGGCAAATTAATTGAAAGGAATTTAAGAACAGTAATGGATGATTCGCGACGTCCAGAAATTTGTGGTAAAGCATGCTTGGCAAATAATTGATCTCTCACTAATTCAAAAACTGCGTCGTACTGATCGTCGGTCGGTTTGCCTTTTTCATCGATTGCCGCTTTGAAGTATTTGATAGCGACTTCGGTAGCGACAGTTTCTGGTTCTTTGTCTTCAAGTTTTAAAGCAAAAATTGAGTTTTCACCTTTTTTACCAAAAGCCACAGCTAAATTTTCTCCTTTACCTTCGCGAATCAGGCTGCTTCGATATTTGATGTTGCGAATCTTTTTTATTAATTCCGGGTTTTCTTTAGCGGTATTGTATTCTTCGACATACGGCGCAAACCACGAAAGTTGTTCCTGATTTGCTTCTTCCTTTTTAAATTCTTCCTTAAAAAAAGTGCTCAACTCTTCGTCTTTTGAGAGAATTTTAACATCTGTACCAAGAACGCTATTGATTAAATTTATTTTAAGGGTTGAAATTTGTTTAATTCGAATATGAATTTCACCAATATCGGTCGGGAAATAGTTATAAATATAGATTTTGTCAAACACTTTTTTGTTCACACGGTTGATACGGCCGACGCGCTGAATAACTCGGGTAGGATTGTAAGGTATGTCGTAATTAATGACAATACCGGCGCGATGGAGATTGTAACCTTCAGAAAGGGCGTCCGTAGCAATCAGAACATCGTATTCGTTATTCTGCTTTGATTCGGCTAAACCGGCATCAAAATTAGTTTTTATAATTTGTTTATTCTGGGTCGAAGAATCAGATGACGCGTACTTAAAAATTCGATCAACTTTTCTTTTAAGTAATTGTTCGTAAAGATAGTTAGCGGTATCAGCATATGCAGAAAAGACAACTATTTTACGGCCCGGATTTTCCTTGATTTTTTCTTTAATAATTTTGATTAAACCATCTGTCTTTGGATCGATTTCTTTAGTCTTGCTATTTTCGCCAAACCATTTTTCTTTGATTTGCGTAAGCAGCTTAATGTCTGATTCAACTTGAGAAATAAAATTATCTTCAATCAAATTTTTATCGATCGTAATGATTCCGTTTTGATTATATTGAGCCAGCTGCTTTTCAAATAATTCTTCATCTATTTGTTCACCAAAGTTATCATTATTATCATCGAGCAATTCTTCGGCGTTTGGAATGTAACCTTTTTTAGAAATTGGAATTTTACCAATCTTATTCCACCAGCCAGCGATCAATTCATTTGAAGCGATCATTTTGTCTAATGTAAGGCGAAAAGCTTCTTTTGAGCTTTCAAAACGAGTGACAAGTAATCGTCTCATGATTTTGGCCAAGTTACTTTGAGCAGTTTTAAGATCGGTTTCATCAAGACCTTGTGCTTTTAAGTATTTCAAAAACTCTTCTCTTTTTTCGTTTTTAATAAATTCTGCCGGTTTATAACGAGCGCCAATAAAACCAGTGTTTTTTTCGTCACCGATAATCTCAATGAGGGTTTGTTGATACAGCTCTGATAATTGGCCGAGTTCATATTCTAAAATCTCCGGACCAATAACTTCTGGAAAATCGATTCCCTGCCTCTCAATATCTTCTCTATACCTAGTGATATTTTTAATATCCAGCCTTGATCTACGAATGATCACTGGTTCAATTAATCTTTTTAACTCTAGGGCAATTTCATCTCTTTCTTGATTAATCTTTTCTATTGACCCGGGGTTTTTACTCATAAAACGGCGGAGCTGATTGTACTTTTCAATTAAAAATCTAAATCTTAAAGATAAATTATCAACTGATTTGATTGTAGACATACCCGGAGTCTGAAAAAGTTTAACAAGGGCAAAGACATCCTTCGGATCATTGTTAAACGGCGTGGCCGTAAGAGCTAAAATTTTGTTTTCTGGATGATCGCGACAAATCTGCCAAAGATTTTGATAAAAATCTGTAAGTTCGTTTCGATATCTGTGAGCCTCATCGATAATAATTAATCTTGGCCCCTGAAGTGGTAAGAGGTCTTCTGCTGCTTTTTGCAGACTACCACTTGTATAGATTTTTGTACCAATAAATTTAAACTGCGCCTGGTAATCTTCCCATTGATCACGCAAATGCGGCGGCGTAATAATTATGACCGGTAGCCCGAGGTTATGAGCTATCGTCGAGGCGATAATGCTTTTACCGAGACCAACAACATCGGCGATAATCGCTCCGTTGTGCATTTCTAAATATTTTAGACCTTCTCTGATGGCGTCAATTTGATACTTCAAATCAGAAATACCGTTTTCTGCAATTTGGCTTGGTTTTTTTAAATTATCGTTTTCGTCAATAGAAAATAATTCGTCTAAGATTCTAATATAAACTTCATATGGCGAATAATTTTGGTAAAAACAAAGTTCCGATTTTATTTTCTCGACAAAATCCTTGGCGCTGTCCGGGATAGCAATGTTAATATTGCCACTATCATTCCATAGATCTTCAAACTTTTTACAGTATTCTTTATATTTTTGTTCTTCATTATAAACATCGTTCAATTCGCCTTGACCGATCAATCCGTTATATGTAAAATTGCTCGAGCCCATAATCACAACACCGGCAGGCTGAGCCGGCTTTTTTTTATGGATTATATACATTTTTCCGTGTTCAATAAGCCGAGACATTTTAATTTCCAAAGAACCGTTTAAAATTTTATCGACAAATATTTTGAGAGCTTTTTTATTACTAGTACTATCATAGAGAGATGTTTTGTTTACAAATTCGGAAAGACCTTTGACATACATTTCTTTTTTCATTTCTCTTGGAATATTTCGCATTCTGGGCTGAAATTGATCCAAGCCAAAATTATAGTCTTCCTTGGACCAATTAATAATTTCTGGAATACATTCGGGATCAATAAACGAACCTACAGAAATCCGCATTTTTACGTCTTTCAGTTCATCGGCGAGGGCGCCAAATCCTGAAAAATAGAAATAACCAACATGAATATCAATCGCTTCGGCATCTTTTAACTGCTCCCTGAGAGAATTTAGCATTGTTATTTCTTTGTTATCAATTATTGTCATTTTATTTCCCTAGATTATTAATGTGTTTTTCGTACTTTTCCAAAAGTTCTTTTTCGAGTTCGCGAAGCTCACTTTCAAATTTATTGCTATTCCTAGTGGTAAAAACTAAAGCTAAACTACAAACAATTAGCATCGCTATGCCTAAATAAATATTTGTGAAGTGGCTCACGACAAGTCCACTTATTGTCCCCGTAATTAAAGCCAAAGGGATACTATTAAATGATAAAGCATAAATGTATTTTCGCAAAGCAACCAAATTTCTGATAAGGATGCCTGTATTTTCCGAGATGTCCTTATGTAAAAACTCAACACTTTTCAGATTCATTTTTGCAGATTCAACAACGAGATCATTTATTTCCCTGTTTGCCATTTTATTCCTCAAAATTTAGTAAACAATAGCCTCATTTTACGCTTTTGTCTGGTTAAGTGCAAGAAAAAAATTAGTTTCCAAGCCGGGCTTTGCGGTTGTTTTAAATTATCCATATTTCTCCTTGACTTTTGCCAGATTTTACACTATGGTGGAGGAGATTTCCAGGACAAGGAGGAACGACTTTGCCACGAGAAATCTGTATTAGCGATATTCACGGCTGCGCCGAGCAATTTAAAAAATTATTGCGGATGATCGGCAGACTTGAAGAAGATGATCAGCTAATCCTTCTGGGTGATTACTGTGACCGCGGACCGGATTCAGCCAAAGTCTATAAGACGCTCAGACGCTTAAAGAAAAACTATGACTCACGAGTTACTCTGCTCTACGGCAATCATTGCGATCTGCTTTTTTGCTATTCTGGCGTTGATGTATCCGGAGATTACGATGACACCACTTTCCTTTACAATGGCGGTAGAGCCACGATCAGGTCTTTTAACGAAGCGGGAATTGATTTAAAAACGGCGGCCAGATGGCTTAAAAACAACTCACAAGTCATGTTTGAAACAGAACGAGCCGTGTATGTTCACGCCGGCTTATACACCAACCGATCGACAAATAATTATGAAAAAATTTGGACGCGTGACTTGGCGACGACCGGCACGCAACCGAAACTCTTAATTGCCGGTCACACACCGGTCGCCTGCTTTACAAATTCACCTGCTCCTTACTTCAACGAAAGAAAAAATTACATTATTATTGATAACGGTTGCGCCTATGGCGATGGTCCACTTCTGGCGTACGACATCGCCAATGACACGGCTTACTATTCAGATGGTACAATCGTCGAACATATCCTGTTTAAATGACAGGATTCACTCATAAACAGTCCCAGCAACGCTTGGGACTATTTTTATTTAAAAAACCGTATAGCCGAGAGACTATACGGGTGCGATAGATAAAAACAGGCCGATGCCCGTTAGACGGGCAAATGGTCGCGACGGGCGCTACCGGAGATCAGGCAATAGTCGCCGACCACCTCTTCCGCATTGTAGGCCAGGTAGTTGCGGAAATTGGCCGCGTCTGGTTCACCCTGTCGGAGCCAGTCGATCACCTCGGCGCGCTGCGCCGCTTGCGAGATGACGATCCGATTCCCCTTGGCCGCCGAGCGGAGCATGCAGGGACCGCCGATGTCGGTCATATCAATGATTTGCTCCAGCGTTACCCCGGGAATCGCAATCGTTTGCTCCAGTGGATACAGATCGACGCAAACCAGGTCGATCCACGGGATGCCCAGCTTTTCGAGTTCCGGCCGATCCTTTTCGGTGGCCAGAAGCCCCGCGTGGATTTCGCGGGACAACGTCACAACGCGATGGCCAAGGATTGGACCGCCACCGACAATTTCGCTAACGTCAGTCACTTCCAGGCCGGCATCCGTCAGACACTTCGCTGTGCCGCCGGAGGCAATCAGTCCGAAGCCAAGCTCGATAAGAGCTCTGGCAAATTCGACAATGCCGTCTTTATCAAAGACGGACAACAACGCCAACCGTTCCATAGAACAACTCCCTTCACTAGAAATTCAGGTTTGGTCGTAGTTAAAAATTACTATAGTTTAGAGTAGAAAGCAATGGCTCCACTCAAGCAGAAAAATAAAACACAAAAACGCACTGATGTATTGGAGTCCAAATCTATTGACAAAAGTTAACGAAAGGAGTATTTTGGGGGCAATTCAGAAACTTAAAAACAAAATACCTTTTTGACGATGAAAGCGTTCCTGTTCACGGGAGAAATCGTGAAACAGTAACGACTAATCGCCGAAAGGGTGATCGAAATGAAGGGGACCCTGGGTTTAGTTCTGATGTTGGCCGCGATGATTTTCGCGGCAGGCTGCGGGGGCGGCGACAATGGCGGACCGGGTGTTATCATCCCGCCGCCGATCGGAAACAAGCTGTCGGGCGCGGATTTGGGGGCGTATTTGGAGGGCAACCCCGAAACCGGTAGTGTCGTGCAGGAGGCGAACCTGCGAACTTACGTCGGCTACGTTGCCGCAAACTTTTCGGCTGGCCGAACTTACGGTTCTGGCGCGGGGTTGGAAAAATTCCCCGCCATTGCCA
>Ga0247841_10007175_pt1 | contig 16687 bp, 25 predicted proteins | sample LaCruzMarch2015__2_FD_192410 | JGI IMG/M metagenome (GOLD analysis project Ga0247841, IMG submission 192410) | Freshwater microbial communities from meromictic Lake La Cruz, Castile-La Mancha, Spain - LaCruzMarch2015_18m | ecosystem: Environmental > Aquatic > Freshwater > Lake | place: Spain... | reverse complement strand
GTTGTGTTAGCTGTTCCGCCTGTAGCATTACCAAAATTATAGAGTACTACGCTTCCTACCCCTATAATAATCGCAAAAACTACTAGTCCGTAACCTAGTCCTGTTAATTCGTTAAACATTATTTTTTTATCCCCCTTTTTATTTGCTCCGTATTGACGCCTGGCCGTAAGCTACCAGTCTTTAAAGTATTACACCTCTCCATAGAATTATAGGGTATTATTTACTATATAAACAATTAGCATACAAAACCCCTAAAAATGTTAACATTACGGCTTAAAACACTAAATTTTAACTAGCTCTATCTTTTCTACCCGACCATATTATATACAAAAACGTAAATAATAATATTCCGGCAAACTGTACGATATAGGCCCAGCTCACTAGCCCAGCATAAACTAAGAAGAAGGCTATAACTAAAGCTAAGAAGGAAGCCACTAATAGCGCTACTTCAAAACCATAGCCGATTAAAACTAAAAGTAAAACTATCCAAATCATTTGTAACATACCTACCCAAAATAAACCGCCACTAGCGTTATTAGCTTCGCTAGGTAATTGTGCGAAGTCCGTTACATTAGTCCAGTTTACAATATTAACGCCCCCCTATGTATTCTTTTATGACAAGTTCTACATAATATTATAAAATCTTCTTTTTCTACTGGTTTTTTATAAATAAAGTGGTGAAATTCTAAATTTTCTTTAGACAAACAAAAAAAGCATTTTTCTTTTTTATAATGTCTTTGCGTCCAGCTTTTTACACTATTTCTAAATTTATCTTTTTCTTTGTAGATTTTTAGTTTATCTTTATTCTTTTCTCTCCAGTCTTTCATTTTCTTTAATTCTTCTTCTCTATTTTTATGATAATAATTTCTACGGGTTTCTTTTCTCCTTTCTTCTCTCTCTTTTGGATTTTGTATTTTTGCTACCATTATAAAGCCACCTTAAACAGCGCATATAATAAAGCGAATACTAGGCTTAAGAAGTATAAAATTCTTAAACCCTTCGCTAGAGCTGTCCCCCCTTCTCCTAATCCCCAGGCGTTTACTGTCTGCTCTATCCAGCCACCGCTTAAGAAGCCCCAGGTAATACTTACGGCGTCTTTAGCTAAACCCCACGAAGATTTTAAGGTAATACCCTGGTTAGCGTCAAAAGCTACCTCTCCGCCCTGTATATTTTGCTGGGCTGTGTCCTGGTAATTTACAAATAAACTTTCACTACCGGAGTTATCGCTAAATGGAAGTACATAGTTTTCGTGATATAAAACATTAAAGTTAACCACTACTAAAGTTAATACGCTTAAGAATACTAGGCTTAATATTATACCTTCGGTCCACCCGCTTACTGTTCCCATTAGCTTACCCTCTTTAAGAAGTGAGCTACTATACCGGCTAATATCGCCAGTCCGCCCACTATCCCAATATTTATACTTCCAAAATATAACGCGGGTATTAAAGCTATAATTCCACCCAGTAAAGCGCCTATAGGACTAATTAAAGCAAATAGGAATACTACAGGAAGACCTAAAAGTAAAGATAACCATAAACCAAAACTAGAGCCTTTAAACGCTGTAGTAAATAAGTGTACTACTTTTTGTACTATTACTACTGGCGGAGAAGCGGAGCGCTGTACTTCTGCTCTTAGTTCTCCCGTTGTGTAAATAGAAGTATTACAGGTTAAAGACCCTACAGCCCCGCTTATTGTATTGCTACATACTGGGTAAATGGAAGTACTAGTAACTCTATAAACGGTTAAATTCATAGTAGAAGTTTTACCCGTAGTATCGCTATAAACGAAGTCCCATATACCCGTAGTCTCGTTGTAAGTAAAAGTGTAAACTATGTTAAGGAAGCTAGTATAGTCTATTTCTCCAGGAGATATTTTTAAAGTATAAGTACACGGCGAAGCTAAGCAAACCATACGTATAGGCTGGGCTAAATAAATTAAACTTCCATTAGTGTAATAGGCCCCTATCCTGTAGTCTACGTCTTCCGTTCTTACGTGAATAACTGTACTACCTGTATCGTCGGTTTTACCCATATCTACTATTTTATACTCGTTTAAGTCCGGGTACCACCTTAGAAGCCTGGAGTAAACATTTTCGTAAGGGTTTAAGCTAGTATCTTCTATTTCTAGTTTAAAGCTAGTCTGCGAAGTACTAAGTAAGTCGTATAAAGTAAGGTTAGTAGCGGAAGTTACTACGGTCCCGTCAAAAATATAATATCTTCTATCTACGTAGCCAGTACTAGAATAAAATATTTCTCCGCTTCCTATGGTCCAGTTAGGGCTTATCGTAGTATTCGTACATATACTAAAGTTATTAGCCCCGGAGATTTTACCATAAGTTCTAACCATACTAGAATTACTTAAACCATAGTAAAAGTTATATTCAAAATCCCCGCTAATTGTACTTAAGTTTTCTTCGTCCTGGAGACTAAACCAGTAGACCGGAGTACCGGAGCATAAACCCGAAGAAATATTTAAGCTAGGAATATTATAAACAGTCATATTATAAATACCTGGGTCCATAACCCTATAAACATTATTTAGGTAGTAGTCCACAATAATACTTTTTACTGTATTCGCATTTACTAAAGGTAAAGTTATAGTTTTATAAAAGGCCGTAGTAGTACCGTTATAACTTCCTATATCCATAGCGTAGTTAGTACCATTAAAAGTTAAAGAAGCGTTAGCCTGTGTTATATTGTTAGCTGTGAGATTAAAGTAAACTGTATAGCTCTCTCCTTCTACGCCTGTAGCGGAATAATTAAGTAATGGCCTTATATAATTTACTAAGAAGGTAGTACTATTACTTCCTAAATTCCCTACGCTATCATTAGCAAAATAGGCAAAAGTAAAGTACCCATTAGTTAAATTTACTGTAGCGTTATTCCTACACGTTATAGAAGTATTACCCGTCCCGTTATAATACCCGCAATTAGTAAAGTATCCGGCTTCTGTTATTGAGACATTAAAATTAGTATTGTTATAAGTAGAGTTAAAAGTCTGTATCTCTAAATTATTAGTAGGATATAAAATATTTATTACTGGCGCTATAGTATCTATGTAAATATTTCTAGTTGTAGCGGTTACTGGGTCCCCGCTTCCGCTACCGTCGCTACCCGTACAGGTCCAGTTATGGCTACCTTCACTTAAGGATTTAGTAGACTGTAGGCTTAAATTCTGTCCTACTCCGCCGGTTATTGTATAATTATTTACCCCGTCTATTACTAAAGTTAAATTAAGTACTCCTGTTTCGTCTGTAGCGCTACAGTTAAACGTAACGCTAGAAGTAGATATATTATAATTATCTGCGGGGCTATTTAATGTAACTGTTAAAGCGTTAGAGCCTGTTTCTGTACCAAAACTATAACCTGGCGTATAAGTTACTATAGGTAATACGTAAGCATAATCTACATAAGATTTAAGTTCGTAGTCTCTCCAGCCTACATAACCACCGGCGGTATAAGTGCCGTCGCTAAATGTATGGCGTAGAGTAGTTAAGTCATTTACGTAAAAGTCTACTTTAGTACCGTTTATAGCTACAGTAGTATTATACCAGGTATTAGGCGCATTAGAGTAAGAAGCGGTACCCTGGGCTGTCTGCGCTTCTCCAGCACAACCACCGCTACCTATACTAGTCCACTCCCAGCCACGTATAGTATTAGCGCTATCATAAAGGCCCATTTCATAGAAGGCGCAGAAGGTAGAAGACCCCCTGACCGCCGGGCTTATTCCACCATTATAATAATTAACCCTAGTACGCCACTGGTAATTAGCGTATTCTGTTATACTTCTATTAAAATAAACGGCGGTATGAGTACCGGTACAGGTTATATTTAATAAACCGCTAGATAATTCGGCTAGGCCTGGGCCACCACAGCCCACAGTAAGCCATTTAGAGTTTAAACTATTATCGTTAAAGTCGTCCCCTACTATAAAAGCATTAGTCATACTGGAAGTAGTAGTAGCTCCAGCGTAACCGTAGTACATATAAATAGTATTATTATTCTGTACCTTTACCCAAACGGAAGCGCTAGTAGCGTTACTGTCTTCTATCCAGTAGCCTAGTTCGCTAGTCTCCGTAGTATCTAAAAATCTTATATCGCTATAATCGCTTTTTATATTAGCGTTCTTTATTACCTGTAAGTTTACGGAGTAGTTAGCGCCTATAGGTCCGGTTAAAGTTATAGGTTTTTTATACAAAAATGTAACGTTCCACCAGGCCCAGTTATCCAGCTTAACCCCCTGGGCTTCGCCTATCCAGTCTAGCGCATAGTTAGGCTTAGGCTTACTGGCTTCTATTCTCCATTTATAAGTACCTGGCGCTAGTTCTTCGCCTTTATACTCCTTCATAACTTCACGGTATTTTATTACTGTCTTCTTATCTACTATTTCTTTACTACAAACTGTACCGTTTTTAACGTCTTCCGTACAAACTTCTTTATAGATATTTTCTATATCTTCGTAGGCTTCGTTATCATTATAGTAGATTATATACTTTACAGTCTCTAAAGCTCTAAACTTACTTTTAAATTCCATATTAGAGAATAAAGTATTTTTACTATAAAGCGTAACTGTACCACTAGCCCAGGCGTCTATAACGCTATCGCCATTATCTAGTAAAGTATAAGTAGATAATTTAGAAGATATAAGCGGTATCTTCCAATTAGTATAAATGTCTACACTTCCGTAAGGAGTTGAAGGCGTAGGGGCTATTATGTCTTTAGTCTCTCCTAAGGCGCTTACGCTAGGAAGTACTAACATAATCGCCAGGGCTATAGTTAAGATTAAAAATTTATTCATTATCTACGACCCCCGCCGGTTAAAGCTATCTTACCATAAATAATAATTCCAGTTAAGACCATAATACCGACTAGAATAGTACCGAAGTTATCCCTAAGACTTCCTATAAAAGCTAAACTGGCGCTTTCAGTGGCGAAGGCGCTACTATTGTAAATACCGTCTAAGGCTCCTATAATGTCCCCGGCAAATAAGATTAACAAAAAGGATATAAAAATATAAAGAATTATCCAAACGGGGTTAGTATCAATTAAGAAGGCCGATATTATAAGTAAGAGCGTGGCTAATATAAAAGCGAATAGTATTATTTTATCCCAAAAGTTTATACCTATATTCATAACTCCATTAAAATTAGCCTGGGCTGTAGCTCCGCCGTGGTTAGTTAAATTACCTAAGCTATTACTTACTGGAGCTTGTACGCTAGTAAAGACCTTTAACATTATAGGCGCTAAAATCATTAAGCCGAAGACTACAATAACCCAGGTTACTATAGGGTAGTCTATCTGTCCCTTCTTATTTTTTAAAATACTTCTCATTATCTCCGCTTCTCCTGGGCTAGTTTAATTAGCTTCTTCATATCTACCTGTATATAATTCTCGTTAAAGTCCGGCGAAGCTACAGCCTTAAAGACTTTAGGCATAGTTAGTTTAGTCTCTTTACCAGTTACTTTAGTTATGTCCTTCTCCATACCTACTTTAATATTTACGTAACGCCTGTAAATTTCTTCCGGCATACGTACAAAAATATAACGCTTAGCCATTATCTAAAGCCCCCTACTTCTCTTACGTTTAGTACGTTCTTCTTTTTGAAGCTCTTAATTACCATAGATAAAATAAAAGCTATTAAAGGAAGTATTACAATAGGCCAGGAGATATAACTTAAAAAGTTCTCGGTTAGATTATAAATAAATACGTCTTCTAAGTAGTGGGCCGTTAAATGATTAACTATAATCAAAAGTATAAAACTTCCCCAGGCTAGTAGTACGTCGTAAATAGTTTCTTCTGCGGTTACTAGCTTAGCTATAGTTAGGAATAGAGTATAAAATAAAGCCATAGTGGTTACTATAAATAAAAGAATAATAAGACTAGCTGTAAAGTCTCCAGGAGTTATAGCCGTACTTCCGTCGGGAGTTAAAGCTAATACTCCAGGTATAGACATAGCTAATAACATTACTCCTAAAACTATCGGTAGGTATTTCATAGTTTAAATTTAAAGCCCCCCTTCTTAGTACTTACGCTCCACTGTTTAGTAATAGGTCTGTAGTCTAATCCTGTTTTAGCTAAGGCTCCTTTTTTATAAGTACCAAACTGCTTAAAGACTAAAGCGGAGAAGCTAGGTACGTAAGCGGTTTTTCTTTTACCACCTTTTAAAATATTACTTCCTAAATCGTTCCACCCACCCGCTTTAAAAAATACTAGTGGCGGGGGTACAAAATAAGGAGAAGGCGAAAGGCTAGGGCTGAGTGAAGGAGAAGGAGACATAGACGGAGACATAGAAGGGCTTAAGCTAAGACTTAGAGAAGGTGAAGGAGAAGGAGACATAGAAGCGGAAGGAGAAAAACTAAAACTTCTACTAGGCGAAGGGCTAGGGCTTCTACTAGGAGAAGCGCTAATAGACGGGCTTAAACTTACTATACTCGCGGAAGGGCGAGAAGCGAGATAAATATTACCTGGAGAAAAACTAAAACTTCTACTAGGAGACGGAGACGGCGAAGCTAATAAACCTAAACTGCTCCCGGCTAATGAAGCGGAAGAAAAGGAAGTACTAACAGAAGGGCTACTATAAGCGAATAGTTTAGGATAATTAGAAAAGCTACCTTCTCCAAAAGAGCTAACTACAGAATTATAGTAATTAGTTGTAAGGTCTGTAGCTGTAGAAATAGACCCAGCGCCACCTTTAACCTGTATAAGTTCTTTTTGAATTACGTAAAAGTCCGCCATATCTTTAGCCCTTCTAACCATATCCGGCCCGACCATACCGCTAGGCTGTAAACTTCCTACAGAAGCTAGTTTATTAGCTCCTTCCATACTTAACTGGCTAGAAGATATACCGCCTATTTTAGTAGGGTTTAACTTTTTAAAACCGAAGGCGTCTACTGTAGCCATAAATTGCGGGGCTATATCTGTCCCGTGTACGTCAAACATTTTAACATTATTTACCATTATTTGCCCGGTACCTTCGGGTACTGTAGCTACTGTTTTATCCAGGTAAAAAGTCATACCGTTTTTAGTTACTACAGTCCTACCCTGGTTTAAGTTTATTATGTTAGCTATCTCCTGGGCTTTAGCTGTAGCTGTATCTTTAAAAAAAACTACGTCTACGTCTTTAGGTAATCTATACCCGGCTGTCTGTGCTTTAGTAGCTGTACTTCCGTAAACTTCGTAAGACTTTTGGTTTTTGAAGTAATCGTTTAAGGCGTTAGTTGTTTTATCGTTAAGGCCTTTATTCTTAAAGAAGCTCTTTAAATAATCTTCCTGGTAAACGTTAGCCTTAGTACCATAAGTAAAGCTAGTAACCCCATAAGCCGACTGTACGTTTATTCCTGGAGTACCATAAGTTTTAACGTTCTCTAAATATAAACTAGTTTCTATTTTACCGCTAGGAGTATAAGCGTTCTGTAAATTTAATTGATTATAGTTAATCATTTTACCGGTAGTACCTGTACCGTAAGAAGTATAACTTAATTTACCGCCTTCTCCTATTCCACTTAAAGATTTAGTATAAATAGGTTTACCAGTCCAGGCGTTATAAACTCCCTGGCTTACTGTATTCCCTTCTATCTGTACCCCTCTATATTGTAAAGGTAAACCGTTCTTTATTCCCCAGTTCATACCCGACCCGAAGGCTACCATATTTACACCTTCGTAACTTATTCTACCGGCTACGTCGGCCCAGTCTCCGCCCTGTCCTCTTATTGTACTATTAACATTACTTATATGGCTCCCTACTCCGTAAGCTATTAGTGGCGTACCGACTGTTATAGCTGTAGTGGCTATAGCTCCACTATGGGCTACACCCCACGACACAGCCGAAGAAGTAGCTATAGAAGGTACGGTAGTAATAGCTAAACCAGCCTGGCTTACTACTCCACCTACAACGGCCCCAGCTCCAATTAAAGCCGTAGTAACTACTGGCGGAGAAGTGGCTACCCAGCTCCCCATACTCCTATAGCCCTGGCCTGTCCCGGAATAAATAGAAGTATATGTATTAGTCTGTATTCTTTTAGTATCGCTTTCCCACTCCGCCCAGGCTTTAGTTTTACCCTGGGTTAAAGTGTCTACTCCTAAGTCTACTAACTGGAAGGCGCTACCTAATTTAAGCGGGTCGCTCCAGGTAAAAGCGGAAGCTATAGCGTCCATACCTGTAGCCCCAAACCTTTTTACTCCAGTAGTAGCCTGTATATTTGCTTGAGTACCTGTATAGACTTCGTTAGCTGTCCTACCGCTACTACCTATATCTCCGTAAAGTCTTTCCCCTTTTTCATTTATCCAGGTAGACCCTTTAGGTAAAGTACTCCCAAACTCAAATACTCCCACTTCTCCAGCCTGGTTTACTGCTAACATATCCCCAGGTTTATAGGCTACTGTCTGTATTACTGGTTTAGCTGGGCCGTATTGTCCTTCCGGCATAGTCCCCGCTACAGTAAAAGAAGCTGTACGTAATCCCCCGAAGTCGTAGCCGTAATTAGTAGTAGTCGTAGTCTGTGTACCTGTCTTAGTTATATCCTTAAGATTATAAGCTAGAATATCGTAACCGCTTCCTTTTTTTCCGCCGTATTCATACTGGCCCTTTAAGTTTAATCCTACTGGTATATCTATATCTGCCCTACTGTCTCCTACAATAGCCCCGCGTTTATCCGTCCATATTGTTATACTGTTAGGGTCTTTAGCGGTCCAGTCTTTATTAGTAGAATAGTAAACGTTAACTGGGTCCTTAGTAACTGTAGAAGTAGAAGTATTAGTACTTACTGGAGTAGGAGCTATACCCCCAGCTATGTTAACGGTCCCTATAGTATTCCCGCTAGTGTCCGTAACATTACCTACCTGGTTATTAAAGCCGTAAGTAACCCCACTGTTTCCACTGGAAGAATTAGTATTTTTACTAGCGCTAGAAATTGTAGGAGTATTGTTTTTAGCCGGAGCAATATAACCGCCCGGTAATATTCCCCCTACTTTTTTATCTACCGCAGTATAAGCGCTTCCTATCTTTTGACCTACTGTATTAGTAGCTCCGCCTGGAAGAATACCGCCTACTGCTTTATCTACAGAAGTATAAGCCCCGCCTATAGCATTACCTACGTTAGACCAAAAGCCCCCGGAGCTTCCACCGGAAGACCTAGAAGTAGTAGAAGTATTAGTAGGAGTTGAAGGCGTAGTAGTCCTAGTAGAATTAGTAGGAGTTGAAGGAGACGGAGAAGGCGAAGGGGTAGAAGGTTTAGGCGCTGGAGCTGTAGGAGTTGTAGGGCTTGGGCTAGGCTTAGGCTTAAACCACGTACCCGGATTATACCAAACCACTAGCTAGTACCTCTTTTCATAATATATTTACTACTAACCGCTAGTTTATATATTTTTCTTAATGTTAACAATTTTAAAAGTAATGTTAACAATAACATTTATAAAGTTTATAAGTATTATAAAGCTATGATTAAAAGGGGTTTATGTAAATGGTAGACTGGGATAACGGGCTTAACCCGACGGATTTAGCTTACGACTTAAGACAAACTTACGCCAAAATAGTAGGGGAGCATTTACTAGATATTGCGGAAGCACGTAAAGCGGATAATTATTATATATGGTATAAGGCCCTGGAAGATTTACATACCATAGTAAAACATAAATTCAAAACCGAGAAGGAAGAAAAGGATTATAATATTTGTAGGGATAACGTTACTAAACTAGCTAATAAATATGTAAACGCCTGGCTAGGTAAATCTTTAGACCCTAAACAGCGTAGCGAAATAGAAGAAGCCTTAAGACAGTTAGAAGAATTTTTATACGACCAAATGAGTAAAGCTAAAATGTTCGGCGAAGGCGGAAAAATAGGGGGCTTATAATGGGAGAGTTTACCAGGGTACCTTACTGCGACCCACAAATAAGGGCGGAGCTTCTTAAGGTTAGAGAGAGAGTTTTAACTAAAGACCGGGATTTTGTAGCTGTGTACGACGGAGAAGAAGGAGTAGGTAAATCGGTACTGGCCCAGCAACACGCTTTAATATTAGACCCTAACTTTACAATAGAGAATATAGTATTTACTAGCGACCAGTTTATTAAGAAGATTAAAGACCCTAACACTAAAAAAGGTACGTGTATAGTTTTAGACGAAGCCTTTAGCTCCGCTAACTCCAGGGGGAGCTTAAGCGAAGTTAATAGGTCTATGGTAGGCTTAGCTACAGAAATGAGACAAAAGAATTTATTTGTATTGTTAGTACTTCCTTCCTTCTTTGACTTAGACCGTTACTTTGCTCTATGGCGTTGTCGTGCTTTATTCCACGTTTACTTTACTCCCGAAGAAGACAGACACTATATAGTTTTTAATAAGGAGACTAAAAAGCTATTATATCTTTTAGGTAAGAAATTCTACAATTATAATAAACCTAAAGCTCCTTTTGCTCCTAGTAAGTTCTTTAACCAGTACACAGTAGACGAAGACGATTATAGATTTAAGAAGGCCGAAGCATTTAGGAAGCGTACAGTAAGCGGAGTAGCTAAACGCTGGTTAGACCAACGTAACGCCTGTATTCAAACTCTAGTACATAAGCATAAGTATAACTATGCTTTAGTTGATAAGCTGTTTAAAGAAAATAAAGTAAGTTCTATGAGTGAACGAGCTTATAACTATGTACTAGCTAGTGAAATTGACTTAAAAGAAGAAGAAATAGACGAAATCCCTAGCTAAAAGGGGTTTTTTAGCTCCGCAAAAGCGCAGTTAATATAAATAACATACCTAAAATGGAAGAAAAGGATAAAGGAGAAGTGAAAGAGCAAAAGGGGTTTAAGGATTATCTAGTACCTACTCTTATACTAATAGCTATCGTAGCCCTGGGGGTCCTGGCGGTTAACCAAACCCTAGGCTATTATTATAAGGCCCAATTACTTAAGGGTCCCTGTGAGTTGTGTAAAGAATTAAACCCGGAAGTCCGGGAGTGCTTTAGCTATAGAATGCCTGGGGGAGTTAACCCCGATTTAAATTTAAAAGAAATAAACTTAAGTAATATTATTATTACTTCTCCTTAGCTTCTTCAAAAACTACGCCTACCTGTTTAAAGCCTTCTAACATTTTAGTATACATAATATCAAGCTGGGCCATAATCACATTAAGATTATTTAGCGTAACCTGTTCCGTAGTAATGTATACTACCTTTTCTTCTGTAGCCGGTTTATGAGTTTCTGCTTTAGGAGCTTCTAACGCTTTAGCGTCTTCTTCTGCTAGGGCCTTAGTTCTCTCCTGTTCTCTTTTCTCCTGTACTATATTTCTCGCCATTATTCTTTACACCCCCTTTCAAAATTCCTTATATAAAAATTACCCGTTACTTCTTTATACTGTAGGGCTAGGGTCCTAACTTCTTCCGCCCTTTCGGGTTTAGGGTCCTGGGTCCAGGCGCTATATGCTTCTTCTATCTTAGCTTCTAATTCTGTAGCTTCCATAGTTAAACGTTCCTTTCTTTACGGCGTAGTTGTCCTATGCCGTAAGAGGTACCCCCCTTTTCTCTTTCTTAGGCCTTCCACCTTTCCACTGGCCTATAGCTCTCCTTCTAGCTATTCCGGCTTTAGTTCTTTCGCTTATCTTCTTCCTTTCTTCACTAGCCGACCACGACATAATAGCTAAGATTATTTCTGTAATTCCTTCCTGGCCGGTATCTAACCAGCTTTCAGTCATAGATTTTAACCATATACCTCTTTCTTTAAGTTGTTTAATGTAAGACATAGTACTTAAAATTCCCTCTCTACTAAATCGGTCTAACTTCCAAACTACAATACCGCTAAACTTTCTTAGCATAGCGTCGTTTATCATTTCTCTAAACTCCGGCCTAGCTGGATTAGCCCCGCTCATTTTATCACTGTACTCCCTTACTATCTCCCAGCCCATAGATTTACAGAAATCCCTTAAAGGCGGTAGCTGGTTTTCTAAGTCTTGGTACTGTTTACTCTCTTTATTATTTTCGTCTAAACTTACCCTGGCGTAAATAGCTACCTTCATTATGGAGCTACTCCCCTTAAGAAAATATACACTAGGCCCTTAAGTACGAAGAAGGCTATAAAGCCTATAGCAAACCCTATTAAAAAATCTCTTAACTTCATTTTTTAGTTAACTCCTTAAAGCTCTCTTTAAAATCCGGCTTCGGTTTATCCTTCCTGTTTTCTCCGAGTTTATTTTTAAGAGGAGTTTTCCAACATCAATAATTCTTTTATCCTTGTCCCATATCTCCTCGTGTCTATACTTCAATTTCTCAAAGTTCTTCCATTCGTTATTTTCTATTCGTTCTGCTCTGTCTATTGGGTGTTCGTTTGTTTTGTGTTTCATTTTATCTTTTGGAGTTCTTGGTTTAGTTCTTGTCTAATTTTAGCATTTTTGTTAAACTCCTCTAAGGAAGCCTGTAAGTCTGCTTCTGTATCGTTAGGTAGGCTAGTGGTCTGTGTTTTAAGCAAATACTTAAAGAAGCCTACTAAAATAAAATTAAAGAGTATTCCCCCTATACTAGCTAAATGGCTAAAGAAGTTACCAGCGCTATAAAAAATAAAGAAGTTAGCCAGGTTACATATACCTATAATTAGGAATACCCATACGCCAGTTAAGTAAAACCTTTTAGGCGTTATATCTAAATCCATTTATCCCATACCTAGTAAACGCCTAAGTTTACCAGGCTCCTTTTTTTCTGTACTTATATTTCTGTTCTCCTGTACGGTCCCTTTAAGTAATTCCTGTATACTTCCTTCTCCAGCCTGGAATAAAACAGTTAAAGCATTAGTAAAAACTAAATTATGTACGTAGTAAAACTGGGCTGTATTTCTTATACCGTACTCTCTCCAGTGAGCTATAAGTAAAAACTGGGCGTCCTTAGCTATTCTTTTAAGTCTAGCCTTTATTACTTCTTCCTTCAAACGTGAGACGGAAGTATTTATACTGCTAACTCCCAGCATTAAATTAGAAATCTCCCAGGCTCCCCGTTCTGTTAAAGCAAAATCCTTTAAAGCCTGTACGCTTTTCCACTCGCTACCGGTCCACTCTTTACCTAGTAATCTATTTCTTATAACGTCTACTATTACGTCGGGTTTAATTTTATCTATTAAATCCGCTCTATCGCTTCGCTGGGGAGCCGGTACACTATTACCCATAGGCATAGGAATTACTATATTTTCGTCGGCCATTACTTAGCCCCTGGGATTTTCTTTAAATCGTCCCTAACTATCTCCGCTATTTCTAGTTTAGTTTTTCCAGGGTATTTAATAATAGTCTTCTGTAGCCTGGCGCTGTATTTAGCTATAGTACCGGCTGGGGCTACTTTAGCTAAGTCTTCTGTAAAGTGAGCGTTAGAAGTCCTTATAGTTTCGTACTCGTCTACTATTGTTATACGAATATCCATAAATGTACCTGGCGGTATCCCGTGGGGGTTTCTGTTTACTATCATTTTAACCTCTATAACTATAGGGGCGTTATTATCTCCTACTATTTGCTCCACGTCTTAAACCCCCATTTCTTTTATTAAATTCTTCTATCATAATCCTAAGCCTTATGGCTTCTAACTTCTCCAGGTATAAAGCATAAACGGCGGATAAAAGCCATAGACCCGCTAAAGTTAGCATAAGTAAAGAAGGTACTATATACGGGCTTAAGAAGCTACCAATTAAAAAAAGGTTAGCCAATAAAATAGAAAATTGAGACTTTAACATTTTTTACGCTCCTTATTTTCAAAACTCTTAACAAACGGCCTTAATAAGAAGTAAGACATAACCGAATTAAAATAAATAATAAAAATAGCTAAGGCTATCCCAGGTATTAAAAATAACCTTATAGAAGCATAGACCGCTAAAAATGTTATCATAGCTAAAAACATTAAAGCGAAAATTGTATTTAAATAAAACATAGTCTCACTTAAAACTTTATTCCAGTTTATCATTATGGAGCTAACCCCCCGCCGTGAGAAGCGCTAAGGGCCTGGCTTACAGCCTGGCTACAAATATCTTTACACGCTTTAGCGCCTTCTGTTCCCGCCTGGAGTAAGAGTTCTGCGCTTTTATCCTGGCCGTTCTTTACCATTTGTACTATAACAATAATCGCCACTAAAGAGAATACTACTAATAAAGCCCACCCGGCAAACTGTATAAGTTTATCCTTCCAGTCTGTAGTTTCGTTTACAGCGTCTTTAACTATATCTATGGCTGTATCTGTATAATCACTAGGCGCGATATTAGCTACTAGCTCTTTATTTTTTATTTCAAATTTATTTATAGGTACTAAAACATTACGTCTTAATGGGTCTCTATAGCAAACTATACCCCTCTCTCCGTTAACTTCCTGGAAGTCTTCCGTACTAAAATCTTCTATAGTATCGCCTAAGTTAGTTTTTACTACTTCTTCGCCACTCCACCATAGACCACCGAAGTAAGACTTTTTACCGAAGTAACCCGCCTTTAAATCGCAGTTAATAGCCCCGTGTCCTCTACCTAAATCTACTATTTCGGCTACAGGGTATAAAAATCTCCTTTTCCTTCTAAACCATAGAATAGCCCAAACTCCACCCGCGCATACAATAATTAGAATTAACCACACTAAAGGATTTATAATAAACTTCATTAAGTACCCGCTTATACTTCCCATATCAAAAGCCATTATTTAGCGTCCTCGGGTCTGTTCGTAAACCCTCTAAAATTTAAATCTACATATCTACTTAGAATAAATCCTACAAAAAAACCAATAATAACTAGTAGGCTAGTCTCCATTAGTCTAGGCTCCTTATTTTATCATTTACTAACTGGTTAATTATTTCTGCGAAGTTATCCATACGAGCAAACCTTTTTAAAAGTATTTCGTGGTCTACCTCGTAAATACGAATAGTTTTGTAAATAACTTTTTCCACCTTCTTTTTAACCATACGTTTATAAGAATTATAAAGTTTATAAATCTTTCTTCTTAACTATTTTTACTAGTTCTTCTACAGCCGTCCCTAGCTTCTTAATACTATCTACGTGGGCCTGTAGGTTTTTAGCATAGTAATCTAAGTTGGCTGTATTCTGTCCTATAGAATTTACTACAAACTCCGGGGTAAATCCTTCATAACGTTTAATACCGTTAAAAAAAGCCTGTACCTTTAAATTATCTGTATCGGCTGTCTGCGGGTTAACTGTCTCCGCTTCGTGTAGATTAAACGAATTATCTATAATAAACCATAGCTCCCCCGCGCTATAAACTTCCAGCTTTTTACCTTCACTATCGTACTGCTTAGCTAAGGCGTTCTTTACTAAGGCGTAATGTTGTCTAGTAACTTTAAACTTATACTGGCCCCCATAACTTAGGTTAGCTTTTAAATGGCTCTCCAGGCTCTTTACGAAGGCTAGGAAGCAATAAATAGCCTTACTCTTAGCTTTATCTGCCGTATCTGTTAGGTAATCTTTAGGCTCATTAACGATTATAGACTTATTCGTTAATATGATTTTCTTACCTTTAAACTCCAGTAGCTCCGCTCCCCCGAAAATGTTAGGCATATCTTTAAACTCTATCCCTACCTTAGTTAAAAGCTCCTTTCTTTTATCCCAGTTTCTAAGATTTTTAGGAATACTTAAGGTAAATTGTATACCGTGTCCTCTTACCTGGTCCGGCTGTAATTCTACGGGAGAGGTATACCTATCCGTGAGCTGTTTTTTTACTTCTTTTACTTCTTTTATCTCCCAAACTCCATAACCTACTTTAGTAATAAGTCCCTGGCGTTTTAGCGTCGCTAAATAGTAATTTAAAGACTGCTTAGAAATAGACAATTTTAAACATATTTGAGAAGGCCGAAGGCCAGTTTTAAGAAGGTCAAACACTAACAAGTAAAAATTTTTACTTCCGAGCTGTTTTTTTACCTCTTTCATAAAAGGAATATTGTTATAAACTTTATAAAGTTATCTAACTACTTTAGAATTAAACAGGGATTTAATCGCTCCGGAGCTGTCCCTATTCAATTACTACACGTTTTTAACGTATTTAAATCCTTCTAAGAGTATAAAAAAGTCGTTAAGGCCGGTTTTACCCGGCCCTAACTAAAGAAATCAAAATTAAAACACAGTCTAGTAGGTTTTACTAGTATCTGCCCTTCCTACCTTTAATTAAAAAGGCTCCTAAGAAAAGCATACCTACACTAATAGCTATAATCGCTGGGGTCCACCCAGCTAAGCCAGTAATTCCTAGCTGTGTATTTAAGTAGTTAGTATTTGAGTACGCCACTCCTGTAGACGCTGTAGGGTCTTCCCCAGTAGCGTTTAAACAGTATTGAGTAGCTGTATCCCAGGTATAACCACTAGCACACGTAGCCGTACTATTACCAAAATTAGTAAGTACTACTGTACCTACTCCTATGATAATCGCAAAAACTACTAGTCCGTAACCTAGGCCTGTTAATTCGTTAAACATATTTTAGTTAAAAAATATATTTATCTTCGTCCGCCTTTATTTACCATAAAAGCTCCTAGGAATAACATACCTACGCTAATAGCTATTATAGCTGGGGTCCACCCGGCCAAACCGCTAGTACCTAATTGTCCTAGAAGGTATTGTGTAGTTGTGTTAGCTGTTCCGCCTGTAGCATTACCAAAATTATAGAGTACTACGCTTCCTACCCCTATAATAATCGCAAAAACTACTAGTCCGTAACCTAGTCCTGTTAATTCGTTAAACATTATTTTTATCCCCCTTT
>Ga0247841_10007174_pt1 | contig 16688 bp, 13 predicted proteins | sample LaCruzMarch2015__2_FD_192410 | JGI IMG/M metagenome (GOLD analysis project Ga0247841, IMG submission 192410) | Freshwater microbial communities from meromictic Lake La Cruz, Castile-La Mancha, Spain - LaCruzMarch2015_18m | ecosystem: Environmental > Aquatic > Freshwater > Lake | place: Spain... | reverse complement strand
TTCATAAAATGCCCACCTGCCAACGAAAAAGCACATCAGTAGAAAACTTAAAATTGAAAATGCCTTAATCCGTGATTGGATTTTGTCTCTTTCTAAAATTATTTTCTTGCTGGCATTAATAAAGGCTGCTGTATCACCTTTTAAAAACAGTTTATTTTCATATTTGCAAACATAGGATAACTCCTTTCTCCCCAGCAAATGCTCTGTCTTCAGATAGCTTTTATAGGCATTTTCCACGAACTGCCTGACTTCCTGCAACTCTCTCTCGGCCAGGGTAAGCCTTTCAAAGATCTTCGCCGCGAGGCTGTCATGCCTGAGCTCATACCGGTCGTTGTCATCTTTGTCATTTAATATCCGGACCGTTATAAAATGCTGAACGAATTGTTTGATATCTCCCGTATCGATCCGGTAACCAAGGAGTTCCAGGTGATCTTTGATTTCACTCAGTGTCAGTTGCCGTTTTGTCCCCTCGGAGGAGATCAGGGTCTTTAATACGGCTTCCGCTTTTGCGCCTTCGGGCATCTGATTTAGCTGCTCCTCCAGGAAATTGCCCAGCACATCGCCAATCTGCCCCAGGGCTTCCAGATCACTGAGCTTAATTTCAATAGTCTCTTCATTCCTGGTAAGAGCTGATTTGTACAGCCGGTCCATCAGTACCTGCAACCAGGTGAGCTCGATGGTGGCGCTTTCGTTGATGATCTTTTCGATGGCTGTTTCAGGCAAACCTTTTTCGAGGCCGACATGGCACACTTCACACGGAAAGACAATAACGGACAAAGCCTGGGCCTTTTTCATCTTCTCGATACGGATGCGGTTTTCGAACAATTGCGGCAGTTCGTCTTCAAATTCAGAAAGGCTTGCCAGGTATTCTTCCCGAATGGACAGGATCACCTGGGTGTTGATTTCACCGTGAGACAAAATATCTTTTAAGACAGCAACAAATTCCTTTTTCTCATCCACATCGCCAAAGATGAACAGCTCCTCAAGCTGATCGAATATGAGGTAAACAGGGGTGAGAAAATCCAGGTACAGGGAATAGAGTTTTTCGGTTAAGGATTTATCTTTTTTTAGCTGTATTAAGGCTTGTTTTTCAATTTCCGCTTGAATTGACCCGATGATGTTCTGTTTGCGGCGGATGAAGACAGGTTTCCAGTTATGTTCTCCAAACCTGTCTGAAACGCCACACTGCAATAAACTTGTTTTGCCGCTTCCGGAAGGACCATAAATCAGCAATAGCTTGCTGTGAAACAGCCGTGAATATATCTCCTCGATTTCGGTCTCCCGGCCAAAGAAAATGTCTTTATCGGCAATGGTATAACTGTCTAAAAACTTAAAAGGATTTTTAGTCATTCCATTTCAGTTTTTGTCAGGGTAAATAATTTCTTTCAATGAAAAAGCCTCTATGATTTCCTCAAATTCTTTAACCAGATTATCATAAAAGGACACGAGTCGCATATCAACTTTTTCGACAGTTTCAGTTCCAACATAATGGATCCGTTGCGCATTTTTGTCCCACCTGGAATATAGATAAACATCCTTTTTCAGCTGGGTCAGCTTTTCGCGCGATTCCATTTTCTCGAAATGGGTGTCGATAATAAGTGGTGAAAGGTTCAGGAATTGTTCGGCCGCATTTTTCAGGCTTTTCACAAGAATAACCGAATGTGAGTCCGTGAATTTTTCAGACTCCTGAATTTTTGCCAGGAAACTTGAAGATGAGCTGTTCAGGAGCAGCATATTATGAAAAAAATGTTCCTGTTCTCTTTTATGTTTGATCAACTGAATTTCAGTAACGGTAATCAACGGGTAATTAATAAAGAAAGCCAGTTGTGAAAGAATATCCTCCAGTTTATCCATATACTCGATACATCTAATTTCTATTTCTTCCTCGGTTAAATTAATCAGATAGTGACCGATCTCGTTTCTTTCAGGAACCCAAAAATCAAGTTTTTTAAAAAACTTTGGATTCAGGGTATCATTCAGTTCATGCATAAACGGAATAATTTGGTTATTCCGGAACAGCCCGTCTATTGACCGGATAAACCAGGTATAGGTACCCATTGATAAGGTACTGAATCGCCTTAGAAATTCCTTCCTGAAATCCGGATCGATTTGCAATTTTTTATTGAAGGATTCTTCCAGGAGTTGAATGAGCATTACAAAAGAAAGGTATTGCATGGTTCTCTCGATGGTTTTCAACAACTGGTCCAGCCTGCCCCTGTCTAATCTCTCCATATTCCCGGATAAAAGCCTTCTCAGTTCGATACCTATCGGCCAGGGAAATGATTTGGTAAGGTTATTTGAAAGTTCTCTGATATCAAAGTCATCATCATTTTCGTCCAAAAAAGCAGATAATTTGGGTTTGTATTTGATCATGCTTTTAAATAAACCAAGGATGAACTTTTCGTTTATCGACATAATTTACAGATTAATAAAAACATTCAAGACAAATATAATCATTAGTATTTTAATCTTAGACTTTAATTGCATTAAATGGATCCCGATCTTTGTTCCATTGCATTCGAAGAGTACTACGGTCGTCAGTCGTCAGTCGTCAGTCGTCAGTCAAATGACCACCTAATGACCACCTAATGACTACCTAATGACAACTTAATGACAACTTAATGACCACCTAATGACCACCTAATGACCACCTAATGCCTTCAAATCGTCCCATAGTTTAATAATATCTATATTTGCCAATCGAAAAAATACCGTACAGGATAAATGAAAGCAGGAATTTATAGCCGGAAAACACTGGGTGACCTCCTAATCACAGCGGCGGAGCAATCTCCGGCTCATGGCATCGGGTTTGTCAGTTCTGATGGAACCTGGGATTTTCTCACTTTCCCTCAATTGTTATCCAGAGCCAGGTCTTATGCGGGTGGGTTGAGATCAAAAGGATTAATCCCGGGCAGCAAGGTGATGATCATCATGGCAAAGAACGAGGACATCGTACCGGTATTATGGGGATGTTTTCTTGCAGGCATCATCCCAACAATCCTGCAACCCCCGGTATCGTTCACTGAATTTAACCATCCGGCACAAAAAATAGAAAATGTATACAAGACTTTAGGAAATCCGAAGATATTAATTTCAGTGGATATGATCAAAAACTTTTATTCCGGTCGTATTCCTCCTAAAGATATTATAAGCAATAATGAGCTTGAAAATATAGAAACTCCCTTTATTTTACACCAAGCTGATGAACATGATGTAGCCTTTATTCAATTTTCTTCCGGAAGTACTGGAGATCCTAAGGGCATTTCATTGACTCATAAAAATATTCTTACCAATCTGGAAGCAATTGGAATAGGTCTGGATCTTTCAGATGAAGATGTTGAATCAAGCTGGATGCCTTTATATCATGATATGGGTTTATTTGGATTTCATATCTGTTCACTTTTCGGATTTAGTTCACATTACCTGATTGAACCAATAGATTTTATAAAAAGACCTTCATTATGGTTAGAGAATATGTCGAAGGTCAAATGTACCATTACCGGATGTCCTAATTTCGGACAGGCTTTGGTATTACGATCCATGAAAAGTCAAGAAGAAAAAGATCTGGACCTATTCTCAATAAAAGTTATTGTCAACGGTGCAGAGCCTATTTCAAACCGTATAATGACAGAATTTCTTGATCGGCTATCCATTTATGGATTAAGAAGAGAATCAATGATGCCCGCTTACGGTATGGCAGAAAATACATTAGCAATTACATTTTCTGAATTGTTGCATGAACCTGTTATTACCTCATTTAACAGAACGTTATTGCAAAAAGAAGGCAAAGCAGTAAAAGAGACAAGGCATACACATGATATCATCGAACTGGTTAGTGTAGGAAAAGAACTGAAAAATGTCGAAATCAGGATACTGGATGAAAACAGAAAGATCCAAATAGAATCAAACGAAGGGCACATTCAAATCAGAGGCTCTGGAGTTACTAGTGGTTATTTTAACGATCAGGAGGCAACGAATGAAGCCTTTGAAGGTGTTTGGCTGAAGACCGGCGACAAGGGTTTCTTCTATGATGGAAACCTTTACATTACCGGACGCGTGAAGGATATTATTTTTGTTCATGGACAGAACCTGTACGCCCATGACCTGGAGAACCTTTCGGCCATGCATTCAGACATTCCATACGGGAAAGTGATTGTCAGTGGGCTATTTGATCCTAAAAAGGGGAAGGATCAGGTCATCCTGTTCCTGGTAGGTTCACCCAACCAGGCCACCTGCGACACTTTCCTCGCTCTCCGCAATTTTTTCCGGGATACTTACGGCATTACAATTGATGTTTTTATTCCCGTCCGTTCCAACCAGGTTCCAAAGACCAGCAGCGGTAAAATACAGCGGTACAAAATGATTTCCAGTTACCAGAATGGGGAGTTTGACGAGGCCATTCAGGAAATTAAAAAACTTATTCGGGAAAAAGACTTATCCGTGTAAATTCGCTGGAAGAGTCCGTTATCCAATGGGTAAATCCATCGGAGAAGTTCGTGCTCCAACGGGTAAATCCATCGGAGATGTTCGTGCTCCAACGGGTAAATCCGTTGGTTCCAATTTTGTAAGATACTCAGAACCGACGGATTCAACCGTCGGAAGGGAAACCCTCCAGAACCGACGGATTCACCCGTCGGAAGGGAAACCCTCCAGAACCGACGGATTCACCCGTCGGAAGAAACATTAATCTGCTAATCATCAGCGTGAATCTGCTGGAAATAAAAAAAAAGCGATACCTTTGCAGCCCTGAAAACCTTTGTAATATGACTATAGATGACTTTATTGCCAGGATAGAAGAAGAATTTGACGACCTGGAGCCTGGTGTATTAAAACCTGAATCCAATTTCAGGGAAGCGTTTGAGTGGAATTCAATCAATGCATTGATCCTTATTGCCCTTGTAAAGACTGAATATGATGTGACGATCAATGCCGTCGACATCACCAAATCAAAAACGGTGAAGGATCTGTTTTCCATTATCCTGGAACGCATTGCAAAATAAAAAATTGCGGTGCTCAGCACTTCTTAACTTCAAGTGTGATTACATACTTTGCGAAACTTTGCGTCTCCTTTGCGGAACTTTGCGAAACAGCTAATGAAAAGTTTCGCAGAGTTACGCAAAGTTAATGCAGAGTTACACAGAGGATTTTCGAAATAATCCAGCCATGTCATCAGGCTTCATCGATCAACCTGAAAGCTCTCTCGCAAAGTTCCCTGATGGATATTCTCTCAAAAAACAGGTAAGGAGGGAAGTTCACGCCATACTTAGTAAGAAAATCCTGCTGAAGCTGGACGGCTTTCATCGAGCTGAGGCCGTAAGCAGCAATGGGTTTGGCCATATCGATGCGTTCGAGCGGAATTTTCAGCCTGATATGGATCCAGGCTACCAACCAGGCCTGTATGGAAACCAGGTCAGCTGTTGTGATAGTGTCTTCTGCAGGTTCCGGCAAATATTCCAGTATGGATTCACCTACTACTTCAAGGGTTTTTTGAAGAAATCCCTCTTTGCAGGCTTTATGCTGGGTCTTTCCGCTGGATGTTTTAAAAATGCTGGCGGTTTTAAGCAATTGAATAGCGTAAACTTCCAGCTCAAGCTCTTCGCCAATACGTTGCCGGATGGCATCACAAACTGATTCCGTATCCAGGTCCCGGAGGGCTGTTCGCTGCACCTCTGCCACAATGACCAGCTTTTCTTCATCCTCCACATCCACAGAGAAGGCGGCACTTGCATTAGCACGCAAGGCAGGATGACTGTTTTCGGCCAGGTATTCGATATCGTGCGGGTAGTAATTTCTTCCGTAAATGATGATCAGATCCTTTAGTCTTCCTGAAACAAAAAGCTCGCCCTGATGGAAAAAGCCCAGGTCTCCGGTTCGTAAATAATTGCCTGAAGGATCATCTTTGATATGAGCCGAAAATGTTCTTTCAGTTTCTTCCGGCTTATCCCAGTACCCGGCTGTAACAATGGATCCTGAAACCCAAATCTCTCCAACCTCATCTTCCCGGCAAAGATGCAGTGTTTCAGGATTCACCAGCTTTACCATTGTATCAAGCCATGGGTAACCAACGCCAACCAGAAACCTGACATCCGGATGGTGACCGGGAACCGGTGTAATTATATTTTGCTCAAGGTCACCAGCGGAAATCCCAAGATAGACAGGGCCTCTGCCAGGGCTGGGACCGCTGATGATCAGCGTAGTTTCAGCCATGCCGTAGCAAGGGTATAATTTCCCGGAAGTGAATCCCTGGTCTAAAAAAGCAACTACGAATCGCTCGAATGTGGTTTTACGGATAGGTTCGGCACCGCAATACAGGGTATTCATCGACGACAGGTCAAGCCCTTGTTTTTCCTCTTCAGAAATACTGTCGACGCACAGATCAAACGCAAAATTAGGTCCACCGCCATGGGTGCCTCTATATTTTGAAACGGCTTTTAACCAGCGGACAGGCTTTTGTAAAAAAGCCACCGGGGGGATTATAACGCCCGGGAAGCCGGTATAAACAGGTTCAATAACGCCATCGATCAAACCCATATCATGGAAACTGGGAAGCCAGGTTACGGAAACGCTTTTCATCGATAGTTTAAAGCTCTGTCGGATGTATTCCACATTGCGCATGATGTTCCTGTGGGTGACCATGACGCCTTTGGGATGGCCGGTGGAGCCGGAGGTGTATTGAAGCAATGCAATGTCATGGGGTTTAGGAATGGTAGTAAGGTGGTGAGGTGGTGAGGTGGTGAGGTGGTGAGGTGGTGAGATAGTATTATCCGAGTCATTTGTAACCAGCCAGGTTAATTGCTGTAATTCTGCGACGTCGGAAAAAGACCGTTCGAATGACTGGTGAATTTCATCAATGGTTAAAACAATGCTGGCCCCGGAGTCGATGACCAGCGTTTTAATCCTGTCGAGCGAACGGTTTTTCCGGGGCGGATAGGCTGGAACGGCAATAACACCCGCGTAAAAGCATCCGAACAGGGCTTTAACAAATTGCAGTCCCGGTGGAAATAACATTAATGCCCGCTCACCCTGAAAATTCATTTCCATTAAACGCTTAGCAATAGCGCTGGCGGCATAGTCCAGTTCTTTGTAAGTGATCCTTTCCTCATCATCTTCGCCATCTCTTAAAAAAATAAAAGCCGTATGATCAGGGGTATGCCTGGCCCGTGTCTGAAGAATCTCAGGAAGAGTATATCTGTAAGTATCCTCTTCAGTCATCCGGTCATTAAGAAAATTATCCAATCCCATATTATTAGCTGCCTGTTAGTGCGGTGCAAATGTAGAAAATCAAAGGATGGATTTGAAAATAAGGTTAAATTTGTGTGTTTATGGAAGTTGTTTTCTGTATTGATAATTTTTACCACTTAGGCACTTAGGACACTTAGGTTCACTAAGATATTGCTAGAGTGAAATACAATAGTTCAATTAACAGAATAAAACAGAAACGATCATCTTCTTAGTGTTTCTAAGTGTTCTTAGTGCCTTAGTGGTAAAAAACTTAGTGGTTAAATGATAATCAGACAATCTCAAGACATTGGTTTATGGCAATCTTCTCAATACCAAACATAAGAATCAGGGGAATGGCAGCCGCGGTACCTCAAAAGGAGGTTTCAAACCTGGATTACAAGTGGATTTCTGTCAAAGAAAGAAATCAAGTGGTGAAGATGATAGGAGTTGAAAAACGGCGGATCGCTGAAAAAGGACAAACTACCTCAGACTTATGTTTTGCAGCGGCTGATAAGCTTCTCAATGACCTGGACTGGGACCGGAATGAAATATCTGCCCTGATCTTTGTTTCGCAGTCGATGGATTATATCATCCCTGCCAGCTCGCCTATTTTGCAGGACCGCTTGGGATTGCCCAAAACCTGCATGGCGCTCGATATCGGCCTTGGCTGCTCGGGATTTGTCTATGGATTGTCGATCATCAGCAGCCTGATGAGCCAGGCGAAGATGAAAAAGGCATTGCTACTTGCAGGTGACCTTTCCAATGTGACATCATCCTACCGCGATAAAAGCACCTACCCGCTTTTTGGCGACGCCGGGACAGTTACAGCCCTGGAATATGACGAAAAAGCCGTGCCGATGATCTTTAACCTGCAGACCGACGGATCGGGACACCAGGCGATCATGATAAGGGATGGAGGAGTCAGGCACCTGATCAGCAAGGATTCATTGAAGTACCGGAAGATCAGTGACGGGATTTACAGGACCAACATGCATATCATCTTAAACGGTATCGAAGTATTTAACTTTTCCCTGCGGGAGGTTGTCCCCAACATCAAAGCGACACTTGAATATGCCGGCAAAACACTGAATGACTATGATTACCTGGTCTTTCACCAGGCTAATCGTCTAATCAATGAAACCTTAAGAAAAATGCTGAAAGTGGAGAAAGAAAAAGTTCCTTACTCCATTCATAAATATGGAAATACCAGCAGTGCTTCCGTGCCTTTGACTATAATTTCAGAGCTACAGGAAGAAATAAAAACCAAAAAAGTAAGATTCCTGTTATCAGCTTTCGGGATTGGATTATCGTGGGGAACGGTGTTACTGGAGCTGGACAGGGTGGTTTGCCCCGGCGTTTTAGAAGTCGTCAGTCGTCAGTCGTCAGTCGTCAGTTAGTAATACTAACAACTCAATGACTACTTTATAACATTCAATAAATACCAATACCCAATACCCAATAACCAATACCCAATAACCAATACCCAATACCCAATAACCAATACCCAACCATGACCGCATTCGACTTAACCGGAAAAAAAATCTTAATTACAGGAGCATCATCCGGCCTGGGACGGCAGTGTGCGATTACTGCCAGCCAATATGGAGCAACGGTTATTATCACCGGCCGAAACCAGGAAAGATTATCTGAAACCTACCACCAGTTATCAGGTTCAGGTCATCAAATGTTACCGGCTGATCTCACTTATGAAAAGGATATAATTGACCTGGTTGAACAACTTCCCATGCTTAACGGGGTTGTATACAGTACCGGCATTTCTGATCTTTCTCCGGCGAGGTTTATCAAAGCGGAAGATATTTCGAAAACCTTTGAGATCAGTTTCAATGCTTCTGTTTTGCTTACCAGCCAGTTGCTGGCAAAGAAAAAACTGCAAAAGAAGGCATGCTCACTCGTATTTATCTCAACGATCTCTACACGCTATCCTTTTGTCGGTGGTGCGATGTATATCAGCGCGAAAGCTGCCCTTGAATCCTATGCAAAGGTGCTGGCACTCGAATTGGCACCGAAAGGTATCCGCTCCAACAGCATTTCCCCTGCTTTTGTTAAGACTCCTATGCTGGACATTACGGCTGAAAAATATTCCAATGAAGCGGTACTCAAGGTCGAGGCTCAGCAATTGCTGGGATTGGGAGAGCCGGAAGACGTCGCAAATACCGTGGTGTTCTTCCTGTCGGATGCGGCTAGATGGATTACGGCGAGCAATCTGATTCTGGGGGGCGGATGATTTATAGTGTTAAGGGTTAAGTGTTTAGGTTTAAGTTCGGGAATTTTTTATATTTCTCATTATTGATATCATCTCACTTAAAATAGAATCTAATTCGCGAAAATTCGTTGCATTCGCGTTTATCCGTGTTCCATTATAGAACGCGAATGACACGAATTCAGACGAATGAACGCGAAAAATCAAAAATTATAAAATGAAACTCACCAAATACGGAATCACCCTGAACAGGCTCAGGGAAGAAGACATTGAACTGGTCCGCCAATGGCGTAATTCCCCTAAGATAAGCCAGTTCATGGAATACCGGGAATATATCACCCCGGAAATGCAGCAGGAGTGGTTCAGGTCGGTGGATAATTTCGACAATTTCTTTTTTGTCATCGAATACCAGGATAAAAAGATCGGTCTGATCAATTCAAGTCATATAGAATGGGACACCGTAAGCTCGGAGGGAGGCATTTTTCTATGGGATGAACAATATTACGAAACTTTTGTACCTGTCTGGGCTTCCTTGTGTTTGCTGGAAACAACCTATTTTGTTTTGGGTGCAGGCAGATCTTACATCAAAACACTTAAAGACAATGAGCGGGCAAAAAAACTGAATACTCACCTGGGTTATGAACTACAGACGGGTCAGGAAGATGTTAATAACCAGGAGTATCTCATGACGGCTACAAGCTTCAGGCTTCATGCCACAAGGTTGATGAAAGCGGCGGCTATGCTTGCCGGGCCTGAACTTACCGGTCATTCTGTATCCTTTGACCAGGATGATATCAAATCGGGGCTTGCGGATTTTGTTGATAGCAAGATCAATAAGGAGATGATCCGGGAATACAGTGAAACAGAAGAGGGCCGGTTTTATATTTTCAGGCCTACAATGGTTTGACCTTGCGTTTGTTGATCTTCCAATACATTTTTAAAAATATACCCAGCGTTTTGTTTAAACTGTTTCGCATCCGGTAAGGCAAATAATCTCCCATCAGGATCAGGCGGTACATCAGGGAAGCATAGATGAGCCCGGGTAAAATCCAGAGATATAATCCCAGGTTAAAGGAAGGGTATTTTCTTTTGTAACCCGCTTTCTCAGCCGTTTTCCCCGCAACCAGGTCGGCGATGCGCACCTGCCGTTCGGTCATCTCTTTCTTCCACAGGTTCATCCTGTCGGTTGAAATTGGGTTGAAAAGGCTTTTATGGACGATGGCGATTTCTTCCGAACCGGCATAGACTTTCTCAACTTCAGCTTTCTTTTTATAAAATGACAGAACTGCCGGATCATAATCAAGACCGAGGAAACGACACACTGCCCGGAATTGTCTTTCCGGATCGGCCGCCAGGTCTTCATACTTCAATGAATAAATAAGTTCAGGGTGCTGTTCTTTCAGTTTACTCAACTGTCTGTAGGCAAATTTCCACCTGTAAATAACCAGGGGAACGATGGGAACTTCAAAGTTGACTTTTATCAATGAAAGGTAGTTATCCCGGTAATCACGGGTAATATGGATGATTCTGGCCCCGGGAAAAAGTTTATGTATCCTTTGAGCATAAAGCGAATAGGCCGGGTTTTTGTCTCCGATCAAACGGATATCTTCTTTATCAAATACGGAGGAATAACTTAAACAAACTTTTTTAACCATAGTTTGAAAAGTATTCTCACCTTTTGCTTCCAACAGGCTATCAAACAGCTCGTTCTTTTCAATCAGCCATTTATCAAAGTACCGCTGCTTAAATATATCCTCGCAGAATTCTTTAATCGTCGGTTCGTCCCAAAAGGTGACTTTCCCGTATTTCTTGTAAAGACTAATGATAAAAGGGCTTTCAGGAGGTATCAGCACATGGGGGTGTGCTTCAAACAGGATCCGAAGCAGGGTGGTACCTGACCGCGGCCGCCCGATAATAAAGAAAAGGGGGACTGCGGATATGTGCTGATTTCCTACCGGCTTATCCATTTCCTCATTTCTTTCAAAAATATAAAATCACTTTTCCGGAATGCAAAAATCTTCTGAACGGGCATGTGAACAAGCTTCGAATATACAAAAATATAGGCAATGGTTCCCATTGTATAGCTGACGTTGGTGGCCATTACCGCCCCCATAGCCCCATAATCCGGAATCCACCACAGATTCAGCAATATATTGATGACGAGCGCCGGCAAAAAAACATAAATAGATACCTGGGGTTTACCAATTCCCGACAACCGGCTGCTCAATATGCGGTAAGTGCTGATAAAAAGGATGCCGGGAAGGATGTATTGAATGACCAGGATACTGGGCCGGAATTTTTCTCCCCAGATGGCTGGAAGCACCCAGGGCGATATGATGATCAGGACAATTGAAGCGATCAATCCGGCGACCAGCGAGACCCTTACGAGCTTTGCAGTCGTCGCGTCGATCGCCTCCTGATCCGTAGCGTTGGCCGTCCGGCTCATCAGGACAATCCCGATGGCAAACGGAAGTTGCCAGAGCTTTTCAGCTATCGACACCCCGAGAGAGTAATACCCAACTTCCTGCAGGGTCGATAATTCACGCAGCAATAAGATGTCGATCCGGAAATTGAGCTGAATAACAACAAAAGAAAGTGCAAACAGGAATCCCATAGATAACAGATTCCGGAGGATCCCGGGCTGAAAATGCAGGTGAAGCTTAAACTCTTTATGCAAAGTGAACAGCGCCCAAAAGGTAATCAGGATGTGTGAAATGAGCAGTGCCAGAAGCGCTCCTGCAATTTGCCAGTCCATGATCCAGACCAACAGGATCACAACAGCCAGGTGAATGACCTCTGAGAACCAGTTGATGAAATTCGACCGCCCGATTTGTTCCTTCCCGATGAAAATCCCTCCGAAATAAGCCATGGCCAGCCGAAAAGGGATAAGCATCAAAACCAGTAAAATATAGATGTTGGTATAGGTTTTATCATCAAGGAGAAGGAAAGCGGAAACGGTGATCAGTATTCCCAGGATTGAAGTCATGACGAGGATCAGCAGGATGTTTGCCACGATATCTCTTTGGTCATACTGTTTCTTTCCGATGTGATAAATGGAGGATCCCCGGATGCCTAATTGAGCCAAACTGACGACGAGCAGGGGAATGACCAGGATAGCCGAATAGATCCCAAAACCTTCCGGACCCAGTTTTCGTGTAAGGATCACGCTTACCAGCAATCCTGCCAGAATGATGAATATATTACTGGACAAGACGCCTGTCAGGTCTTTCAGGAAACTTTTAGGGGCCATGCTGCAAAAATAATTATTTAGTCGCAGGTTTGCGGGGAAATGGTTAGCTCGCTGAAAATGCTTTATTTTGCAGCCTCGAAATCAGGTTGCTCATGCTATTCAACTCAATCGATTATCTTATTTTCTTTCCTGTTGTTGTGGCCCTGTATTTTGCCATGCCTGTAAAATGGCGCTGGTTGTTGCTGCTCCTCGCCAGTTATTTCTTCTACATGTGCTGGAAGGTCGAATATGTCATCCTGATCATGATCTCCACCCTGGTTGACTATTACGTCGGTATTAAAATGGGACAGTTGACGTCGAGAAAGAAGAAAAAGCCATATCTTATCCTGAGCCTCCTGGTGAACCTGGGTATGCTAGCCGGATTCAAATACCTGGACTTCTTTACCGAAAGCACCAATATGCTGTTCAGGGAATTGAATATTGATCAGCAGTGGCCGTTATTTAACATCCTTCTTCCGGTTGGGATATCATTCTATATATTTCAATCACTGAGTTATACCATTGATGTTTACCGCGGTTCGGTGCAGCCTGAAAAACATGCCGGCAAGTTTGCGCTTTATGTCTGCTTTTTCCCGCAACTGGTCGCCGGGCCTATCGAAAGGTCGAACTCCCTTTTGCCGCAAATCCTTCATCCGCTTGAATTTGATCAGCAACGCCTTGTCAGCGGATTAAAGCTGATGTTATGGGGTTTCTTCAAGAAAGTTATTATAGCAGATCGCCTGGGGATGTTTGTCGGGAAGGTTTATGAAAACCCGACGGAATATACAGGCTTGCCCGTCATCCTGGCGACGGTGCTATTCGCCTTTCAGCTATACTGTGATTTCTCAGGGTACACAGATATTGCCAGGGGCTCAGCACGGATCCTGGGTTATGACCTTATGATTAACTTCAACAGGCCGTTGATCGCCAAATCACTCAGGGATTTCTGGAACCGTTGGCATATCTCGCTCACGACATGGTTCCGCGATTATCTTCTTTATTCATTACCCTATATCAAAGGGAAAAAGATCATCATCGGTAAATTATACCGGAACCTGATCATCACATACCTGATCATGGGACTATGGCATGGAGCGGCCTGGACTTTTGTGATCTTCGGCCTGTTCCATGGCGTTTTGCTTGTCGTGGAAACCATTACCGAGAAGCAAAGAAACCGGTTCTTTGAATTCACCCGCATCAATGATTTCCCTAACATAAAAACTGCCCTCGGCATCATCATTACCTTCTCTATTTTAACCTTTTCTCTATTTTTCTTCAGGGCCAACAGCCTGAAGGATAGTTTGCTGCTGTTATCCAATGCCTTTGATTTCGGTAACTTCAGTCAATCCTTACAGGGAATCCTTAAAGATTACGAGGTGCTTTTTGGTATGCTGATGGTCATTTTCTTATTGGTTGCTGAATATCTTCATGAGAAATTTAACCTGGTCATGGTGTTATCTTCAAAGCATGTGATTCTCCGTTGGTCGGTTTACATAAGTTTTATCTTTTTTGTGTTGCTGTTTGGCGTGCTGCACAAGCAAATGTTTATATACTTTCAATTCTGATTTCATAAGATGACAGGTAAATTTGCCATACGACTCCTCCTTTTCGCAACGCTGCTGGTAGCGGTCAATTATGGACTGGACAGGTCTTTCAAGGCATTTTCTATCCATGGCATCCTGAATAACATGATGGATAAGCAATTTGCTGAATACGACGGTACCCTTGCTTATCTTACCCTGGGGAATTCGCATAATTGCATCAATACCCGTATCCTCGAAAATAGTTTTAACTATGGTTCGCCCAGTGAAAGTTTCATCCAGTCTTATTACAAACTGAAACATATCCTGGAACAATCCGGCAAAAAACCCGAATATCTCATTCTGCAGGCCGACATTTCCTCTTTCGGCCCTAAAATCGCAAGCCGGTTTGAATATAATTTTTACTGGAAAAAATATATCGATTATATCGAGCTCATGAGGATTAAAAATGACTGGGACATATTGGGCAAATGGCTGGAAGGGAAGTTTTTTTCCTATGCCGGTAATTATAAGGATATTCAGCTTTCCATTCTTTACCGGATTAAGATGAAGAACATTGAGATGTACCGTGGATTCCGGCCGCACAGAGACTTCAGGAATTTTGCCGGTGAAGCCGACCGGCAAAAGGTGGCTTGGAGCAAAGCTGACCTGATATTGTCGAAGGAAGGCTATTTTGATCCGGCCATCAGGGTGTATTTTGAAAAGATATTGCAGCTTTGCCAGGCAAATGACATCAAGGTGCTTCTTCTCCGGATCCCCATGTCAAAGGAGTTTTATGAAGAAGAGATAAAAATTGTTCCCGTGGATAAGTTATACCGTGAGGTTGAAGCCATTGCTTCCCGTTACCCGGTATATGTGAGAACTTATGATTATCACGACTTGTTTTTTGATCACCCGGAGTATTTTTTCGATCCTGATCATTTGAATGTCAAAGGATCGGATTTGTTTACTGGAAAGCTTTCAGAAGATCTTGCCCGAATGATAAACTGACGAATAATTCGCGATCAATTCAATAGAACGCGAATTAACACGGACCCCGGGTAATCGGGGCAAGTTGCAGCGGCTTTACGCGAATCTTGATTTCTTGCGGGTAATCCTCATATTCCCGGCAACTTTCGCCAGCCACAACGGTCCTTTGCTGAGGATCTTCTCACGGATTTTATACGGCATCTTATCCACGATTTTTGTAGCAAAGTAAAGGAACCGGGCGTAACAAACTCCCGGCAGGGCCAGAAGAGCTATCCACAGGCTGAAACCTTCATATTTTCTCAGATAACCGGCCCTGTCGGCAAAAGCCCCGGCCACATGATCAGCAATACGGACTTGCCGTTTGCTCATGGATTTTTCCCAAAGGCCTATCCTGCTGGTATTTACAGGATTAAACAGGCTTTTATGATGTTTCTCAAGAATATCTGACGGGTATTTCTTCTCAGCAGCTTCTTTCATCTTATAAAATTCAAACACCTCAGGAACATAAGGGATATTCAGGAACTTACAAAGCTTCTGTATGTGAAATACGGGTTCGGTCACCAGGTCTTCATACCTGATGAAATAAAATGACTCCGGGTTTTTTTTAGAAGCCTCCCATGCTTTTTTATAAAAATACTTCCATTTATACACGACCAGTGATACGACCGGCAGTTCAAAATCCACATTCCTGACCGATTGGTAATTATCCCGGTAATCGCGAAGGATATATACAAATTTTGCTCCGGGGAAAAGCTTTATAAGACGGTGAGTATAAATCGTATAACCATGATTTTTATCACCCAGGAGCCGGATCGTTTCTTTAGGATAAAAGGAAATATAGTTAAGATAAACCACCTGACAGATCGTGGCATAGGATGTAACACCCATGCAGGCCTCCAGATCCGCTTTCAATTTAACGTGGTCGATATTCCAGGAACTGAACTGCCATTGCTGCAGAAGATCTGAATAAAATTGTTCCAGAGTTCCAGAGTTCCAGAGTTCCAGAGTTCCGTATTTTGGATATAGGTTCAGCACAAACTGGCATTCCCAGGGTATCTGCACATTGGGATGGGCATCGAACAAAGACCTGAGCAAGGTAGTGCCGGTGCGGGGCCTGCCAATAATAAAGAAAAACGGGATCTGAGATATATTTGCCATCGATAGTCTAAAAGACAGGCAAATATAACCATATTGGTGCATGCTTTATATTTATGTTTATTTTCGCATGGCTATCATCGTATATAGGAATTTCCATGGAAGTCGTGTTTAACAGACCATATATTACAGGCCGCGAGGTACATCACCTGGCTCAGGTTGCCAGGTCGGGGAAATTGTCGGGAAATGGGCCTTACACGAGGTTATGCCATGATTTCTTTGAACAGCGCTTTGGGTTTAATAAGGTATTTTTAACCACTTCCTGCACGGATGCGCTGGAGATGGCTGCCATACTCTGCGATATACAAGCCGGAGATGAGGTCATTATGCCCTCTTATACATTCGTATCTTC
>Ga0247841_10007173_pt1 | contig 16688 bp, 22 predicted proteins | sample LaCruzMarch2015__2_FD_192410 | JGI IMG/M metagenome (GOLD analysis project Ga0247841, IMG submission 192410) | Freshwater microbial communities from meromictic Lake La Cruz, Castile-La Mancha, Spain - LaCruzMarch2015_18m | ecosystem: Environmental > Aquatic > Freshwater > Lake | place: Spain... | reverse complement strand
GAAAAATTAATCTTCCAATAATTCTCTTACACACTTAACAAAATCTTCAGCAGAAGCAGGTTTCTTTAAATAAGCAGCATAATCTACTCCTAAAATCAAACCAGTCATTTTAGTAATTTTTGGGACAGCAGTTCTTGAAAAAATTAAAACAGGAGTCTCCTTTTGTTTCAAATCAGTTTTAACAAAATTTACATATGCTTCAATAAGCCCTACCTGATCTTCATAGGGATTAACAACAGCCAAATTAACTGAATGAGTGCCTAAATAATCTCTTGCCAGTCTGAGTTCTTTAAAAGCTCCAACACCACAACCCAATTGAGACTCTAACTCTGAAATAAAAGAAGGATATACCCCTACTCTATCTAATATTAAAATATTCAAAGTCATATAAAAACAGATTTCAATCAAAATTTAAATAAACCTATAGTATAAAATATATGACCTAAAATCACTAAAATCCTTCGGATTTATGCTTCACATTAAAGCTTTGAGAATGTAAATTCTCAATAGTGCTCAGAAATAATATATTTCTGACATGTGGAGTTTGTATAGGATTTTGTGAGACAGAATGAAAAACTATACAAACTACTATATTATAATTAATGTAATTTTTTATTCTGTATAATCCAAAACCCTTTTAAACCATAACATTATAATAATTCTATGCCTCCATAGCTCAGTTGGTAGAGCGGCGGTTTTGTAAACCGTAGGTCGTCGGTTCGAATCCGGCTGGAGGCTGTTTTTTTCTGTTATAAAGCCTATGATTTTTTATTCTATAACTTAAACCTTGAAACTCTTTTTCCGGTATTGGTTATAGGATATCTTCTTTCATGAGATTTTGCTCTTTTACTTGCTCTAACTCTAACCCTCCCAGTTATTCTCCTTGAAATAGTGTTTGCCATATTATTTACCAATTATTTTATAATTTCAGTTTCATTTTGTTTAATTTTATTTGGTTTCTTTCCAAAGATAAGTATCAATATTAAACCTACTATGAATATAATTAGGAAATAAATTATTGCATCCATAAAAGAAAAATAAGTTGTATCTGATTCTGGAAAATAAATAAATGAATATCTATAAGAAATTGATAATGAAATTAAAATTAAAATTATAAATTTTCCTAAGTTTAATTTAACTCTTTCACTTAAGTTTTTTATATGTCCTGAAAAACTTATGCCTAATCTATGCCAATATCCCATTAATATAATCAAAAAAGTATAATTTATAAATCTTTATTAAAATAAAATTAATAATTGCTATTGTTATTATTGTTATCAGAAAGAAAAATAAATCCAATTGCAAGAGCAATCAAACAAGATATTATCATAATCAACACATTTATCATTTTATTTGATATCAAATCTTATTTAAAAAGCTATACTTTCTATTTTTCATCCTATTTCATTGGGTTCTTTTACATAAGCTTTAATTAAATTGTTAATATCATCATTTCCAACTGCTGCTGAATGTCCTTCCCATGAAACACTCATTGCCCCTATCATTTGTCCTCCATCATAATCCTTAATATTACAATAAATCTTTCCAGAGGTTTTATTACTACATTCATCACACAAAGTTTTGCTATTAGCAGGAGTATTCTGTATTACTTTATAACACTTCCAATTAATATAACCACTATCATCTTGAAAGTCAGCAACTACATAAGCTGTTTCATCTAAATCCTCAACACTTGCAGAATAAGTTATTCCATTAAATCTATCATATGTAAATTCAGGACTATCAACTCTTAATGTCACTCCATCAACAACTATTTTTCTTTCATTTGCTGCTTTATTTGAAGCTTTTATTTTGTTAATAGTATCTGTCACAGGATTAAAACCAAAGAATGCAACACAGATAAATAATATTAAAGCGATTATAACAAGAATTCTTATTGTAGCTTTTAATATTTTTTCCATTGTTAATCAAAAAACCTAAACCTTATAAATTTGTTCTTTTATTAAGATTCAAAAGCAGGCTGGAGGCTCTTCTTTTTTGTTGAAAAACCAGTAATATTGATACCCTATAAATTTAAATATAATCTCCCGTTATAAGTTATATAAAAAAGATGGTAGAAAAATTTAGTAAACTTTCAATTATATCCGGCATTTTAACAGTTATTTGGTTAGTTGTCTATTTATTGCACCAATTTTCTCAAATACCCTATTTATCTTTAATTTTATTAATTCTGCCTTTTATTACAATAATAATTTCTATTATAAGTTGGGTCTTAATTAAAAAATATGATTTAAAAGGTAAGAAAATAGCTATTTTCTCTTTAATAATGAATATTGTTTGGATAATATTATTATTATCTCAAACTACATTTCAAACTGCTATAAAACCTGTTTAATATCTAAAAAATAAATTTTTAGTACCGGCCGGAGGAGGCTTAAATTTTTTTCTAAAAATTAAAATGACGCACAAATATATCTATAGATCCATATATTCCCGCTAGGACTAGAATCAATAGCAGCAAGAAAGTTTCCATCTGAAGATGAAGTAATAGAAATCCATTCTCTCGAACCAGCAGTAGTTTGCTCTGTCCATGTCTCTCCTGAATCAGTTGAAATATAAATATAACCCCTATTAGAAGCAACAGTAGCGAGTTTTGTTCCATCTGATGAAGAAGCTATTGAACGCCAAAGTTTTGGACCCAAACTTGTTGCTCTCTCAGTCCAGGTTGTTCCTGAATCAGTTGAAGTGTAAATATAACCATTATTCACATTATTTACAACAGCAGCGAGTTTTGTTCCATCTGAAGATGAAGTAATAGAGCTCCAATCTCTTAAACCAGAAGCAGTTTGTTCAGTCCAAGTTCCACCTGCATTAATTGAAGTGTAAATATAACTATTATAAGCAGAAGCAGCTAATTTATCACCATTAGAAGATGAAGTAATAGAACTCCAAAGTCTAGAACCCGGACTTGTTTGTTTATTCCAAATTCTTCCTGAACTGACTGAAATATAAATATAATCATTTAAAAAAGCAGCAGAAATCATATTCCCAGAAATATCTGAAGCAAGAGATATTGGATTAGTTAAAAAAGGAGATCCTGGGTAAGTTCCAGGCCACCAGTTCAATCCTTTATCATTAGAATAAAATAATTTCAGAATGTTTTGATCATTTCCAACAACATATAAACTAGACCCTTGCAAAGAAGATTCTACTGCATAACCTTGTTGAAAATTAAAACGAGTTAATTTATCCCAACTAGTTCCTGAATCATATGAAGTATAAATAGAAGAATCTTGATTAGATCCTGCAATAATCGTATTTCCATCTAAAGATGATGAAATTGAATACCAAGACCCAGCACCATTGAGAACTATTGGAGCCCAAATACCAGCACAAGAATCTATACAATTATTGCTTGAGCTACAAAATTGTCCAGAGTTACAATCACTATTTGTCAAACACTGAACACATCTACCAGTAGAATTACATTTAGAAGTTAAACCCGAACATGTTCCGCAACTAACACTCTCTCCGCAATTATTAGTTTTAGTTCCACACAAAGCCCCTCCACAAGTTGTGGCTAAAGAATCGGGATTGCAACCTCCGCCGCCACCTGAAATAATACAATTCCCATTAGAACATATTTTTCCAGAATCACAATCACCATTCAATGTTCCACAATAACCAAAACAACCATCACTGCCGCATACTTTTCCATCACAATTTGGAACACAAGAACTAACCATAACACACATTCCAGCAGTACTGCAGTTTCTGCCTATCTGAGTACACGCTCCAAAATAATTTCCACAATTTCCTCCACAACCATCACTTCCACAATTTTTACCTTCACAATTTGGGACACAAGACATATCAGTAAGACTTTTTTTCATAACAAAATTAACAACATTCCATATAGTAACAACAGAAACAACTACTATTAGAATTAATAATATAATAACAATAATTCCCTGCTGAGCCTTCTTTCCTCTCTTTTTCATGCATTATTTAGAAAAATATAACTAATAAATGTTTTTATTTCTCAATTCATAATAGTTAAAGTACTATTCCTCATCAATTGCCTCTGCTTTCTTATCAACAATAAGGATATTAGCAATTTCCTCTGCAATATTTGCAACATCTCCTTTTTTAAATGGCCCCAATCTGTTTCCATCCAAGTCTAAAAATTCTTCTGTATCATCAATAAAAACAATCATCTTATTTTTGTGTTTTACTTCCTGCTCTTCATCCATTCCTTTCAGCAATTCAGTAATTTTTTTATCTGCTTTTTCAAGAGATTTCATTATTCCCTCAAAGGCCTCCTTTTCCACAAGAAGCATATTTTCAAAATCCCTTTTTGAAATTCCTGTTTCAGCAGCAACAAAGGCAAGCTCAAGTATTTTTTTCTTTCTTCTAAGAATAAGCTCCTTGAATATAGCAATTGAATTTTCAAATTGTTTTTTAGTTTTCAATATAGTGTCAGAAAAATCATCATCTTTTTTATCCGCAATCTCTTTCTTATCTTTAAGATATGCAGCAACATCTTTTATAAAATTTTTAGGAATTGGCTGCAGCTGTTCACTATATCTCTCTTTTCTAAGTGCATCATAAAGCTCGTTATAGGTTATCATGTTAGTTTTCTCCTGATAAAACAAAACAATATAAAGTGATTTATAAGATTTGTTGTACTAAAAAACTCCAACAAAATTACGACATTCTAAAATTAATGTCATTTAACCAGTTTAAAATAAGTGCAAAAGAAGCTGCAAATTGTTGCGAATCATCAATATTATGAGCACTAAATCTATATTCATTAGAAGTCGGATTTATCAAATCAATCTGGTTTTCTTGCCATCCAGGAACACTTGTTCGAACAAGCAAACCGCTATAATTTTGGTGCCAGCCATAAATTCCAGACCATTCTTCAGAAAGTTCTTCAATAATATTTGGTTTATACCCTGCGCCAAGTAAAATTTCCCTTCCATGTCTCTCATAAGCTGCATGGTCTAATTCCTGCATTTTTGCAAATTCAACAAAATCAACACTTAAATCAACTGAAAACCCAAATCCTCCACCACTTTGACTTTTGCAATCTGGAAGAAAATTAATTTTATAAGGAAGTTTCATTAAAAAATTAAATAAACCGCTCTTTTAAACAAAATTATTCTTGAATTATATATTTACAGAATAATGAAACACCTTATCATGTTAAAAATTTACTAATAATTTACATTTTTAATCAGACAAAAATCTTAAACCTTATAATGAAATACTTTTGTATAGGGTATAATCCATTTTACAGCTTCATCCTTGCTTCTTTTTTCCATTATTTTTCTAAAAAGCCTTATTGAATTTCCACTTGCACTAATAGCCACATTAACTCTATTTTTCTTTATGTAATTTTTTAAAAAAATTATATACTTACTTACTCTTTTTTCAACCATTGCAAAACTCTCTCCTCCCGGAGGAGGAATATTATATCCCCTATGAATTATCTTAAATTCTTCTTCACCCAAAAATTTCTCAACTTTTTTTCTTTTCTCAGAAGATAAATTTTCAATTGCATCACCCTCTTTTAACAAATCATATTCCCTATGCCCAATTTTTTTAATAAATTCTTCATGTGAAACTCCATTCAGCTTTCCATAATTTCTCTCAATCATCCTTCTATCAGATATAACTTTCTTGCATTCAGGATGAAATTTTAAAACTTCCTTAAGAGTCTGCTTGCTTCTTATCAAAGAATTATCAAAAGCAACATCAATTTCTTTATTTTTCAATTGTCCTGCGACCAATCTAGCCTGTCTAAAGCCAAGAGCAGTTAATCTTGATTCCATCCATCCTGTAAACCTATGCCCCTTATTAAAATCAGTCTGCCCATGCCTGAATAAATATATGTTGTATTTCACCATCTTTAATAAAAATAAGATAACTCATTATAAAAAACTATTCCTTTTTCTCTCTAACCCAAATCCGATCAGGACCATTCCATTCAGTAGTTAACCAATCCCTAAAAAATTCATCAGATGAAGTTTTTTCCCTATAACCTAATCTCTTTAATTCTCGTGCATACAATTTATCTTTTGTTCTAACCTCTTTTTCGCTCATGCCCTGAGAACTATAACATATCTTTTGAGGGTTAACATCTCTAAAAGAATCTATTAGTGCTTTCATAGTTGAAAATGCTCCTAATCCAGTTAGTTCAGTATTAGAATATCCCAATTTATTACTTTTTCCAAAAGCAAATTTTCCAGTCTTAGGAGAATATTTTGCAGTAACTTCTTTACCTTTAATCTTTATCTTTCTCTCAATATAATCTCCTATAAAATCTCCCATGAATAGTCAAAGAAGAACTAATTTATAAATTCTTTTAAAAAATTAGCAATAATCAATTATTAATGGTAGATTTAATTAATTACCTTGTTCTGCATAACATTAATAAATAAAGAATGAGTCAACAAATCATGTTCGGATTCCTAAAAAACAAACTAAAAGAATGGGTTGGAAAAGCCAAAGAAACCATAGCTGGAAAAGAAGAATCAGCAAAAGAAGAAATAGAAGAAGAAAAATTAGAAGTAAAACCTGAAAAAGGAAAAAAATCAAAGAAACAGAAAGTAGGGGAAAGGGCAGACAATCTCATTGAAAAGGCAAAGAAAAAGAAGCTTAAAGAAGTCCCAAAAGAATTTAGTAATGTTCAAGAAAGTTACCAACCAGATATTGAAAAAATTAAACAAGCAACTCAAGAAGATATCAGAAGAACAGAAGAAGAAGCAAAAAAAACCCAGGAAATAGCAGAAAAAATAGGAAAGGGAAAGGAATCTGTAAAACAAGCAGTACCAGAACTTGAAAAACTAAGGGAAATTTCAGAAGAACTTTTTGAAGACGAGGAGGAAGAAGATGATGATAATGAGTTAGAAGAACCAGTTGAAGAAAAAAAATCTTTCTTTCAGAGATTAAAATCAAGCCTGTCCTATAAAATAACTCAAGAAGATTTTGATTCAATATTTGAAGATTTAGAATTCTTATTAATAGAAAACAATGTAGCATTGGAAGTTGTTGAACATTTAAAATTAAGCATGTCAAAAAAATTAGTTGGAAATGAAATAAAAAAAGATAATCTTGAGGTAGAAATAAAAAAAGAATTAAAATCAGCTTTAAACGAAATCCTAATAGAACCTGATGACCCAATAGACATAATAAAAATGAAAAAAGAAAAGCCATTTGTAATACTTTTCTTTGGAATAAATGGAACAGGGAAAACTACCTCTATTGCAAAATTAGCCCATCTTTTAAAAGAAAAAAATCTTTCCGTTGTATTGGCTGCAGGAGATACTTTCAGAGCAGCTTCAATAGAACAAATTTTAGAACATGCAAATAAATTAAATGTTCCTCTAATAAAACATGACTATGGAGCAGATCCTTCTGCAGTTGGTTTTGATGCAATAAAATACGCAAAATCCCATGGAATAGATGTAGTTCTTATTGATACAGCGGGAAGAATGCACACAAAATCAAATCTTCTTGCAGAAATGGAAAAAATAGTAAGAGTCACAAAGCCTGATTTGAAATTATTTGTAGCAGAATCAATTGCAGGAAATGATGCAATAGAACAGGCTAAAACATTTAATGAAGCAATAACAATTCACGGCTCAATTCTAAGCAAAGCAGATGTTGATGAAAAAGGCGGAACAATTATCTCAATAAGCTACATAACAAAAAAACCTATTTTCTATCTTGGCACAGGCCAAACTTACAAAGACTTAAAACTTTTTGACAAACAAGAATTTATAGAAAGCCTTGGATTGTAAACTGCTAATATTTAATCACTTCTTTTTTCTCTTAGCTACAACATAAAAATATACTGCTACGATTATTATCAAGAACGCAATTGCCCATATCCACAACCAACGCCTTGAAAAAGCACCAATCACAGCACCAGTTATTAATGAAAGTCCATTAGGAGAAGGAGTTGTACCATTTCCAACATTATTATTTGCATTATTTTCAATAGGATTATTTGTTTGAGGAGTTTCAATACAACTCTGTTCTTCAGCAGGTTTAGTTTGAGAAGGAGGACATGCTGTTGAAGGATAATTACAGATTCTTGTTTGTTTTCCATTCTTGCACTCATTCCAAGCACTGCAACTCCAGTCTGTAAAGCAAGCACCAGAACCAGCATCAAAACTAGCTCCGCCACCACCACCGCCAGAAGAAGGATTTACAACAGGAGGAACAGTAGTATTTGTTTCATTTGTTTGATTAGATACAGAAGAACTAGAATCATAAGCATAATTTATACAATCTTTAAACAATTCTTTTGAATCCTCGGTCCAGTAATCTGTTTTATATATACCGAAAAAACAAATATTTCCATCAGCTGTTTTTCCATTAGAGAGTTTTTCCCCTTTTTCAATAAAACTTACAACATCTCCGGAATTTCCAGAACTAGTAGAATAAGTAAAAGCATTAGTCTCAGCAGAACTTACTTTATTATCTATTCCTAAAAAATAATAAGATAAGTAATTTCCATAAATATCCTTAACATCATTATAAACATTTACACTATTTCCATTATGTGTAACTTCCAATGGGATTCTAGAACTCATTACACTTACTCCGTTTCTATTTGTCAATCCAAAATCATAACATTCATAATGATTCATAATAACATAATTTCCTTCATAAACTGGAATAGTTTTTGAAAAACTCTCATCACCGACAAAAACCAATCTATATGAAGAAAAATCTTTTGGAAGATTTGACCCGCTAATCAAATCTACTTTCATTCCAAGCCCAGAAAAAACTCCGAGAATATTATCATCTACTTTAATTGAAGATTTATAGACGTAAGCAACATCCCCTGCAAATACACTTCCAACTAAGAATAACACTAAAAAAATACCTATTAAACCCGATTTTTTACCCATTTTTTAAATTTCTATCTCAAAATATTAAGTCCATAAGATTATATAAATTTTGCTATAATCTCTTTAATAGATGTTTATTGATAAATTTCTCAAGTTCAATCTAAAAACCAAAACTCCTATAAACCCTTTCATCTTGTATAAATAATGTTAGGTTCACTAGGTTCTGCACTGAAAAAAGGATTTGACAAAATAGCAGGAGCCATATTTCTTGATAAAAAAACAATTGATTTAATTGTAAAAGATTTGCAAAGGGCATTAATACAAGCAGATGTAAATATCTACCTTGTAAAAGAACTTGGAGACAGAATAAAAAAAGAAGCTGAAAATGAAAAAATAAAGGGAATTGATAAAAAAGAGCATATAACAAAGATACTTCATGATGAAATTTTAAATCTTTTAGGTAGAGAAAAACATGAACTTAAAATAGAAAAAGGAAAAAACAATAGAATAATGCTTCTTGGACTATATGGTGCAGGAAAAACAACAACCTCATCTAAACTCGCTTCATTTTATTCTAAAAGAGGATTTAAAGTTGCAATGTTAGGACTAGATGTTCATCGTCCAGCAGCAGCCAACCAGTTAGAACAACTTGGAAAACAATACAAGATTCAGGTTTTTGTAGATAAAGATGAAAAAAATGCATTAAAAATATACAAAAAATACAAAAAAGATTTAGAAGAATTTGATTTGGTTATTGTAGATACAGCCGGCCGTCATTCTCTCGATAAAGAACTAATTGATGAAATCTCAAATTTGGCAAAAGAAATAAAACCAAATTACACAATTTTAACAATACAAGCAGATATAGGACAAGCTGCAAAAAATCAAGCAAGTGAATTTCAAAAAGCCTGTAACATCAACGGAGTAATAATAACAAGAATGGATTCCACTGCAAAAGCAGGTGGTGCTCTTACAGCCTGCAATGAAACAAAAGCCCCTGTATTCTTCATAGGAACAGGAGAAAAAGCAAATGATTTTGAAACATTTAATCCTCAATCATTTATTTCAAGACTCCTGGGATTAGGAGATTTAGAAGGTTTATTAGAAAAAGTTCAATCGGCAATAGATGAAAAATCCCAAAACAAAGCAAAAGAAAGATTGGAAAAAGGAGAATTTAATCTAAGGGATTTTCAGGAACAAATAAAACAAATGGGTAATGTAGGAAGTTTTTCAAAAATAATAGAAATGATTCCCGGACTAGGAAAAGCAAAAATTCCAGAAAACATGCTTGGAAATCAGGAAGAAAAAATAAAAAAATGGCAGCATGCAATAGACAGCATGACAAATGAAGAAATAAATGATCCAGAAATTCTAGAAAAACAAACAAGCAGACTATCCCGAATAGCAAAAGGAAGCGGAACATCAACATCTGACATAAGAACAATGCTAAAACAATACAAGCTTCTAAAAGAATTTGCCAGCGGAAGCAGTGATTTATCCAATTTTGATCCTTCTCAAGGACTTTCCCAAAAACAAATGCAAAAACTTGCAAAAAAGTTCAAAGGAAAAATTAAATTCTAAATATTTTTTTAAAAAATTAAATTAAATAATTTTACAGCATCTTGCAGAAACCCAAGCACCGCCACCATATTCTCCACGGCATTCATTTTTATTCAAAAGCCACTGTTCGTTTCCTTCAACATCTGCTTGCGCACTGTTGCATCCTGTTAAAATCCATCCATTTTCCTGTTTACATCTCATGTTTGGAGCACCATGCACTCCAGAATAAACAATAGTTGTCTCAAAAACATTTGTATAAGTATAAGTATTGTCTCTAACAGAAGTATACAATGCCTTGTCCAAAGTTCCAGCTGCACCATTTTCAAAAGCGTATCCAGTTACGCACTCTAAAGTCCCTGTTGAACTTACAGATCCACATCCCCAACCAGTAGAATTTTTTACAAGCGCCTCACCAACAGCACAGGCAGGCATATTAACCTGGTCTAAACCATGTCCAAAAACAGCAGGATTTCCAGCAATAACAATCCCTCCAAAAATAACAATTACAAGCAATACTCCAATTAAAATAAATGTTCTGTTACTTATATCAATTTTTACCATCTTTTTATGAATTAAATAAAGAATAATTGTTTAAATATCTTTCTAAATGAGAAAATTCAAAAACCCAATCAAAAATAAGAAATTATTTCCAAGCTAAAATTTTATAATATCCAGTAGTACAATCGCAATCAGCATCTCCATCACATCTCCAACCATAATAACCCCCAGTACTTGGACAGCTTGCAGCTCCAGCACTAGGTGGCATCCAGTATCCCCAAACCCATTTATCACCTAAACCGCCATAAATATGAACTGATATTTTAGAAGAATCTACAGTCATTAAAACTGGATTTACAAAAATCGGGTCATCACTATAACCCTTTGCACCCATATAAACTATTTTTGTAGTACAAGTAGTTCCAGAAATTGCACCACATTCCATAAGAACAACTTGTTGAGGAACAACTCCGAGACTATGTGTAAAATCTTTTACACCAGCAGTACTCGTAACATAAACCCATTCACTATCATAATCAGGATTATTTGATGCACTTCCGCCACATCCCCAACCAGTAGAATTTTTTACAAGTGCCTCACCAACAGCACAGGCAGGCATATTAACCTGATCTAAACCATGTCCAAAAACAGCAGGATTTCCAGCAATAACAATCCCTCCAAAAATAACAATTACAAGCAATACTCCAATTAAAATAAATGTTCTGTTGCTTATATCAATTTTTACCATCTTTTTATGAATTAAATAAAGAATAATTGTTTAAATATCTTTCTAAATGAAATAAAAAATAGTCAAAAGATTAAAAAAGAAAAAAGAAAAAAGAAAAATTTTAGGAAGATATTATCTTACAGCATCTTGCAGAAACCCAAGCCCAACCACCATAATCTGCTCTGCAATCATTTGAATTTAACATCCACTCATCATTGTTATCTCCTTCAGCACCAGAACATCCTGTTAAAATCCATCCCTGGTCACTATTACAAGTTAAAACTGTAGCTCCAAGAAGTCCCCAGTAATCAATTCTAGCACTAAAAACATCTGTAAAAGCATAAGTACGATCATTAGACGATGTATATATTCCTGAAGTAAAAGTAGTATCTCCCACTCCTGTCCCAGGAATCTCGTCATAGTATCCAGTTACGCATTCCAATTGATAATTTTCAGCTGTGTTAGTTTCACCAGTATCAGAATTTGTATTAGATGCAACACCCATATTTTCAGATAAATCATCAATATCATTTTGCATATCTTCCATCCAGACATCTATCTCATCTTTTGTATAGGTTTCTACTCCATTTATAGAGGTTTTTGCCTTGATAACATTTCCAGTTATAGAGGTAGTTATAATAGAAACAACCACAACTAAAACTAAAACAATTATTATAAGCCATACAATCTTAATATTTTTTTGTTTCATAAACACCTCCTTTCATATTCTTTTTATTATTAATATAATCTCCCACATATTTATAAATTTATATGTTGCAATTATTAAAATATTAAACTAACCAGAAGGGGGACTAGGTGGAGTCGGAGAAGCTAAAATAATCCAATCTTCATTTATTTTTTTATAAATCGGAAGAGGTTTTGTTTTATCAAAATTAGGTGGAGGCAATACTATTGCATATTCTGTCCCACTCGTTCCAATAAAAGATAACCCCCAAATATTTTTTCCATCAGGAGTTGTTCCTAAAGATATCAAAGTGAAAGTATAAGATCCTAGAGTGATTATTTTTCCTTCAGAAGGATTCTGTCCAAGAGCTTGTTGTATTTCCTGTAAACTAACATTATTAATAGCAGTACTTTTCAGAGAGATATCTTGCATATCTTCCTGCTCAGGAACTACAATACATTTTCCAGTTTGATTGCAAACATATCCACTAGAACATGTTCCGCAAACACTACCGCAACCATTAGGTCCGCATTCTCTATTAGTACAACTAGGAATACAAGAAGAATTTCCCGCAGGAGGGACAGGTGGAATAGTATTATTCAAAGAACCATTAGGTTGTACTGGGGGAAGACCTGGTGGAATAGTATTATTTCCAGGAGGCATCGGAGGATTGTTTGTTGGAGAATTACCTGCAGGAGGGCTAGATGGCTTAATCGATTTATTAATTGCCTTAGTTGTAGATTTGTTTACTGTATCTATATCTTTATCTGAAAAAACAGAAAAAATAACAATTGCTGCAACAATAATAAGTATTACTGCTATAATAACAAGAATTTTTACAATAAAATTAAATTTCTTATCCTCTGAATTATTTTCTACACCACTTAAATTTTGATTAAAATCTCCCATCTTTATAATTCAGTTAATAAATTCTTATTTAAATATCTTATTAATCAAACTATTTTACAGCACATAACATAAACAGTAGTTGGAACAGATCCCCATGCTCCACCATACCACCCTTCTGCACCGGTAGTAACATAACTTAATGGATAAAAATTATCAAAAGAAGAAACACTTCCGCTATTAGCCATACCCCCACTAATCGCTTTATAACCTGAATTACAGCTTGCAGTACACCAATAATCTGAACAAGTGTTATAGGTGGTATAACAACTTAAACTCCCTCCAGAACTTGGGGTTGCACATTCTAACCCAGTACCATTATATTTTATGAACTGACCGCTTGTACATCCGGAAGGAACAGCTACATCTCCAAGATTATGTCCAAAAACAGCAGGATTTCCTGCAATAACAATTCCTCCAAAAATAACAATTACAAATAAAATTCCAATTAAAATAAATGTCCTATTGCTTATATTAATATCAATTTTCACCATATTTTTTTCTTAAATAGAACAATAATCAACTATTTAAATATCTTTTCAATATTAAAACAAGGATAATAATATGAAAATAATTATAACAAGACATGGAGAGACCCTTGAAAATCAAGAGGGAATTATTCAAGGAAACCTCCCAGGAACATTATCTCAAAAAGGAATTGAACAAGCAGAAAAATTAGCAGAAAGATTAAAGGAAGAAAAATTAGATAAGGTATTTTCTAGTGATTTGGCAAGGTCTTCTGATACAACGAGGATAATCTTAAAATACCATAAAGAAGTCCCAGTAGAATTTACAAGAGAATTAAGAGAAAGAAACTTAGGAGAATTGCAAGGAAAAAGAAAAGAAGATTTAGGAATAGATAAAAATAAGTTAGTCGGAGACTACTTATCAAATAAAGAAGGAGAAACCTCTGAACAAATGTTTGAAAGAGGAAAAGTATTCATAAACAAACTAATTAATAATTTCCCAGAAAAAACAATTTTATTAGTGGGACACAATGGGATAAATAAAGCAATTATTTTAACAATACTGGGCAAAACTATTGAGAATATAAGAGAGATAGAATCCCAAAAAAATACTGCCATAACCATAATAAATATTAAAAATGATAGAATAACAATGAAAGTACATAATTGCATAAAACATCTTGAATAACATATGAAAAATCAAATAATCGCCCAAGGAGCAGAAGCAATTATTCATAAAATAAATAATAAAATAGTAAAAGATAGAATCCCAAAAAATTACAGAATCAAAGAATTGGACAATAAAATAAGAATAACTCGTACAAGATCAGAAGCAAAAATAATCAATAAACTCCAGAATATAATTCCTGTACCCACACTACTATCCCTACCTGAATCTGGAAGAATGATTCATATGCAGTTTATTAATGGAAAAAAGTTATCTGAAAATCTGGAATCTCTAGACTATAAAAAAATCTGCAAACTTATAGGAAACAACATTGCCCTGATGCATAATCATGACATTATCCATGGAGATTTAACAACAAGTAATATGATTTATGTTGAAGATGAAGAAAAAGTATATTTTATTGATTTTGGATTGGCATTTCACTCCCATAAAATAGAAGATAAGGCAGTTGATCTTCATCTATTACAGCAGGCACTTGAAGCAAAGCATTTCACAATCTGGAAAGAATGTCTAAGTATAATCTTAAAAGAATATGAAAAAATAGCAAACCAAGAAAAAGATATTATAAATAGAATAAAAATAATTGAATCAAGAGGAAGATACAAGGATAAATACTAACTTCTTCTAGGAACATAAATAGGTCTTGCAAGCTCATTAATAAGTCTCTCATTCTCAGCATCAAGTTGTGATGGAGGAGGAAGTGGAGAACCGAATAAAGAAACACTGAGCTCAGGTGTTGTTTGATAATCTCTTACAGAACACCCAAATTCTCTTTCAAACCACCCCGTAACTTTTTCAGATAAAGCCATATTTAATTAAATGCTTTTGTACTTTTTAAAGATTTATATACAAATATTTTTAAATCAATTAATTCTGAAATTAAAAATGAAAATTCAAAAATATCACGCAATAACTTTTACAACAAACAATTCATGGGATGATCCTATAAAAATAATTGAAAAACAAGGAAGCAGATTAAGCAGAAAACAAGCCTATAATCTAGCAGTAACAATATTAAGAGAAATAGAATCTGGAAAATATTGTGGAACATTAACAATAGATTCTGATGCTCTTTTAAAGATAAGAAATTATGAAACCAACAATAATAAAAAACCTTTTGAAATTGCTGCTGGCATTGAAGAAAAAGTTTTAGTTTAAAAAAAATAGCCCCTCCAGGATTCGAACACTTCAAATCATTTGATTTGAATGTTCCCAAAAATTCTAAATTTTTGAGGACTTACAAAATATTATTTTGTAAAGGTGAGAATCTTTAAAAAAAATAGCCCCTCCAGGATTCGAACCTGGGTCAAAGGCTCCAAAGGCCTCTATCCTTGACCACTGGACGAAGGGGCTAATTTACAAAAAAATTAACCCATAACCATTTATAAAACTATTCTAAATTGAAAAAAAGAACTAGCACAAGATTTAAAAAGCAATTTCCAATAAAATTATCATGGCAAAAATGAAAAAATCTAGAACTGCTGAAAAACCCCTATGGTTAAAGTATACAGAAGAAGAAGTAAAACAGATAATCTTAAAACTTTCAAATAAAGGAATGACAGCAGAAAAAATAGGCCTTGTTTTAAGGGATCAGTATGGAATTCCAAAAGTAAAATTATTCAATATAAAAATAGGGAAAGTTCTGAAAGAAAATAACAAATTTGAAGAACCAACTAATAAAAACCTTAAATCAAAATTAAGTAAAATTCTAGCACATGACAAAAAATTCAAGAATGACAGAGTATGTCAAAGATCAATAATATTAACAAAGGCAAAATTGAAAAAAAGAGAAGAATATAGAGAAAGAATTTAAGTAACTAAAAAGAAAAAAGAGGAAAATGTTAACAGCTATTGAAAATTTCGCAAATTTATTTTTAAAAGAAATTGAAAAAAATAAGATTCATTTGATAAGTCACTATGATACAGATGGTATAACTTCTGCAGCAATTCTTTCAAAAACTCTAGAAAGATTAAACAAACAATTTTCAATAAAAATAATAAAGCAATTGACAAAAGAAGAAATAGACTCATTTCCAAAAGATAAAACAATACTTCTTCTTGATTTGGGTTCTGGAAGCTTGGATTACCTTTCACAGTTAAAAAACAAAGTTTTCATAATAGACCATCATGAAATAAAATCTAATCAGAACTCTGAAAATATAACCATAATCAATCCCCATTTGCTTGAAAATTATGAAGATTTATGCAGCGCAGAATTAACCTATCTTTTTTCAAAAACAGTTTCTGAAGAAAATAAAAATCTTGCCTATCTTTCAGTAATTGGGATGATAGGTGATACAATGGAAAAAAACATAAGCAAACTAAGGGA
>Ga0247841_10007172_pt1 | contig 16690 bp, 20 predicted proteins | sample LaCruzMarch2015__2_FD_192410 | JGI IMG/M metagenome (GOLD analysis project Ga0247841, IMG submission 192410) | Freshwater microbial communities from meromictic Lake La Cruz, Castile-La Mancha, Spain - LaCruzMarch2015_18m | ecosystem: Environmental > Aquatic > Freshwater > Lake | place: Spain... | reverse complement strand
TTGATTCATTTGATCTTGAAAGTATAAATTATCTTGCTAAAAAATTTAGTCCAAAGATTATTGCACATCATAGTATCTTAAATAAAATAGATACGCCTAATCAATGTAAGGTTCCTATCGATGAATTCGAAACTAAATTAGTTAATGATATTTCGTTTTATGCATATCCAGCACATCACCCAACATCATTTTATCCGTTAAGTTTTTTAATTAAAAACAAAAATAATAAAACAATTTATTTTGCTGGAGATACTTTCATGACACGTGATCAGGAAAAAATTAAACCAAATATTGCACTTCTTCCAATTGGAGGAAAAAGAACAATGGATATGGGTACAGCAATTAGGGTTGCAAAGAAAATGAGACCAGAAGTTTTAATTCCAATGCACTATGATACGTTTGAAGATATTAAAATAAATCCACAAGAAATCAAATATAAGCTCGATGATACTAATTATAAAATAAAAACAGTTGTACTTGCTCCAGGAAAAGGATATAAGTATTGTTAAACAATTTATTTTAATCTTTTAATAACTATCCAATCATTAAATATAGATGTTTTTATCTTGATATTATTTTTTTCACTTCTTTGATTAAGATATTCAAATATATTCTTTTTAAGATTTGGATTAGTATCCAAAACATGTATTCTTGCAAATCCACCTGGTCTTAACATACTTGCAATCTTTAATAACGCAACTTCTGCATAAGGTGTGTAATATCCTGGACCTAAATGAGAATAAATATAACTATATTTTTTAACAAGACTAAGGTGATTAAAATGATCAAATGTATTTCTTTCAGATAAATTATCTGGAGAAAAATCAGTTCTTATCTTTGAGTTTGAAGAAGCAGATAAATGATTTGAAAGTCCAAGAGTATCTATGTTTGTTGGTGTGTTATTTAGAAAACTTTTTAAAAATAAAACTTCAGCACCCTCGCCAGGTCCAAGTACCATTATATCAATTGGTTTTTTAGTTGATTTGTACAAAGATTTTATTTTAGTTATATCCTTAAATAAAATTGGTTTAATTGATCCAAGAACTTGTTCTCCTGGTTGACCCCAAGATTCCTTACTAATCTTTTTAAATAAATCCAATTCTTTTTTAATGATTGTATCTCTTTTTCTTCTACCAGTTATTTCATCAATAATTTTTGCATGAACAAAAGACTTCTTTCTTAATTTTAAGCCCGGATTATTTATTTTTGGAATCATAAATGAATTCATTTTAATTAAAATCTTCAATTATTTCAAAGGAAAGATCCTCTGCGATTGTAATTGTTTTATTTTTTGTAAGTTCCTTATTTAATTCTTCTTTATCCTTATATCTTTGAGAATAATGCACAAGAACAGTTTTCTTAGCTTTTATTTTTTTTGAAAAAGAAATAACTTCTCTAATCTCAGAATGTTTCTTTTCTTTTGCTTGAACTGCAAACTCTGGACCAAAGGTTGATTCATGAACTAGAATATCTAGATCTTGTAATATTTTTGGTGGTTTCTTTAAGGGTTCTGTGTCTGTAAGATATGCAATCTTCTTTCCAACTTTCTTAAAGGAATAATCAATAACGTCTTTTGGTTTAATTGTTTTCTTATCTACTTTTATGGATTTACCTTCTTGTAATTTTCTAAAAAGAGGACCTTCTGGAATACCAAGCTTAATTGCTTTTTCTTTATTGAACTTACCTATCTTATCATTTATCTTAAAAATATATCCTAAAGTTGGAGTTGAATGAACAAGTGCTATTGCAGTAATTGTTAAATCTTCTGTTTTAATTGAACTATTTGCTTTAAGCTCGTTTATATTTATTTCAAATACTGTTCTTATTCTTGCACTTTTTAAAAACTCTGTAAAATATCTTTTTTGCATTGCAGGAACAAAGATGTTTATTGGAGTTTCTCTATTGTTTAGTTGCATAGTTGATAATAATCCAAGAATACCAAAATAATGGTCTCCATGAAGATGAGTAATGAATATATTTTCAATCTTAAGTAAGCTTTCTCCAACTTTCATTATTTGTTGTTGAACGTTTTCTGGACTATCAAATAAATAATTCTTACCTCTATAATTAATAAGTAAAGAAGTTAAGTTTCTTGTTTTTGTGGGAGAGGAAGCGCTTGTTCCAAGATAATATACCTTAAGTTTATCAGACATATAAATATTAAAGCAATAAATATATTTTTAATATGTTTTATTAAGTAATATATATAGAAATGAATGATTATATTTCTAGCTCTAATTTTAAAATTTTAATTTAAAACAAAAATATTGATATATATGGATAAAAAAGTTAAAGAAATTAAAGCACTTGAGTACAAAGACACAAGTGAAATACAAGTTCCAAAGCAATTAATTGATCAAGTTATTGGCCAAGATTCTGCTGTTGAGCTTATTAAGAAGGCTGCTAAGCAGAAAAGACATATTATGCTTATTGGTGCTCCAGGAACAGGTAAGTCTATGATAGCTTCGGCTCTTGCTGAAATTCTACCACCCTATAAATTAAAAGATCTTCTTGTTTATCCAAACCCAGAAGATAATCACACACCAATTATTAAAGAATCTCCTGCTGGAGATGGAAAAAAGATTGTTGATCAAGCAATTGTTCAAGCATCAAGAGAAATGGGAGGAGGTAAATTACTTGGGTTCATTCTTCCTTTTGCATTCTTACTTTTAGCAATTGTATTTTGGCAAATGAAATGGTATTCTGATATTGTGTTTGCTGCTCTTTTAATTTTATCAGGGTTTGTTATGGTTGCAACTGGTCTTTCATCTCAGCTTGGACCTAAACAAAAAGTATTAACACCTAAATTATTAATTGATAATGCTAAACAAAAACACGTTCCATTCATTGATGCAACTGGTGCTCGTGCTGGTGCATTACTTGGAGACGTTCTTCATGATCCTCTACAATCAGGGGGACTTGGAACACCAGCTCATTTAAGAGTTGTTCCTGGAATGATTCATAGAGCTAATGGTGGAGTTCTTTTCCTTGACGAAATTGCTTCTCTTTCACCTAAATCACAACAAGAATTATTAACAATCTTACAAGAGAAAAAATATTCTATTACTGGTCAATCAGAAATGTCAAGTGGTGCAATGGTTAGAACAACTCCAGCTCCTTGTGATTTCATATTAGTTGCTGCTGGTAATTATCAAGATTTGAGTAAAGTTCATCCAGCTATAAGATCCAGAATCAGAGGTTCAGGTTACGAATGTCACATGAACTTAGATGTTCCTGACACAATTGAAAATAGAAATAAGATGGCACAATTTGTTGCTCAAGAAGTAAGTAAAGACACAAAGATACCACACTTTACAAAAGATGCAGTTGAAGAAATTTTATTTGAAGCTAGAAAGAAAGCAAGTAGAAAGAATCATTTAACATTAAAGTTAAGAGAGCTTGGTGGACTGGTTAGAGCAGCAGGAGACATTGCTGTTGAAAAAGGAAAAACATTAGTTACTCAAGCAGAAGTTCTTGAAGCTAAAAAATCATCTGGTTCACTTGAACAACAAATGGTATCAAAGATGATGGAAGTTAAGAAAGATTATGATATATTTAAGACTAGCGGTGCACTTCTTGGAAGAGTAAACGGACTTGCTGTTGTTGGAGAAAATGCGGACGCAGGAGTTATGCTTCCTATTGAGTGTGAGATAACACCTGCTCATTCAAGATCACAAGGCAAGATAATTGCAACAGGTAAGCTTGGAGTAATTGCAAAAGAATCTGTTTCAAATGTTTCTGCAATTTTTAAAAAGCTTACTGGAAAGGATATTACTAACTTTGATATACACATACAATTTCTTCAAACATATGATGTTGAAGGAGATTCTGCATCCATCTCAATTGCAAGCGCTGTAATTTCTGTGCTTGAAAATGTTCCAATCAAACAAGACATAGCAATGACTGGATCTCTTTCCATTAGAGGAGAAGTTCTTCCTGTTGGTGGAGTAACTGGAAAGATTGGTGCAGCAATATCATCAAAGATAAAGGAAGTAATTATTCCGTTTGCAAACAAGGATGATGTTGTGCTATCAGAAGAAGATAAAAAGAAAATCAAGATAATTCCTGTAAAGACAATCTGGGAAGTAATTGATGTTGCATTCAAGGATTGCAAAGAAAAAACTGAATTATTAAAAAAAGTAAAAGGATATAAATAAATTTATCCTTTTATTTTAACCTATTTTTTTATAAATTTTACGTTTTTCTCATCAAGAATATATCCTGCTTTTTTATTTGGGATAAACTTTAACTTTACTCCTCTTAATTTTAAGTAATGATACCAATAACCTAAACTTTTTTCTTTACTAAGTTGCTCTAGTTTTATATACGTCGCGTTTGTTAACTTAGTTTTATAATTTTTAAAATCAAGTATTGTCTCTCCTATTATTTCTCCATGTCTACTATCAATTATTTTGAATGTATTAATTCCTAGCTTACTGAATATACTTTCAAAAGAAACAACATCCCTAAACCCTAATCTTATTGTTTCAGGATGCCCATTTTGAGGATGATTGTGAGTTATTGAAATTTGATTTACTTTAAATTTAGGGTTAGTTGATAGAAAATCAATATAGTTTTTTAATTTAGTATGGTCAATTTCAACAGAGGTTGGAGCTTTATCTATCGACATATCTCTGGGTCTTGTTTTTCTTGTTTCAAAAATAGCATGTTCAAGCTCAGGAGCTGTATTTATTATCTTTTTAATATGTTCTAATCTTGGTTTATGCACAACTCTCATTTTTAATCACGTGTTATTCATATCAGCATACTTGATAAATAATAATTTAATTTTACATCCTTATCTAAATTGTATTCTAAATAAAGTGGGGCATCTTCTGAGAACTTAATTACAAGCTCTGTTTCATTATCAATTGTTTTTGTTATGTTCTTAAGGAATGATAAAGAAAACTTAACTGCAAGCTGTTTCTTTGTTTTCATCTGAGCTTTACAAACTTCTGTAAGTATCTTTCCTTTCTCTCCCTCTGATTCAATAACAAAGTTACCATCAACAACCTTAAAGGTAATGGTTGAAGAAACTAGATTTGCATCCTTTAATATTTCTTTAAATAAATAAGCACTTACCTTAACTTGAGCATCAAACTTAATTTCTGGTATCTTTATTTCTTCATCATTTAAATCAATAAAAGGTAAATTAAATCTTCTTTGAATTCCTCCAAGAAGATAGATGTCAAGATATGTTTCTTTAAGCTCAAGCTTAATCTTATCTTTTTCAAAAGAACGAGAAACCATATTATTTAATTCTGAAAGATTTATTCCTACAAGACTTGGATCAATAACATATGATTCAAAGCAAGATTTTGGCATACAAAAATCAACAAGCAAGATTTGAGTTTTATCTATTGCTTTAATATATATTCCATCATCCTTAAATCTAATATTTGCTTCTTGTATGTTTCCTGAAATTGCTTCAAGACTTTTCTTAAATACATTTGTGTTCTTAATTGTAATCATAATTTATCACTTTTATCTTAATATCGTTTCTTCTAATTTATATATAGATAGATTGATTTATATATTTTTGGGCAAGCAGAATCTTTAAATCCTTTTGCACAGATATAATATATATGCAAAAATTCATTGATAAGTATACTCCTAAAACCTTAGATGAAATTGTTGGTAATAAGAAGAGTATAACTGAAATAAAGTATTGGGCAAAGGATCCTAAAACCACTTTATTTATTTATGGAGATACTGGAATTGGTAAAACCTTAACTGCTAAGCTACTTGCAAAAGAGATGGGGTGGGTGTTATATCACACAGATGCATCAGACATAAGAGGAAAGGATGCTATAGCTAACCTTCTTAACGTTGCTACTACTTCAACTACCTTGTTTGGAAAGAAAAGGCTTATCTTAATTGATGAGGTAGATGCAATTGAGGATAAGAGAGGAAGTGAAGATTCTGGATTTTTTACTGAGATGTTAAAGGTTATAGATAAATCAAGACAACCAATAATACTTATTGCAAATGATGCTTATGAAAACAAGAAACTAAGACCAGTTTTTGAAAAATGCACTAAAATTAAGTTTGATTTACCAAACAAGCTTTCAATTCTTAAATTTGCAACTGAAATTTGTGAAAAAGAAAAACTAGATTATGATCTAGTATCTTTAAAGCAGCTAGTTGAAAACACTAAAAACGATGTAAGAGCTCTTCTTGAAGATTTATGGACTCTTTCTTTGTTTGGAAGAGTAAATCTAGAGGATGTAGAATCACTTGGAGATAGAAAAAAGGAAGAAGATGTATTTAAGACACTTTCAACTATTTTCTTTCCAAAAGACTTTTATGAAACAAAGAATGCAATTGATAATTCAAACATAGATTGGGAATTATTATTTTCTTGGCTTGAAGAAAACATTCCTAGAAAATTTAAAGATCATAGAAATCTTGCTGCTGGATTTGAAGCATTAAGTAAAGCAGATGTTTATCAAGGAAGAATACAAGGGAGTAGATGGATTCTTCTAAAATATGTTCTTGACTACTTAACAATAGGTGTTGCCTATTCAAAAATAGAGAAAGAAGATTATTCATCCTTTTCTCCATTTGTTTTTCCAACTCTTCTTCAAAAGCTTTCTGGAAATAAGAAAGAAAGGATATTAACTGATTCTATTGTTGAAAAAATGAGAGATAAGGTGCATGCATCAAAGCACATAGTTAGAAGAGACTATCTTCCTTTCCTTTTAATAATTGCAAAAACAAATAAGTTTAATGATGATATGCAAAACTATTTTGGGTTTGTTGATGAAGAACTAAAGCATCTTGGATGTAAAGTTAAGATTAAGAAAGAAGATGAAGATACAGAAGATAAACCAATTAAAAAAAGAGCAATTAAGAAGAAGGAAGAATAAATTTATTTGATTAGTTATGACAGAATACACAAGAATTGCAATTATTGACAAAGATAAATGTCAACCAAAGAACTGTAACTACTTATGTTATAGATCTTGCCCACCTGTAAGAATGGGAGAGGATGCAATCGTTATTGATGAGAAGGTTTACAAAACACCAATCATTAACGAAAACCTGTGTACTGGATGCGGTATCTGCCCAAACAAATGCCCAACTAAAGCAATTAAGATAATTAACATTGGAGTTAAGATGAGTGAGCCTCTTGAGCAGTTTGGAAAAAACTCATTTAGACTTTATTCTCTTCCATTCACAGAAAAAGGATATATTACAGGAATAATTGGAAGAAATGGGTCTGGAAAATCAACTGCAATTAATATCTTATCCGGAGCACTTATTCCAAATCTAGGGGATTATAGCGAACCAGCAGATATTGATAAAGTTATTGAATACTTTAGAGGGAAATCTATTCAAAAGCATTTTCAAGATTTAAAAAACAAAGAAGTAACAATTGCTTACAAGATACAAAAGGTTGAAGATATTCCAAAGTATTTTGATAAAAAGATTATTGAACTTTTAACCTCTGTTTCTCCAAGCACAGAAGAGCTTGAAAGAATAATTAATGAACTTGATCTAAAGGACATCTTAGAAAAAAGACCAAAAGAAATATCTGGAGGAGAACTTCAGAAGGTATCAATTGCTGCAACTCTTCTTAAAAAAGCAAGCATTTATTTCCTAGATGAATACACAACATTTCTTGATATTAAACAAAGATTTAAAATTGCAAGGCTTCTTCATGAAAGAATAAACCAAGATAACTCAATTATGCTAATTGAACATGATCTTGCAATTCTTGATTATGCATCTGATTTTGTTCAAGTTATGTTTGGAACTAAAGGAGCTTATGGAATTTCATCAAATAAGAAGACAACTAAGAAAGGTATTAATGAATTTCTTGGTGGATTCTTAAAAGAAGAAAATATAAGAATCAGAGATCATGAGATTGAGTTTAGATCTTTAAAGGAAGAAACTAATATTAAAAGAGATATTTTATTCTCGTATCCAAATCTTGAAAAAAAGCTTGGAGATTTTAGTCTTGAAGTAAAAGAAGGAAACATAAAAACTGCAGAGGTTATTGGTATTTTGGGTGCAAACGCAATTGGAAAAACCACTTTCATTAAATTAATTGCTGGAGAAATTGAACCAGAAAATACTAAGCTTGATAATAAATTAAAGGTAGCATATAAACCACAATACATAAACTATGATAATGATAAAATGGTTTTTGAATTGTTTATGGGAAAAGACGTAGATAATGATATATTTAATTCAGAGATTAAGGGGCATCTTGAACTTGAGCCATTAATGGAGCAAAAGATAAGTGAGCTTTCAGGTGGAGAACTTCAAAAGATTGCTATTGCACACATTCTTTCAAAAGTTTGTGATATTTATTTAATTGATGAACCAAGTGCTTTTTTAGATATTGAACAAAGACTTGTAATTGCAAATGTAATTAAGAGTGTAATTAGTAAAACTGGAAGAAGTGCATTTGTTGTTGATCATGATTTATTGTTTGTAGATTATATTTCTGATAGAGTATTATTATTTGAAGGAAAACCAGGGCATTACGGTACTGCAAACAAGATAGACACTATTGAAAACTCATTTAATAGGTTCTTAATTGAGCAGGATATTACGTTTAGGAAAGATCCAGACACAAAAAGACCAAGAGCAAATAAACCAGGTTCACAAAAAGATCAAGAACAAAAAAAAGATAATAAGTACTATTATACTTTATAATTTACTTATTTAAACTTACTTGTATATTTCCACTATTTAGGTTATCAACAATTATTACACTACAATCAGCACCTAGGGTTGCATTTATTTCTTTATCAAAATAAATTATTTTTTTGATAGTAACATCTGTAATCTCATTTTTAGAATTACAAATTATGTCTAGGCTTCCAGAATAATCTGCTTGAGTAGCTGAACCTACAACAGTAGTTGTAATATTTGTAAAGTTACAATCAATTGAGGAATATTTTTTTTTGCTAATTTCAAAGTTTTTTAAATACGTATCTACAGTATCATTATAATTTATATTAGAATCAAGTAAACACTCATTAAAAAAGGTTCTATCAGAAATTGCATCAGCAATAATTGAATCAGATGTAAAAGCTATTTCTTCAATTTGGTATTTAGTATCCATTACATTTTGAGTTTTTGTAATTAAAGATAAGCTTGGAACAAACATCGCAAGCATGATTAATACAAATAATGAATTAAATAATCCTTTTTCCATCATATATCACACAATAATTTTTATAAGCCATAGGTGTTTGAGATTCAAGATCTATGTTTGCATCATAGTTTGCAATATAACTAGAACACCAATATTCTGGACTGGGTATAGGTATAGAATCTTCTCCAGTAATAAATCTATAATTATTAAATTGATTTTCTAAAGGTACTGATCCAAAATGAGTAATCCTAAAAGACATAAAAACCAAAAGTGAAAGAAATAAGATAAATAAAGCAACATAATATAATGCTGAAATAGTTAAAATAAATCCTTTATTCATTTCCAAATCACCAAAGTAGCTTCTCTGACAGTCAAAGGTGTCATAGTTGGTTTATCTAAAATATTTTCAAGATAAATGCTTTTAGAAAAATATCTTTCAGTATTTGTTACTACATTAAATTTAACACTAAAATAATTAACTGCATCTGCTGGAAGAATATCTGTACAATCATTTGGAGTTAATGTAAATCCACCACTAATAACAAAACTACAATTATAATCTATAGGTATTCCTAAGTCAGTTTTTGATATCCCAGATTCAGGACCAAAACAAGATGAAACTAAATATTGATTATTTCCATCAAATGCATAACAATTAATTGAATGATTGTCTGTTAATGAATTAAATGCAGTTTTACTTATATAATTAAGCTCAACTGTTTTTCTATCAGTTATGCTTTGGTAAGTTTTAACCTCTGTCCAACGAAATAATAAAAAGAAAATTAATATTATTAAAACTATGGTAAATATTACATCTAGAACCATTATCTGTCCCTTATTGTTTCTTAACTTATAGTTCATTATATGCACCTTAGTATGTTTGCATCATTATAACAAAATAGTTCACTACCACATGTTTTAATTATTTCTGTTGTTAAATCATAACTATCTGCAGGAATCACATTTGCAACAGAATAAAAAATGGTTTTATTATTATAAGTTGTTACTATTTTTATAGATAAATCACTAATTGTGATTTCACAAGTTGGTTTTTGAGATGGAATATTAATTACAGGTATTTTATATGATGCATTATAGTCTGTAATATTAAATTTTTGATCAGAAAGCACATTCGTTCCAGAATATAAAAAATCAGATAAAGATAATATTATTTCTTGTTCTTGCTCTTTTATTTTATTAATCTCTAGGGTTTCAACTGTATCTTCTGCAAGTATATTAAATATATATATGAAAAATATAATAAAGAATATACCTATAAGTATTTCTACAGAACTTTGAGCTTTATTTGATTTAATCATGTTAATTAACCCATATTTATATATTATAAAATACATTAAAAGGGTTTAAAAACGTTTTTAAAAAGAAAAAAAAGAAAGAACTTATGAGATTAATGTAGATCCTTCAGTCTCAAGTTCTCTTACTCCAGGAATATCTTTTAATAAACCTTCTAGTTTATCAAGTAAACCATCTATTTTGTCTGGAAAAACTACGCCTATTCTAATTAAGCTTAAACCAAAAGCTATTGGTTCAACTCTAATGTCTCCAGTCTGAACTCTAAAAGGTTCTGGTAATCCTTTCTTTAGAACTTCAACAATTTTTTCTATATCTTCTGGATCCTCAGGATAAATCTTGTAGATTGACATTATATAACCCATAATTTAAACAACTCCTTGTAAAATAAATATTAAAAAAAGAACAGGATAGTTCCTTTTCTTTATTTTAAGGTCCAACAAATCCGCATTCTGGACATTTATATAACTTAGAAATAGACTTACATCTATTACATCTTAATATTTTTGCTTTACCGCATGCAGGACACTTAAATGATGTGTAGTCCTCTCTTACTTCTTTATTACAACTTGTACATGATTCCATGATGGTACACCTCTAGTTTTAAATTTAAGTATAAATTACTCTAAAATATACAAAATAGATACTATTATAAAATACAACAAATCTATTATATATATAAGAAACAATCCTATTAAAAAGCTTAAGTTTTCTTAAATAAAATAAGTAAAAGGGTTTGTAGCATAGCTTGGATAGTGCAATTGGCTTCGGACCAATAGGTCGTGGGTTCAAATCCCACCAAACCCTGTTCCTTACATTCTATGTTTTAAAAAAGCACCAAGCTTTTTAAGTTCATTGTGCTTAGTTTTAACTTCTTTAAGCTTTTTCTTTTCAAGCTTAACATTATTTTCATGAATAATATTTTTCTTTACAATAAACAAATTCTTTAAGTTCTTGTCAGGAACATATCTAAAATCAATATTTTCTGGAGAAATTCCTGCATTAATTGCAGTATCAAAATAATGTTTACTATATCTTAAATATTCTTGTGGAGTAGAAGTGAATTTTCTTGGCATTTCTGGTATGACTTTTATATTTTTCTTTTCAAAATGATTCTTTATAGTTTTTAGAACAAGAACTCTCCAGTCTTCTCCAAGTTTTTTATTTAAATTATTTAATTGAACTAAATACGATTTCCCAGAAATACCTTTATGATTATTAATTCTTACAGAAAGTTTGCCTTTTTCTGAAACTATGAAAAAATTAAAAACAGCAATTCTTTCTCCTTTTGGATTTTTTATTTCATACTGCATTGGAGATTCATCTTCTCTTCTATCAGTACTCATTACAATTGAATACCCTTTTCTTTGAAATTGAGAAAATTGAAGTGAATTACTTTGTTTGAAACTTATATTTTCAGAAATTGATTTTAATTTATCCTCAAAAACTAATTCAGATGGGATTATTGCAAAAATATTTCTTGCAAAGGAATAGTTTTTTGTAAATCTTTGTTGTAATATCTTCTCTTCTTCCTTGCTAGGATTATTAATTGTTGGTATTATGTGATTCATACTTATTTATCCCTTAAATTTCTTTTTGTTCATTTATGTTAAATACAATTACCTTAACATCTAAATTTTGTTTTTTTATTTCTTGGATTAATTCATCTGGTGTTCCTTTAAGTAAAGGAAATGTTCCATAATGCATTGGAATTACAATCTTTGGTTCAAGTAATCTTACTGCATGACTTGCTTCATATGGACCCATATTATAATATCCATCAATTGGAAGCATAACTATATCTGGGTGATACAGTTCTTTAATTAATTTCATATCTGCCATGATTGCTGTATCTCCTGCAAAATAAATTACGTGATCTGAAAATTTAATTACATATCCTACAGGAACACCTACCTTTGAGGTATGTTCTGCTTTAACATAAGTAATTTTTAGGTGTTTGTAATCCATTGTTCCTCCAATATTTCCACCAATTACAGACAACCCAGATCTTGCAAGTTCAGCTCCTAGATCATAAACACATAATACACTACAATTTGTTCTTCTTGCAAGAGATATTGTATCTCCAATGTGATCTGGATGATCGTGAGAAACTAAAATTAGATCAGGAATTATATCAAATGAACCTGGAGATAGTAGGGGATTACCAGAAATAAATGGATCAATTAAAACATTTACTTCTTTATCATTGAATGCAAAACAAGCATGCCCGAAATATCTAATCTTCATAATTAATTACCTCATTTACTTCTTTTTAGAAAATATAACCCAAATAATAATATTGTAATTCCAATAAGATATCCACCAATTACATCAGTTAACCAATGTACGTTAAGATAAATTCTTGAAAATCCAATTAATAAAATTAAGATTCCAAATAAATAACTAACATACCTTCTTCTATTCCAAAAGAAGATAATTAAAAAACCAAATAATACAATTGATATTGCAGCATGCCCACTTGGAAAACTAAAGTTTGTTTGTTGAATTATTTGATTTATAGGTCTAACCCTAAGAACTATATGTTTAATTATATAAACTAATATTAATTCAGTAAATACTAAAAGAAATATTGTTTTTAGTTCTTTTAATTTGTTTGTTAAATAAAAATAAATTGAAATTAAAATTCCAATAACTACAATACCTATGGTGGAGCATATTGAAGTTATTAAAATAAAAATGGAAACTAATAGATTTGTTTGAACACTATTAAAAAATAAGCTTACGATTTGATCAACACCTTTTGTTAACCCAAAAATTACTAATAGTAATAAAATAATAAATAAAACTAAACAAATTATTGCTGAAATTAATAGATTACACCTATATTCTGAATTTTTTATTTTATTCATATTATTTTTTCTTCTTTATTTGCTTTATTGGTTCTTCTTTCTTAATTTCTTCTTTTTTATTTATTTCATCCTTAATTTTTGAAATAAGATTGTAAGGCCCAAAGAAATAAAGTTTACCAAAACTAGTTTTAATAAGTATATCATTTAAATAAATCTTAAATTTTGCTTGAATTGTATTTTCAAAATTTGAAAGTAATATATTTTTAAGCTCAGGCATGTTTACAATTGATGTTGAAAAAACGTAATCAGATTTTCTTGTAAACTTTGAATTTTTAACAAACAAAAGAATTGTTTCTGGACTATCCTTATCACAATCAATTGTTATATCAGTTAGGTTATTTAGTTTACAGAAGTTTTCAACATGGAAGAAAGCATTTTCATCAAGGTTAATTGAATAAAAGTCCTCAAAGTTTTCTTCCTGAAGTATATTTATTTGCTTTTGAAGAATTTCAAGAAGGTGATGATAATGAGTAACTTTGTTTTCAATATCTTCCTTTAAATAATTTAGATCAGAAATATAAAAAGTTGAGCTTGTTTTAGCAACCTTAATTAATGATGGATCTGTTTTTGATTTTTCAATAAATACTTGTATGTTTTTTATAATATCATCTATATATTGAAGAGAATTTGCTTTCTTTGATTTTGATAATAAATCATTAATAACTATTAGTATCTTGTTTTTTAATTTAGAATCAACAGTGTGGCGACCTTTCTCTGTTAAAATATATAGTTCTTCTTTTTTTTCAATCTCTCCAAAAGAAATTAAGTTTTTTAGAGCACGGGAAAGAGCAGCTTTAGCTGAATCACTTGATTTATAGTTTGGTGTCATTCTAAGCAAAAGATCATTATAGTTTGTTTGCTTTTGACTTATTTGTAAAAGAATAGAATCTTGTAAAACCATTTAATCACACTAGAGTTTTTTAATAAACTTATTATAGATATTAGTGTATAGATATATATATATTTATTAACATTTTAGAATAAGTTAATAAAATTGTTAAAAATACTTTATTTCTAAAAATAGATTGATTTAAAAGGATTTCTCGTAAATAAGATATATATTAAGCTAGTTTTTAAATCGGAGGGATATTTATGAGTGAATTACCAATTGCTGCTGTTGACAGACTTATTAGAAAAGCAGGTGCTGAAAGAGTTTCAGAGGATGCTGCAGAAGAATTATCTAAGATATTAGGAGAGGTTGCTCAAGATATTTCAAAACAAGCAATAGAACTTGCACTTCACGCTAAAAGAAAAACAGTTACTGGTGAAGATATTAAGCTTGCAACTAAAACAATGCAATAAAATTATTTTTTAGAAGGAAAAAAAATGAAATATTTTGATCTTCATACACATTCAACTTATTCTGATGGAGTAAATTCTCCAAAGAAGCTTTTAGATCTTGCTAAGATTGAAGGTTTATCAGGGATATCAATAACAGATCATGATTCTGTGTTTGGTTTGCCTGAAGCAATCAAGCATTCTAAAGAAATTGGAATTGAATTTATTCCTGGAGTCGAGATTCAAAGCTTTGGAGTTGAGATACTTGGATACTTTATAGATCATAAATCACCTGAGCTAAATTCTCTACTTGAGACCAATCAAAAAAACAAGCTTGAACATCTAAAGAGAAAGATTGATGGCCTAGCAGACCTAAATGTTGATGTTAATTTCCATGAGGTTGAAGAGTATGCTAAAAAAATGCATTCTTATCAAACCATGCTTCCACATCTTGCAGCTGTTCTAATAGAAAAAGAATATGGAACAAGTGTTCATGATATTTATAATAAATATCTTAAGAAAATTAGAGTTAGACTTGATACTGAACCAATAAAAGCAAAAAAGGTTATTGAAACAATCAAGATTGCAGGTGGTGTTGCTGTTCTTCCTCATCCATGGTTATTAAGGTATGATCAAAAAGAAGGAATTGAAAACTTTATAGTTAAGTTATCAAAGCATGGGCTTGTTGGTGTTGAGACAAAAGGATCTGTTCCTGATGACCTTAAAGAAGAGAACCATGAACTAATTACAAGAATTAAGAATGTTTGCAAAGATTTGGATCTTATTGAAACTGCTGGATCAGATTTTCATGGAACAAGTGTTCATAAAGAAAATGGATTTTCAAAAAATAAGACATGCAAAGAAGAAACAATAAGAGAACTTGAAATGAGAAGAGAATAAATCTTTTTTCATCTTAGTCTTAGGTTACTTCTGGGTTTTGGAATTTTTTTCTTAATAATTGGTTTTTCTTTAATTAATTTTAATTTTTTATCAAGAGTAACATACTTTTCTTGTAAAAAAGAAGAAAAAGATTCATATCTTCTATCTTGTATTTTCATTTTAAACTTACTAGTAAATCTTTTATATTCTGGATATTTACTTAAGTTTTTATTAAGCTTTAAAATAATTTCATTTATTGAATCTGGAACATTATTCCCAACAAGATTATAAATATCTCCAATTACTCTATCTCTTTGCAAGTTTCCAGTATGAGATTTAAATAAATTTGTATCTCTTGAAAGAACATACAAGTCGTGTACTCGATCCTTTACAGCATTAGCCCTAAAATAAGCATCAATGTATTTTTTAAATAATAAACTATCTTCTTTATTTAGATTAATGTTTAATGAATCATTTACTGATTTAATAGTAAACATTTTTACATTATTTAATATTTCTTCCCTATTATCTAATTTTACCTTAAGCTTACTGCATTCTTTTGCACCAAATATGATTGCTGTTGCAGTTAATACTCCAATTCCAATCTTTAATGGTTTATTCATGTTCTTTCCTTCTAAACCTAATAATTATTTAGTGAACAGATAGTTATATATAACTTCTTACTTAACTTAGAAATAGAACTAGTATTAATATTTATTTCTTTAATCTTTCTTTTATTAAGTTATATGCTTTGTCACAAACTCCTGGAATATCTAGCTTGTTTGTGTTTATTCTATAATCAAATGTATTTCTAAGATTGCTTCCAAACTTAAATCCATAAAGCTTCTTGTATTGTTTAACTGAGAATGCATCTTTCTTTTTAACAACTCCAATTGCTTCTTTATAGGAGATCTTATCTCTTAATGATAATCTTTTTGCTCTTTCTTTTTTTCCAGCTATAAGCCATATTCTTATTCCTTTCTTTGTTAAGTATGGAAGAGTCCAAGAATCAATAATTATGTTTTTTTCTTTTTTTATAAGCTCTATAAGATATTTATCAAGTCTAGTATCAAGAGATTCATCTTTTTTTCTTTTCTCTGTAAAATTAGAAAATTCATACCATCCTTTATTCATTTTTGTTTTAGATGAATTAATTTTTTGTTTAGCTTGAAGTTGTTTAAAGATAGCTGATGAGTGAACAACCTTGTATCCTTTAAGTCTTTTTCCAAGGTTTTCCGCA
>Ga0247841_10007171_pt1 | contig 16691 bp, 6 predicted proteins | sample LaCruzMarch2015__2_FD_192410 | JGI IMG/M metagenome (GOLD analysis project Ga0247841, IMG submission 192410) | Freshwater microbial communities from meromictic Lake La Cruz, Castile-La Mancha, Spain - LaCruzMarch2015_18m | ecosystem: Environmental > Aquatic > Freshwater > Lake | place: Spain... | reverse complement strand
CGGATTGCCATTAAGCCTGCCGTCCGGACCGCTCTCAGCGTTGCCGCCGTTATCGGACATAAACAGGATCAGCGTATTGTCGAGCACGCCGCGCCTGCCTAGCGCGTCGACAAGCCGTCCGATGGCAGCGTCCATACGATATACGCAAGCGGCGTAAATGGCCATGATGTGGTCAAACCGGTTCTGCTCGTCGGCGCTCAGAGAGTCCCACGCCTTCACTGAGCTTGGACGCGGCGCAAGCGGCCACGCCTTATCCACGATGCCCAACTCGATCTGTTTAGCGTGGCGCTGCTCGCGAAGCTTATCCCATCCAGCCCTATATTTGCCGCGGAATCTGGCGATGTCATCCGGTGGTGCCTGCAACGGAAAGTGCGGCGCGTTGTAGCAGAGATGTAAGTAGAATGGCTTCTTCGCCGCAAGCGCCTCGTCCATGAATTCAATGGCGTAATCAGTCCAGAGGTCTGTAATGTACCAGTCCTCCGGCAACTTACCACCGCGCCGTCCGACATTCTCTCCGTTAAGAAACAGCTCGGTGCGTGGCGAGTCAGGGAAATAGAAACCACCTGCAGCGGAGTTGAGGCTGCGATCGAAGCCACGCGTCCACGGGACGACGCCGAAGTTCTGGCCAACATGCCACTTGCCACTCATGATGGTGAAGTAACCTGCGGGCCGCAGCACCTCCGCGAGCGTGACGCATTGCTCGTTCAGCCGGCCACGGTAGCCGGAGTAGCCTTTGTCCTCAACCATGTGACCGACGCCAGTCTGGTGTGCATACAGGCCGGTCAGTAGCGATGCGCGGGTAGGGCAACAGCGCGCGCCGTTGTAAAACTGCGTGAAGCGCAAGCCGTTGCCGGCGAGCTGGTCGAGATTAGGCGTCGGGATTTCACTGCCGTAGCAGCCGATGTCGGCGAATCCCATATCATCCACGAGGATCACGACGATGTTGGGCTTGGCGGCCAATTCGGTTGACCGGGGCTTCTCCAACGCCGTTTCGATAACCTCCGCCCGACACCACACCGCCATCATCACCCCCACGCAAACTATCAGGAATCGTTTCATGATAAGAAAATCCCCCGCTAATCCCGGAAACGCCTACTTTTTGATTGCCTTCAGGATGCATTCCGCGCAGGCCTTGCCAAGAATCGGATACGCCTCATCCTTCCAGTGGAACTGGTCGCCGCGGGCAAGGTTGGGCTTGTCCGCTAGCAGCACATAGAAATCGTTCACCGGCACTTTCATCTCCGCCATCACCTTGGCCGCCATCCGGTTCTGCTCGATGATGTTAGCGTTGATCTTAGAATCGAGCATGATGGGGGCCGGCTTCCTGGTCGTCACCGGCGTGCTGCTCGCCCAGATGATCTTCGCTTTGGGGCATTTCGCGCGGATGACTTCAATCATCGCCCTCGTCAGGGGTTCAAACGTACCTTCCTTAATGCGTCCCGGACTCCATCCATGTAACCCGGTGTTGATGTGAACCACGTCGTAAGGCCCCTTCTCCAGCACTTCGCCCAGCAGCTTGTTCATCGTCTCCGACTGCCAGTAGGGGTTGATCCATGCATCCACATTGGCCTTGCCGTCCAGTTCCTTGCGTGCGGACGCTAAATACCCGGACAGGATCGAATCCCCGATCAGCAACACGCGGGGACGCGAGGTGTCGGCAATCTTCGCCTGGTCCAACCGCCAACCACTCTTGCCGTCGGCATGCAGCCGTTTGTCCTTTTCAACACCCTTCGCCGCCATGTCCGCCGCCGGAACAGCCCCGGCCGCAGCCATGAGAAGAACCAATCCCGCCATCAGCATCTGTTTCATCTTTGTCTCCTTTGTGGGACCACCGCCCCGCTTACTTCTTCCGCCGGAGGGCGTCATTCGGCAAAAACGTCCACGGCGGCCTCCGGCATTTCGAAGCTGAATTGGCATTACTCTTTGCCAGCCCTCGGTGCATTCACGTCCGATTTTTGACTCTTAAGAGTGCCATGAACAGCCTTGGCCACTACCTCGCCCATCAGGTTGTACCCTTCATCCTTGAAGTGGACGTTGTTGGGCAGCTGTACCTCGGCCAGTTTCGGCTTGAGCAGCGCATGGAGGTCCACCTCCTGAATGTGGTTGGCCTGCATCACCTCGTCGGCGATAAGGTTGACTTGGTCACACTGGGCGTCGCTGAACTCCTCCGCATTCTTGCCGGAAGGCGGTGCAGGCGTGGTGCGAACCCAGATGACTTTGGCGCCTGTCGCCTGCAATTGCTTCAGAAGCGTCCCCAGATTCTTCTTATAGGTGGCCGGAGCGGTCTTGCGGTCGTGGATACCGAAGTTCCAGGTAATCACGTCCCACTTGCGCGTGCCCAGCCAGACGTCGAACTTCTTGAGCCCGGTGGCCGTCGGCCCGCAATTGGCCGGCGCGCGGTGGACGTTGACCTTACCAGCCAGCTTTTTGCGCACCGCCTGGGTGTAGCCGCGCGAGATCGAGTCGCCGATGATCAGCAGGCGCGGCAGCGCTGGATCGTCCTTGACATAGTCCCAGGCCGTTTCGCGGCCGGCGTCCTTGTCCTTGTAGTAAAGCGGCAGATAGAAGCTGCCCAGGTTCGCCTCCAGCGTCTCCTCCCATGCCAACTGCTCCGGCGTCATCACGGCCTTGCGTTTCGCCTCACGTTCAAGCAACTGTGGCGTGACGCCTGACGATTTCTTCTGCTGCAGCGCCGCCTCCTTTGCGTTGGTCGGCTCGCCCGCGGGCGGTGCCCCTAACACCGTGCCCGCCAGCAACAGCATCGAAGAGATGCCTGGACTCATACCCTGACCGCCGGGCGCGACGTTGAACTCGCCAGCCCGGACGACCATAGGATGCGCCAGTATCAAGGCTGTGAGAATTGAGGCCAGTTGTTTCATATCGTCTCCTTCACTTTGATTCTTCCATCTATGGTAAGCGCACTACTTGACGTGTTTCATACCGCTCCAATCGGACGGCGGCTGGCTTTTGTCCCTTGGCCGCAAATACCACCAGTTCATTGTCTCCATCCTTGAGCCAGCACTCGGGCATGTAGAGCGGCACCTTCTGCGGAGTGGCGCCCAGGTTGTGCCCGTTGAACCACACTTGTCCGGGATTGAGGCCGGTTGTGACCAGGCCGACCGGTTCCCGTTGCGTGGAACCGAACTTGAACGTGGTCTTCCAGAAACGCGGCAACTCATTGGCAAGGGCTTCGGCCTCGTTCCATGGTTTTTCGATGAACTCGCGCCAATTCAGAACGCGGCCTACGACGGCTGTCTCTTGCAGATTTTCCAGGCCGCCGCGGAATTTCCATGTGGAAGGTGGTTCCGCCTTCCACAACTCCAGTCGCGGCAGAATCCACACCTTCTTGACGTACTTGTTGGTCTTGGTCACAAACTCGATCGCGATGCTGTTCTTGCCGGGCTTAAGAAAGCCCGTCAGATTCACCGCGCCCTTGTCCATCCTTATCAACTTAACGGCCTTTTCGTTGATGAAAACGCGCAGATCTTCCTTGGAAGCGTCCGGCAGACAGGCGAGGCAACCGTCAACCGCCTCCGGCATCTCGAACGAGGTTCGCAGCCAATATATTCCCTCCTCGTCGAGTTCCATTTTCTTGTTCGCGACCGGAATGGTTTGCCACGCGTGATCGTCAAAGTCCGGCTTGGCAAAATCATCCGTGGCGGTGCTCTTTGAGGGAACCCTGAAAAGTTTCCATATGCCTGAATTCACCAGTGGCTTGTCGGCGTTATACATGCCTCCCCAGATTCCCCGGGCGGCACCCGTGCCGATTGGCCCCGTAAAAGCATAAAGCTTCGGGCGCGGGCCAATGATCGAGAAGATGGCCAGTCTGTTATTGCCCTGTTTAAGTTCCAGGCTTTCCAATTCCGCCGGCTGCCCATTGAGATATGCCAGAAGTGTCCCGTTTTGGCCGATGAAGCGGAGGCGCTTCTTGCAGTTCGTGGCGCTCGTGAGCGTCGTCCGATACCATCCGTAACGATTCTGAAAACTGTCGTAAGACTCCATCGCCTGCGGGTCTTGTGAAGTCAACCATTTGCTGTCATCGTAATCAGGTTTCCTTTCCTCGGCAGCCGGGCGCCACGCCCAGTGCGAGAATCCAGGCAGGGACCCTGCCTCCGCTTTGCCACAGACGGTCTCCGTGCGGCCGTCTTTACCATAAACAATCAGCCTGCCTCCTTCCAACGGCATTTCCGCTGAGCCGTCCTCCCGAACAAATGCGGCGCCAACCATCAATTTGCCCTTCACAAGCCACGTCCGGTCGGCCAGTTTGGTGTTCATCACCAGCAGTCGGACCAGGTGCCCGTCGCCGGAATCCACCGTCACGTCCTGCACCTCGTCCTTGCCAGGATAGGTAAAGGCGTATTTCGTCGGCAGCCCGCTTTTGCTGGACCGTTTGAGAGTCACCTCGCCATGATCACCCGGCGCGCCGTAACACACCCAGGTCTCGACGCCGCCGATCTGTTCACGCAAGAGCACGCCCGTGGCGATGGACTCAAACGAGCAGGCCGCTGTCCATGGCAGATTGAAAACCACCGTGCGCAGATCATGGGGATACAGCACCAGGCTCCCATCCCTCGGGAATTCCCCCTGGCCTTCCACTGCCAGTTTCATGGTAATGACCCCCTTCCCTGGGACTGGCGCCTCCGCCTTGTAAGCGGCGGCGGTTGGCGCAATCTGCCGGGAAGCTTTCTTCTTGTCGGCCGGTTGCTGGAAGTTATCAGCGAAAACGATCGTCCCGGCGGGGCTGGTCCGCGTGGTCACGCGTCCCTGGCCGTTGGCGGACTTCGCAAACGCGGGTGCGTTGTCGCTGGCCGTCAGAACGCCCGCGAAGGCCTGGGCGAACATGGCCGCACGCCGCGCCGGTGCGTAGAGGTTGTGGAATTGACCCGCCTCGCCGATGGCTGAGGAATAGTCGTAGGTCGCCTCCATCGAGTCGCCCGAGTAACCGAAGTTCGATCCGCCATGGACAACATAGTAGTCATACCCGGCGCCGCCGAACGCGATGATCTTCCAGGTGCCGCGGACTTTCTCGTTCAGCATACTTGGCGGCATGTCGCCATAACGCCCGATCCAACCGGTCCAGAACTCGGTGGAATACCAGGGAGAAGCCCCCTTGGCATACGGGCTTTCGCCAGAAGGATCGCCGCCGTGATGCAGGCCGGAAAAGAACAACGGGATCTCAAGACCGGCCTTGCGCGCCTGCTCATACAAGTGCATCAGATGGGGTTCCTTGTCCGTGCCCCAACCGCGGGGATGCTCGTTCTCAAGCTGAACCATCAGCACATTGCCACCCTTGTGGATCTGGTGTTTTGCGACAATGGCCTCGACCTTTGCGAGGTGTTCATCCGCGTAACGGTTGTACTGCGGATCCTGGTTCCGCAACTGTATTCCGGGTTTGATGGTCAACCATCCAGGAAAACCGCCATGCTCCCACTCGGCGCACGAATACGGCCCGACCCGGACGATCGCGTACATCCCCATTTCCTGGATCAGGCTCAGCCAGGCGTCGAGATCGAGGTTGTCGGTGAAGTCCCACACCCCCTCCTTCGGTTCCGTGGCGTTCCAGAACACATACATCTGAATGCAGTTGAACCCCATTTGTTTCGTGCGCCAGATGCGGTCCCGCCATAACTCGCGGGGAATGCGCGCGTAGTGCATCTCCCCAGCCGTGATGAACGTCGGCTTGCCGTTGATGACGAAATACCCATTCTTCCAGTGGATGGCGTCATTCGCCGCAGGCAATGCGGGAAAGATCTCCCCATTGGCACTGGTATCGGAGACGCCTGCCACCAGCGCCATGAAAACCCACAACATCAGTAATATCGGTCGTTTCATCATTCCTTTCCTTTCAGCTTCATCCTGAATCATTCATCCTTTCTCGCGGCCTTCTTCGCCGGAGTTGCGGCGGTCTGCGCGAACAGCTTCCGGATGGTCTCAGACGACAACTCCTGCCGCGGCTCGAATTGTGGCGAGTCGGCATAGCGGAGCAGGCTGGCCAACAGTTGCCTGGCCTCTGGCTTGTCCTGCAACGCCGGCAGGTCACTGGTACAGACGAGGAGTTTGCCGGGGCCTACTTTTGCCTCCCAAATCAGGCCGAGTTTCCGGCAGGTACTGATGTTATCGATCATCTGGACCAGCGGACGGTAATCCGCCGGCAGGCCGTCCAGGATCATTGCCCTGGCTTTGGTGACAATGTTAAACCATTGCCAGTTCGCATGGAATTCGGTCGGGAACTGCTCGAACAGTGGATGCTTCGGATCGCAGAGGATACCCATCGTCGGCGGCTGTTTGGCGAACATGAAATTCCAGAACACCGGCTCGAACCCGCTCCTGACGCTGAACGGCTCGATGGTCCGCAATTCCGGGATAAAGACGACCCGGCCGCCCTTCGCCAGCGCGATCAGCGCATCGTCCAACTTACGGATTACGTTCCCGGCCGCCTGCTGCCTCCGGGGATAAACCCAGACCGGATAACGGTTGCGGTGCGAGCCAACGGCAATCTCGAGCGTGAGCATGGCAGGCGCCGCCACCTTGGTCAGCGGAACCTTGATCGAACCGAACGACGCCACCCCGTTAGCCGTGATCGCCGGCAACTCGCCGCCGGCATCCCCCATCGACCAGCGCGCGACCGCGCCGGTCAGCGGTTCCGGACCGTAGTGCGCAACCTGGATTTCCGCCGTGAAAGTCTCGTCAGCCGTCCAGACAAACCTGGCAAAGCGGGCCAGCGGTACCGTCCCGGAACAGAACTCGCGCCACTGCTCCGGCGTTATCAGCCCCTTCGAGTCATAGAAGGAATCGAGCAGACCCACCAGCGACGTGCCCTGTTCCTGGTTATCGGCTAGGTCGAGCAACTGGAAACCGCCAAAGCCGGGGGTGCGCAGGTAGGCCTCGATCTCCCCGCGGTAGCAGATCAGCGCCAGCGCACCGGCGGCGCGGACAAAATCGGCATTCTGCTCCAGCACGTTGTGACGCCGCATCCGTTTTTCGATCACGTCGTAGTTTCGCAGCCGGTAAACGCCGCTGTATTTCTGCCGCTCGTTCAAGTCCGGGAAGAACGTGAATTGCGCCACTTCATGGCCGATGAGCGGTACCGGGCAGAGTTTGAGTTCAGCGGTGTAGTCGCGCAGCGTTGACGGCTGATCCACGTTGATCCACCCGTTGCCGCCACTGAACGAGGCGCGGATGGGGATGTATTTCCCCTTTTCGCCAGGCAGGCGCATGGTCGTCCAGTAGTCGTCGTTTGTGTTCAGCGACGGACGGCCGAAATTGTTGTTGGAACCTTCGGCGTAAAGGCGCGTCGGGTCGAGCGCACGGAAATGGTTGACCAAACCGGTCATCGCCTGCCGGTTCTCGGGACGCGGGATGCCGATTTCATTGCCAAAGGCGAGCATGACGAACGACGGATGATTGCCCCACTTTTGCAGCATCGCCTCACCCATGCGCTGCTCATAATCGTCGTGCGCCTTCTTTTCGCCGTACGGAAAACCGGCGGCGCTCGGCAACTCAGGCTGCATGTAGATGCCCACGATGTCCGCGGCGGCGAATGCGGCCTCGGGCGGCGTCCAGGTGTGAAACCGGAAGTGGTTGATCCCGTAGCTTTTCGCGGTGCGCAAAACTTTCAACCATGCCTCGATGTCGGCTGGCGCGTAGCCGGTGATCGGGAAATGCGCGCCGTCGTGTGTGCCGCGCAGAAACGTGGTGCGGCCGTTGATGGTGAACACAGTGCCGTTGTGGCGGAATTCCCGCAGGCCGAAAACGGTCGTAAACGTTTCTTTGCCGAGCGTGATGGTGAGGTTGTAGAGCGCCGGATGGAACTCGTCCCAAAGCTGCGCGTCATTGCCGAGCGGATACTCCACCTCGACCACCGGCCCGCCAACCGATACGGTTTTCGGCGCGGCGGCATGCGGCGTATCCGTATTCCACGTTTTCGCGCTCACGGTCAGCTCGCCGCCTGCCGGATTTGCGATGGTGATGCGGAGTTTCGCCACCTTGCGTGTTACATCGGGAAACACGCTGATATTCCCGATGTGAGTTCTTCCGGCAGCCGCCAGTTCGATACGGCCGATGATGCCGTTCCAATTGCCCTGCATGCCGCCGAGGTGATGGCCGCCAACCCCAGGCGGAAACGGCCCGGTCGTAACAAGGATCGTGAGCCGGTGTTTCCCCGGCGTAAGCACGGCGCTCAGATCATAAACGTGCGACGTGCAGATGTCATCGCAGGCGCCGCACTCCTTCTCGCCCACCCAGATGCGGGTGATTTTCGAACGGTCGAGAGTCAACGCGATCTGCCTGCTCGCCCACGATGCGGGAATCTCCACGTCGCGCTGGTACCACGCCGAGGCGACATTGGCATGCACCGGTGTCCAGGCGTCCATCAGCGGGTTGCGTGAATCCGGCACCTCATCGGCATCCACAACCTTTTGCTGGTCCGCCGACAGCTTGAACTCCGGCCCCTTGCGATTGGTCTGCGTCGTGCCCGGCAGCGTCACGCGGTCGGTGAGATTGCTCCGGAACAATTCCGCTTTCGGCGGGGCAATGGCAAACCGCCATTCGCCGGCCAGCGAAACAATGTCGACGGCATGGCAAACCGACGCTGCCAATGACAAAGCCACGATGGCTGTCATGGCGTGACGAGCAGCAGTACCGGGTCGGGCGGACCGGGCCGGCAGCAGGGGGGGGACAGGGCAACAATTGCAATTAGAGCCAGCTCTAAAAGGTACAGGACATTGAATATCTAATAACCAGCAAGGAATATCCAACCGAACATCGGAACCTGGGCTCAAAATGAGCGGGAATGTCTGACATTTTGCGATGGTTTTCGGATATTCTTGCATTTGGATATTGGACTTGGTTGTTGGATATTGGATATTCGGTCAGGAGCACCTTTTTGGATGGGCTCTAATTATGGCTTCCATCGTCTGTTGCCGGTTTCAGAATCCTGCCTCCGCCTGAAAGCACAGTTTCACCGGGCCCACCAGTCCGGCGGGTTTCAGCACGCTGTCCTTCTTGTAGTAGTTAAATGTTGTGTAGGTCTTGCGCGCGGAGCGGCGAGATTGGCCGTTGACCAGCCAATTCGGGAAATGCCCGTTCGGAAAATCGGCAGGGATCTGTTCGTCGCCGATAAGGGCATTGGCCCAGTTGACAGTCACCGCGATCTCCAGTTGGTTCTCCCCTACCCGCAGGAGCCCGTTGACGTCCAGCGTATACGGCGCGTACCACAACACCCGTTCCGCGCTGCCGTTGACCTTGACCGTGGCGATGTCGTTCATCGTGCCGAGGTCCAGAATGACGCTGCGGCCGGACGCGAGCTGCCCGGCGTCGAGCCGGATCGTCTTCCGGTATGTCGTCGTGCCGGCAAAGTAGTTCACCCGCTTTTCGGCATGCTTGCTGAAATCAATCAGTTCCGCGAAAGACAACTGGAACTTGTCGCCCATCTGGTGAGCAAACGAGACGTCCCAGGAACCGTCGATGAGTACCGGAGTGATCGGTTCTGTCGAAACCGACTCTTCTTTGCCGGAAGAATAGACCACCTTCGCTGTTGCGTTGGTCGGCGAGCGGAAGACCGGGTTGCCTTTGCCATCCCGCCCGACGCTCCATTCCGCGGACGCATCCGCCACGGAGACGGAAACGGCGTGCCCGGCTTTCTCCGTCGGCCGACGGAAGACCACGAACAAAGTCTGGCGGCATCCCAGGCTCAACGATACCGACGTGCGCCCATCCTTCTGCTCCCAGACGGGTGCATCACAAATGGACAAATCCTCCGCCTGCCACAACTCCGGCTGTTTTCCCTGCACCCGGAAGTTAACGGTCACATTTTGCGGCTTTTCCAGCCGGTTGGCTACAAAGTAGATGTCTGCCTCGGACGAGCGGCGGTGGAGCACCTTCACGCTCGCAGGCCCCCGGGCAGAATGGATTTCATAATCGGGCGCAAGCGCCAGTTGCTTCACAGCGGCATCGGCGTTGCTGAACAGATGTCCCTTGTATTTCCCGGTATCCCATAGTTCCTGGCTGAGATTTGCGATGGCCTGGTCGCTGGACGGATAGTCTTTCAAGCTCGGCGACTTCTTGAACCGGCCTGTGACGACCGTCGCGCCACCGTCCAGCAGTCGTTTCAGCTTCGCCGCCACCTCAGGCAGTACCACGCCATTCGCCGAGTAGGAGATGTAGTAGTATCCTCGGCCGGACGAAAGCTGGACCTTGCCGTCAACCACCTTGGTATCGTCGTTCACGAAATCGCACGACGAGATCAGGTCGCAGTAGTCTCCGCCCTTGAACGGACTGTCGATGGCGAGGTTGTCCACGACCTGTTCACCTTGCTGCAACAGCGCCTGACAACGGATGATATAGTTGAAGAATGCCTTGCCCGGCTCGAACCATGTCTGGAACCGGCTGAAATGTACGCCCCATTTAGAGAATGTCATGCCCGGCTGGTATTTGTCGTTAAACGGCTGAAGCGTCCAATGATGCAGTGTCATCTGGTTGACACCACAGGAGAACGCGCCATCGGCGATGTACTTGAGCAGCGCGGGCTTCTCCGTCCACATGCTCACCCGTGGCATCGATGTGAAGGATTCGGCGTTGACCACCGTGCGACCAGCAGCCCGCGCGCCGGCAGGCGTCTCAGGGTTCACCGTGCCATCGCCGTTCATGGTCGTGAAACTGTCGTTGCAACTGGGCGTCGTCCAGAACGTGGACATCGGCACATCCGCAATGGCCGCGCCCTCGATCGTGCTGAACGGCCCGGCGTAAGGTTCGAACGAGAATTTGATCTTGTCCGGGGACATCAGCGATTTGGCGAGAATCCAGTTTTCGGTGAAGAGCCTGTTGACGACATCCACATAGTCCCAATCGAAGCGCGCCGTCTGGTCTGCGTCGTTAATTATTCGGCTCTCCTTGCCCGGCTTCAGGCCGCCCATCATGGGGCCGTTCCACTTGTCGGTTCCCAACACCGGCGTGCCGAAGGTCACGAGCCACGGGACCGGATCGTAGCCCTTGAGCCGGAGGAACTCCTCGCGAAACTTGGGCGTCCAGTTCTGGCAGCCGCATTCATAACTGTCGATGTGGAGGCGGTTGAACGAACTGCCGTAGAGCGGGCCGAGAGTCTTCTTGAGCGGCTCGGTGACGTTCTTCCAATGCATGATATTGGCGTCCTTATCCATCTTGTCCACCTCCAGGCACTGCTTGGGCATTGACGGTGCTGGATGCGGACTTTTCAGAGTCGGCACATACCCGATGCGGTAGAGTGACCATTCGCCCGCCGGCACATTCCAGGATAGCCGCCCGTCCGGCTGCATGTTGGCGCTGAGATCAATGACCTGTTTCAGGGCGATGGTCTTTGCGGCCGGGGCGGCGAGCACCGCGATATCAGCATAAATCCTCGCAGGCTTGACTGGTCTCCCAAACGAGACTCCTGCTTCGCGCGACGCCGGCCGGGGCAGCTTGATATCGAGTTTCTGCGGTCCTTCAACCTCGCGAAACGTCCACACCAACTCCCTCATGTTTTGCTCTTCCGGCACCCACGGCCCGCCGGTGCCGGTATAACCCGGCGCGTTGGCCAGTCCGATCGTCATACCGAGCCGGTCGGCCTCCGCAGCGGCATGTTTGACGGCATCAAGCCACGCCTGGCTGCGATATGTTTGTTGCGGCCATGGCTGGCTGGCCGGGCTCATGCCGACATTCAAAATGAGGGCAGCGCCAAACCCGGTGGCCTTCATCGCCTCGAGGTCTTTGGTGATGCCTTCCTTTGAAAAGTTGGAGTCCACCCAGAACCAGTAGGCTTGTAGGCGCGCTGCGCTGGGAGGCGTTTTTAACTCCTCTTCCAATCGACTGCCCGCCCGAACCGGCAAAGGCAGGCAGATAAACACCGCCACCAGCATGGCGGCGGCCAAGGCGCCGAATGTGTTTCTTTTCATGTTCTTCTTCCGCTGGATCGACAATGCGGTTTGGACATAGGTTCTACTCGCTTATCAACCTCACTATGGCTCGGGTCAGTCCTTGAGAGCTTGCATTCACCACAATCTCGCCCGGCTGCCCGCGCTTGGCGCGAATGATCGCAAGCGCAAGGCCGTTGAACGCCTTGCGCTGGCTTGCCTGGAACGGTTCAAAACTCGTCGGATCGCCGTTGTCAACGGCGACGATTTCTCCGGGCCCGGATAGTTCAAACTTCACAGGATTCTTCGAACGCGGCACTGGAAGACCGTCCTTGTCGGCGATTGTCACCGTGACAAAACTCAGATCAAGGCCGTCGTCCTTGATTTCGGCGCGGTCGGGCTTGAGCATAAGTTTCGCCGCAGGGCCAGTTGTCTTCATCGCATCCTCCGCCCACTGTTTCCCTTCCTTATATGCGACAACCTTCAGTTCGCCGGGATCATAGACTACATCATTCCAGCGGATCCGATATTCAAATTTGTTCTTCTTCTTTCTTCCAAGGGATTTTCCGTTGAGGAATAGCTCGGCCGCGTCGCCGGAGGTGTAGACATACACCGGCGTAACTTGTCCGACGCGTTCAGGCCAGTTCCAGTGCGGTAGAATGTGTGCCATCGGGAAATCCGGGCGCCAGTGTGCCTGATAGAGATAGAAGCGGTCCTTCTTGAAGCCGGCAAGATCCACGATGCCGAAGTAGCTGCTCCGGGATGGCACCTTGATCTTGCCAAGTTCCTTGAGTTGGCGCTCCATTTCAGCCCTGCCAACCTTGTCATGGAAGTTCAGGAGGCTCGTCGTATCGCTGTTATAGGGAGTAGGCTCCCCGAGATAGTCAAAGCCAGTCCATACGAACTCCCCTGCGACATGCGGGTTCTTCAGAAGGGAAGTGAATTCATCGTCAGGAACCCATGCCCATGCGGGACGGCTATAGTCGTAGGAACTGACTTGGAAATCCGACCGCCCCTGCGCCTTGCTCTCACCCACGGGGATGAAAAGAGGTTTTTTGGGGACCGGCTTCTTCGCCTTTACCGCCTTGCTGACATCTTCAGCATATTTCTTTTCAAAGGCCTCATTTGACTCGAAGAAATATTCCCCACGAGTGCTGACAGTCGAGGCGGTCTCGCTGCCGACAAGAGGAGTATTCGGATTCTGCGTCCTGAATTTGGTGTATCCCCCCATTTCGTAGTTCTGCCCCATGATATCCACGCTTTTCTGGACACCGTTGTAGCTTGCGCCTCCGTTGTTTGAGCCAAGCACTACTGGGCGCGTAGGATCCTCATCGTGAGCAATGGCCGTAAGATGCGAGGCAATCGCCGGCCCCTTCTCCTTGTCGCCCAATTCCGGCACCTCATTGCCTATGCTCCACATGATGACCGAGGGATGATTGCGGTCGCGGCGGTATTCGGCACGTAGGTCCTTCTCGTGCCAATCATCCCAGAGCTTGTTGTAGTCATTTCGAGTCTTGCCTCGCTTCCAACAGTCAAACGACTCGTCCATAACAAGAATTCCCATGCGGTCGCAGAGGTCCAGGAGTTCCGGCGCGGGCATATTATGGCTCGTCCTAAGGGCGTTCGCTCCCATCTCCTTCATGATTTCGAGCTGGCGTTCCGCGGCTCGGAAATTGAACGCCGATCCCAGTGCGCCAAGGTCATGGTGGTTGCACACGCCCTTGATCTGGACGCGCTTTCCGTTGAGATGAAATCCGTCGTCAGCCGTGAACTTGATCGAGCGTATCCCGAATTTCGTTTCGTATTTGTCCACAACAGCACCGTTCTGGGAAAGCGTGGTTTGTGCGCAATACAACACAGGATTTTCCACTGACCACAGCATGGGCTTACTGACACCGGCGCTCAGCACGGCCGATTTTTGTGTTCCAGCGCTGATCTTCAGCTCCGCCGGATCAAATGAGAATACCGGCTTCCCTATCCCCTTCCCCGATGCGTCGCACAGGTAAACATCACTTTTCACTGACACCCCTGCTTCGGTGCCGGAATTGTTGTCCACCGAAAGGTTCATGGACACTTTCGCGGAGTCGGTGCTGACTTCGGGAGTGGCGACGTAAGCCCCCCAGTGCGAGACATGGACCGGACTTGTCTTCACCAGCCAGACGTTACGGTAGATTCCGCCGCCTGGATACCAGCGCGAGGAATCATTGGGATTCTCAAGCCGGATGGAAAGCACGTTGTCGGAGCCGGTCTTGACAAAGGAGGTCAGATCAATCCTGAACGAGTTGTATCCGTATGGCCAACCCCCCGCAAACTGTCCGTTGCACCAGACTGTCGCAAAAGACATGGCACCATCAACATCAAGGTAAATCCTCTTCCCGGCGTCCGACACAGAAAGAGAGAAATGTTTTCTATACCAGGCAATGCCGAAATAGGGGAGCTTTCCCGTGTTTCCAGGGAGATTCTGATCAAACGGGCCTTCGATCCCCCAGTCATGGGGTAGATCCAGCCGACGCCACCCGCTGTCATCATATCCGGGCTGCACAAACGAAACGTCTGCGCCGGGATTTCCAGCAGGCCGCACGGCTCGTTTTTGGGGATCCTTGACGAACGCGTTGCCAGTCGGCAGGATCCACGCCTTGATTTTGTCATAATGAAGCGCGCCGCGGACCGACTCCGGATCACCCTTGTAAAAGCGCCAGCCGTCGTTGATTGACACCCGTTCACGCGGCATATCATCAGCGACGACGACGGTAACAGTGTGAAGCACAGCTAGCGAAGCGAGCAAGGCGGGAAGTGAAGTAGTGATTATGTTTCTCATGGTGTCATTCCTACAATTTCGAGACACATTACTGTCGCAAAGGCGCCGATGCGAGGGCCGACACCATCAAGGATCGTGTTAACCTCACTTTGACGGACGAACATCGTATTCTTCACCTTTTCGCGTGGCAAATATGAGTCGTTTGGTTGACGAATCGTAAGGGGATACGACTTCGGTTCCATTTTGGCCATAAACTTTCCAGCCGGGATTGACGAGGACCTGACAGGGGCCGCCGAGTTTGGAAACGATTTGAAGCGTCGTCAGGTTGCCTTTGGCCCAGGTTGCCGAGACTGTAAAACCACCGCGACCGCACAATCTCTGGAAGGAACCGGAGTCCCAATTCCTGGGAAGTGCTGGGAGCGGAACAATCGTTCCAGTGTGACTTTGAAGGAGCATTTCCGCCACAGCCGAACAGCCACCGAAATTGCCGTCAATCTGGAACGGCGGGCACATGTCGAACAGATTTGGCGCACCGCAGGCGATCAACATCGCCACGAGCTTGTCAGCGCGGTCGCCGTCGTGCAACCGCGCCCAGAAGTTGGCCTTCCACGCCATCGACCAGCCGGTCGAGAGATCGCCGCGGCGTTCGAGCGACAAACGCGCACCCCGGTAAAGCTCAGGCGCACCTGGATTGATCTCGTCGCCAGGGAACAATCCCCACAAGTGCGAGCAATGCCGGTGATGGATTTCCGACTCCTCGAAGTCTTCCTGCCATTCCATGATGCGACCGGCGGCGTTGACGCGCGTGGGCGCGAGCCGGCCGCGAGTGGCGTCGAGCTTCTTTGCGAACTCTTCGTCGGTGCCGAGCACGCGCGCGGCCTCGGCAGTCGCGACGAACAGGCCGCGCATGATCTGGATGTCGTAGGTCGAACCGACGCACAACGCGGTGCGCTGTTTCTTGCCGGACGAATCCGTGTACACGTACGAATTCTCTGGTGAGTTCGATGGCGACGTCACGAGCCACTTGTGCTTCGGGTCTTCTACCAACGCCGCCACGCAAAACTCCGCCGCGCCACGCAAAATCGGGTAGTTCACGCGCAGAAAATCCTTGTCGCCTGTAAACTGGTAATGCGTCCAGAGATGTTGCGCCAGCCATGCGCCGCAGGTCGGTCCGACACATGCTTTCAAATAGCTCGGCGCCGTCTCGAACCACGGGTTCTGGGTGTGGTTGGCCATCCAACCTGGCGCGTTGTAGTACGCCTTCGCCGTCTTCTGGCCCTCTTTGACCATACCCTGCAAAAACCGAAACAGCGGCGCATGGCAGTCCGAAAGGTTCGCGACCTCGGCGGGCCAGTAATTCATCTGGAGGTTGATATTGCTGTGGAAATCACCGCGCCACGGTGTCGAATATTCCGCCGCCCAAATGCCCTGCAAATTGTTCGGCAACTGCGAATCGGGCCTCGAGCCGCAGACCATCAGGTATCGGCCAAACTGGAAATACAAAGCCGCCAGCGACGGGTCGGGACTTTTCTCATTGAGCTTCACGCGCTCCGGCGTCGGCAGTGCCGCGTTCGGTCCGGCGGGCAATCGAATCTGGCAGCGGTTCATGAAACTGCCGTGATCGGCCACCGCCTTGTCGCGCAATTCATCGAAAGGCTTTTCCATCGCCGCATCGATCCGCTGGCGCGTCGTCGCCTCGAACTTTGGGTCGAACAGGCTTGTGCCCGCCGAAACGAAGAGCGTCACTTCGTCTGCGCCGGTGATGCTCAGCCCCGCATCAGTCGCCGTCACTTTTCCGCCCTTCGCCTTCGCGCCGAGCAGCGCGAGATAGCGAGTTCCACCGATCACGCCTTTGCCAGGCTTATTGAACGGCAACTGACCTTCAAGCCGGTACAACTGCCCATCGCATTTCGTTGACGCATTTTCCTGCCGCGACAGCGATGCCCCAAAAGTCAGCGCGCCCGGCTTGTCGGCTTTCAGGCGCATCGCGATTACCTCGTCCGGCTTCGAGGCCACCAACTCCCTCGTGAACGTCACGCCCTTCTTTTTGAATTGCGTGATCGCCA
>Ga0247841_10007170_pt1 | contig 16693 bp, 22 predicted proteins | sample LaCruzMarch2015__2_FD_192410 | JGI IMG/M metagenome (GOLD analysis project Ga0247841, IMG submission 192410) | Freshwater microbial communities from meromictic Lake La Cruz, Castile-La Mancha, Spain - LaCruzMarch2015_18m | ecosystem: Environmental > Aquatic > Freshwater > Lake | place: Spain... | reverse complement strand
ATTTACAGTGCCGATAACGCCTACGGCCTCGAGTTTTGACTGAAACATGCTTTCCATGAGGTAAGTAATCGTAGTTTTGCCGTTGGTGCCCGTGATTCCCACTAGCCGCATCTTAGCTGATAAATCTCCGAAAAAAGCCTGAGAAGCCCGGCTAAGGCCGAGCCTTGAGTCTTTTGCATATATAAAGGTATCGCCTCGCTTGAATATGCCATTATCCCCGCTATCCAGCATGATCGCAGATGCGCCCCGTTCTATTGCATCATCAATAAAGTCCGCGCCGTTGACCCTGGAGCCTTTTAACGCAACAAACAAATAGCCTGGCTTGACTGCCTTAGAATCGCAGGCAATGCCGGTAATTTCAAGGTTTGTCTTACCTTCCACCTTAACTACCCCGTCTATATTATCTATTATTTTTTTTAGTTTCATTAGTTGTTTTTGGGCAAAATTTTACTGTAACTCATGAGTTGGCCTGCGATTTTTTTAAACACAGGCGCGCAAACCACTCCTCCGTAGTAAATCGGCCTGGGCTCATCCATTATCACAGCTATTACAAATTTCGGGTCATCGTACGGCACAAAACCTATAAATGAGGCTGTAAACTTACTATGCGAATATGTACCGTTAGACTCTACTTTCTGCGCAGTGCCGGTCTTACCTGCCGGGAAATATCCCTCCACCTCGGCAAGCTCTGCTGTGCCGGTATCAACAACGCTTCTCAAAATATTTCTCATTTCTTTGGAAGTTTCTTCTGAAATCACCCTCTGGGGCTTTTTTGATTCAAATTTTCGTATTGCGTGTCCTGTCCTGTCCTGAATCCTCTCTACTATTCTGGGCTTTACGAGATTCCCGCCATTTGCCAGGGCAGACATTGCGCAGGCAAGCTGAATAGCAGTCGTAGTCACTTCCTGGCCCATTGAAATACTACAAAGAGACAATTTTGACCAGGTGCTGGGGTGGCTAGTAACACCATTTATTTCGCCCGGAAGCTCTATGCCTGTCTTTACACCGAATCCGAATTTTCTGATATATTTATAAAGCCGATCTTTGCCGAGCTTTTGAGCAGCCTTCATCGTTCCTATGTTTGAAGAATATTTGATCACTTCTCTGAATGTGAGCCAGCCATGAGGCTTGTGGTCATGATATGTATGGCCGCACCATTTATATGACCCGTTTTCGCAGTAAAATTTATCGCTGGGCTTCACTGCCTTTTCCTCCAGAAGGCCGGAGGCAGCTACTATTTTAAAACTCGACCCAGGCTCAAAAAAATCGCACACAGCCCTGTTTCTCCTGAAGTCAGGCGGGGATGCCTTGGCTTTATTAGGGTCAAAGTTAGGCCTGTTGCTAAGGGCCAGGATATCTCCTGTGAAAGGGTCCATCACTATGACGCATGCGCCCTTGGCATGATATTTTTCATACCCCTTTTCCAGTTCGCTTTCAACTAACGACTGGATCAGGCTGTCTATGGTAAGAACCATACTATCCCCGTCTATGGGGAGTATCTCCTTATATTCATAACCAGGGACCTCGCGCTGTTTCGCGTCCCTTATCGCATATCTGTAGCCGATAACGCCTTTTAAAAATTTATCAAATCTCAGCTCCACGCCTTCAAGGCCGTTATTATCCGTGTCTGTAAAGCCCAGTATATGACTGGCCAGGGTACCGTTGGGATAGACGCGCTGAGGTTCTTTTATAAAATCTATACCTTTAATATTGAGTGCCCGGACAGCCCTGGCAGTATCCGGAGAGACTTTTCTCGCCAGCCAGGCAAATCCTTTTCCCTGACTGAGCTTTTTATATATCTCATCCCTGCTGATACCCAGAACATTGGCAAGTTTTTCGCTGGCAATGCCTTTATCCTTGACCTTGAACGGTTCAGCGAATACCGAGCTTAGATTTATGCTTATGGCTAGTTCTTTGAGATTGCGGTCGTAGATTACGCCGCGCTTTGGAAGAAGCGATATTGCGAGCCTGTATTGATTTGAGGCGATATCTGAAAGGGATTTAGCAGCGCCCATCTGAACAAAAACGAGTCTGACACAAAGAAGCCCGAACGCAATGATCAGGGCGTACAGAACTTTCCTTATGCGAGAAGGAGTTCCTTTATACACTTTTTACCTATTTTTTATTTGCTACGTGCGATCTTCGCTGAATCTTTACCACCTGCCATTTGGAAGGCATGGATAACTCTACTTCCTTTGCTAAGAGTTTTCTCTCAAGAGTGACAGGCGACCTCAAATTTAGAACATTATATACCAGAATTTTATTGTGGTCAACCAGCTTCGTGTAAACATCGTTGTTCTGTTTTACTTTGAGGCCCATCTGGTATACAAGGGCCTGCTGGTTCACGTACATTACTGCCACAAAAGTCACTGTAAGTATGGCTGCGAGTATTTTAGGGCAGTGATTATTCGGATTCTTATCCATCCTATATCCTTTCTACAGCTCGAAGCTTGGCGCTTCTCGAACGCGGGTTTGAAATGACCTCGACTTCATTTGCCGTGACAGGTTTTTTAGTAAGAACAGTAAAAAGGCCTTGGGCCTTGAACTCTTTGAAGGTATTTTTTGCAATTCGGTCTTCCAGTGAATGAAATGATATGACGCAGGCTCTCGAGCCTTTTTCCAGAACCTCCGGCAAAGCATTAAGCGCTTCCCGGATAGAGTCTAATTCGTCATTGACCTTTATGCGAATGGCCTGAAAAGTCCTGGTAGCAGGGTGTATTTTGTATTTATTATGGCTGTAAGGAAGGCTTCGTAAAATTATGTCCGACAGCTCGGCTGTCGTAGAAATTTCTTTACGTCTTCTTTCTTCAACGATCCTTTTCGCTATCCTTCTGTGAAACCTTTCTTCCCCGTAATCTCTTATGATGTCAGATAGTTCAGCTTCCCTGAAACGGTTGACCAGGTCCTTTGCCGTCAGCCCCTGGTTGCGGTCCATGCGCATATCCAGAGGCCCGTCATTTTTTATACTGAACCCTCTTTCTCGCGCATCCATCTGGATACTAGACATGCCCAAATCAAATAGAATTCCATTTGCTTTATTAACTCCCAAGTCTTTAAGTATTTCTTCTAGATACTTAAAATTTTTGTTTATCAATTTGAATGACCCCTCGAAAGGCCTCAGCCTTTCAGAGACAAGCCTCAATGTTTCTTCGTCTCTGTCAATTCCTATCAACATGCCGCCCGGTGTAATCTTCCGGAGGATTTCCTCGCTATGCCCTGCGCCGCCTATGGTGGCGTCTACTATTATTTGCCCCGGCGCAGGATTTAAAAAATCAATTACTTCTTTCGATAGTACCGGATTATGCGAATAGCTTTTTTCCATTAGGGCTTCTCAGTATCCTGTAAATCTCCTCGCTAGCTGCCAGGTGCTTCGGGTTTATATTCAACGACCTGGTCTTACGTATACACTCAACCGGAATATCAAAAAAATTTGTATCACAAACTTTGCACTTCACAATATTATCAGAATTATGATTGCGTAACATAAAACCTCCTTTATTCACCTTCAATGAGTTTCTCGGCTACATCCTCGAATGTGTCTTTAGACTTTGAGTAATATTCTTCCCAAAGTTTATCGCTCCATATTTCGATGCGATTTGAAACGCCGATAATATACACCTCCCTTCTGATTTCTGCGTAATCCCTGAGATAGTTTGGTATCAGTATACGGCCCTGCTTGTCAGGGATCATGTCGCAGGCGCCTGAAAAATAAAGCCTGTTAAATTTTCTGGATTCGGATTTTGTAAATGATATGGATTTGAATTTCTGCTCCTGGACCTTCCACTCGTCTTCGGCAAACATAAAAAGGCATTTGTCCAGGCCGCGGGTAATAAAAAAGCGCTCAACAAAATGCTCCTTGAGCGCTTCCCTGAATTTAGCGGGAATGATGATTCTTTGCTTCCTGTCCAGCGTATGTTTGAACTCTCCGTAAAACATGGCCTCTCTCCACTTTAACCCACTTTGCGCCACTTGTAATCAAAGTTTACCCTAATGAGGGATTAGTGTCAAGAAAAATATTACACTTTTTTGGGATAATACTATATACGGGGTATATTATTATTCAGGGTGCTAAATGTGGTGGATGTCGAGGGCTATCTGGCGCTTGAGAGATTCGAGAGATTTGAAATTCTTCTCGTTTCTTATCTTTTGCTTAAATATAACTTCTATATCCTTCCCATAGATATCTTTATTAAAATTAAGTATATGGACTTCGATTATTTTATGCGGGCTTATGTTCAATACCCCGCGATAAATCTTTTTTTCTATCGCCGCATCAACGCTGTAAACACCTCCCGGAGGAATCGACTCGTGGTGCGGGTCAATATTTGCCGTGGGAAATCCTAATTTTCTGCCGAGGGATTTTCCTTTTACAACTGTCCCTAAAATAGTCACAGGCCTCGCGAGTAATTTTTTGGCAAGCGCCAGATTGCCTTTTTCAATCAGCCTGCGAATTCTGGTACTGGAAACATACTCCCCTTTTATTTTAAGAGGCGGGACGCTGTAGAATTTAAAATTGTAAACTTTGCTTAATTTTTTGAGGAGCTTTGAAGAGCCTTTTTCTTTTGCCCCGAATAAAAAATTCTCGCCTGTTACGAGGACTTTAAGATTTAATTTATCTACCAGGAGGTCTTTGATGAATTCTTCCGGGCTGAGCTTTGAAAATTCTTTTGTGAATTTTTTTACAAGGCAATAATCCACGCCCATTTTTTTTATTAATCTGATCCTGTGATCCAATGACGTGAGAAGCGGGATTTGCGCGCCTTTGGATAGGATTTTTACAGGATGGGGGTCAAACGTAACGACTACGCTTTTCAGGCGGTTTTTCCGGGCTTCATCAAGGACCTTTTTTAAAATCTTCTGATGGCCTTTATGGACGCCGTCAAATATGCCTATCGTAACTACTGTAGGATATGATATCTTTTTCATTTACGTCTTCCATGTTCTTTGAATCTTCCAATAAAAAATCCCCTGACGCGCTCCTTACCAGTCCTGACATATGGCTCGGCACACCGAGCGTTTTGCCTATATCTTCGCATAATGTTCTTACATAAGTGCCCTTGGAGCATTTGACTTTAAAAGTAAGCTCGGGGAATTTAAAATCCAGTATTTCTATTTCGCTGATCCTTATTTTACGCGGCTCTCTAACTACGGTCTTGCCTGCCCTGGCAAGCTCGTAAAGTTTTTTGCCTTTATGTTTTATCGCTGATACCATAGGCGGAATCTGTTCTATTTCGCCTTTGAAATTTTCCAAGGCTTTTTTTATATTTTCTATATCAATAGGCGCAATATTTTTTTCTTCCAGCACTTTTCCCTGGCTGTCCTGGGTATCTGTGCTTTTGCCGAAATAAAGCTTTGCGATATATTCTTTATCGTCATTAAGAAATGTGTTTGATAACTTGGTGGCCTTGCCTAAAAGCATCACCAGGACCCCTGTTGCCAATGGATCCAGCGTGCCTGCGTGGCCTACGCGCTTTATGTTGAATTTCCGCCTGATAAAATCTACTACATCGTGGGATGTTATTCCTGAGGGCTTATTTACAACTAAAATTCCGTCCATTACTTTAGCATTTCCCCGGCTTTTTCCAGGACCTGCTTTTCCACTTCTTCTATTTTACCGAATACAGTGCAGCCGCTCGCAGTAGGATGTCCGCCGCCTTTAAACGCAGCGGCTAACTGATTCACGTCCACTTTTCCTTTAGAGCGAAAACTCACCTTTACCCTGCCCTCGGTGCCGGTTTCCCTGAATAGGATAGCTATCTCTACCCCGCCTATCGACCTTGGAAAATTTATAATGCCTTCCGTGCCTTCCAGGGACGCCTTTGTCTTTTTAAGCATCTCTTTTGTGACCCAAAGCCACGCGATTTTTCCATTTTCAGTAAGCTTCATTGTCTGGAGCGATTCACCGAGAAGATTTATGTCCTGGATACTGCTGGTCTCGGAAATCTTTGTATACATCTCGTACGGCCGGACGCCTATATCTATCAGCTCCGCGGCTATTTTGTGGGTCTTTGAAGACGTGTTAGAATACCTGAAGCTTCCTGTATCAGTCATGATCGCCGCGTATAAAGCAATCGCATCATCCAGATCTATCTTCACCTTGAACGCCTTGAATAAATCGTAAACCATTTCTCCGGCACTTGAAAATTCAGGCTCGACCCAGTTGAATTTGCCGAAATTTATATTTGAGATGTGGTGGTCGATATTTATTATCACTGCGTCTTTTTTGATACACTCATTCACCCGCCCTATCCTCATGAGGTCCGGGGAATCCAGGATAATCACTGCCTGATAATCAAAGTCATGAGGCATTACCTTTGATATCTCCTCAGTGCCTTTCATAAACTGCAGTACGCTCGGCACAGGACTATCGTCCAGCATCACAGCAACTTTCCCTAATTTCCTGAGTAAACTTACCATTGCCACCTGGCTGCCTATTGCGTCAGCCTCAGGATTTATATGGCTTGTGACAAGAAATTTATTAAACTTCTTTATCCCCGCCTTGACTCTCCTTATGCTCATTTTTTATCCTTTCAAATGTCTTTTCCAGGCCTATACTGTATTCCAGCGACTTGTCTAACTTAAAATAAAGTTCAGGCACGTATCTGAGGTTCATTCTTTCAGCTATGAGTTTTCTTATAAATCCTATGGAGCTTTTAATGCCTTTTAGGCCTTCTTCTTTAGCCGCGTCATCCCCCATGATGCTGAAATAGATCCTGGCGTATCTCAGGTCGCCGGTGAGGTCGATCCTGGTGATAGTCACAAAGCCTATGCGCGGATCATTGAGATCTTCCTGCAGTATCTTTGAAATTTCTTTTTTTAATTGGCCTTCCACTCTCTCTGCGCGTATGCCCATTTCCGCTCCTTTACATTAATTTGCTAAATACATCCAAACATTTCTTCGGATTCTTTTCTTTTAAAAATATTTCTATCTCTTTCCTGATCCTGCCCGCATTCACATCGCCCAGAAGTCCGTCCAGCACCGCTTCTTTCATTAGTTTTTTCGTATGCGGCTCTATTTTAAAGCCAAACCTCACGGAAAACCTCACTGCCCTGAAGATCCTGGTAGGGTCATCCATAAAACTTTTATCATGCAATATCCTTATCAGGCGTTTTTTCAGGTCTTTCTGGCCGTTATAAAAATCTACCAGCTTGCCAAAGCCTTTTTTATTTATTGCGATAGCCATGGCGTTTATCGTAAAATCCCTTCTGAATAAATCATCTTTTATTTTGCCGGGCTTTACAGTAGGATATGCTGCAGGACGCTTGTAAGTTTCCTTGCGAGCTGTAACAATATCTATCCTTTTTCCTTTAAGATCAATGGTTGCTGTGCCGAAAGCCTTGTATGTTGTTAGTTTTCCCTTAAGAGCTTTATTTAAGGCTTCTGCAAACTTGATCCCATCTGATTCGACCACAAAGTCCAGGTCAAAGTTCTTGATACCCAGCAGTTTATCCCTCACAGGCCCGCCTACAAGATACGCCTTGACTCCTAAATCATCCGCGATTTTGCCAACTATCTCCATAATATTCATATATTTTTTACAAATTCCGCGATATTTTTGGCGGCGTCAGGGTAACGAAGAAGCTTTATTCTGGTCCTGGTGCCGATCATTTTCTCCGGAGACGTCGCAAACTCCTCTATATAACCGCAAACTTCTTTTGTATTCTTTGCCTTTACCGCTGTGCCATAACCCGTAAGAATCTTACAGTTCCTTGTCTCCTGGCCCAGGATGGGCTGGACTATGATCATGGGCAGTGTCTTTGTAAGCGCCTCTGAGATAGTGAGTCCTCCGGGCTTAGTAACTATTATATCGCTTACTTCCATAAATTCATCTACATTATTCATGTAGCCGAATGCCTTTAACTTTACCTTGAGGCCCTGGGTCATCTTGCTTAGCTCGTGAAATAATAGCTCATTTTTGCCGCAGATTGCGATTAATTGTATCTTATCCCTTGTTTCAGGATCCAGGTTATTTATTTCAGCGACAATTTCCTTCATAGGCCCTGCGCCGAAGCCTCCGCTCATGAGTAAAACATTAAAAAATCCCGGCTCTATGCCGAGTTGCTTTATTAAATTTTCCTTGCCCTTTGAAATACTGAATACAGGATCGCACGGAATGCCCATGATCCTGATTTTTTCTTCAGGCACGCCCCGGCTTAAAAGGTCATTCTTAGTCCTCTGTATAGCTCCTATAAAATAATCGCTGGACCTGGCCATCCAGAATGAATGCGATATAAAATCAGTCACTACGTTCACTAGCTTGCCTTTAAAATCGCCACTATCTTTAAGCCCGGAGACTATCTCGCTCGCCATGAAATGCGTGGAAACCACCACATCAGGGTTTTCAGCCTTTATGAACTCTATAAATCTTTTGCAGTTCAGCCTGTGGATAAATTTTCTCACCGGCGCCATGAAAAAATCCACTACCCTGGCGTCCAATAGATAATAAAACAGCCCCCAGAAAGTCGGCAGCTTATCTATAAGAAATAAATATACCCCGGGATACGAAGCCTTAAAAAAGTCATTGGAATAATCCAGGATATCTATATTCTTAACTTCGACGCCGCTATAGCCGGCCAGGGCCTTCTCTATTGCTAGAGCCGCCTTCTTATGCCCCACTCCTGCGTAAGCGTACGTGATAAGTATTCTCATCCTATAGTCCTTATAAGATAATCAAATTTATTCTTTATGTAATATTTTCTAGCCTCGGTATCCAGCACAGAACCCAAAGTAACCTTAAATTCACTTTCTCTAAAATTACCGGCTATATCCTTTAATTCCAGAAGCTTGCTTCTATCCGATCCAATCGCAATGCCTTTTCTCAAAAGAAACTCTATGTCAAAAAAATCTCTTATATTCTTTCTCCCAAGCGCTGCTTTTATCTTATTTTCCATTGTCTGCTCAAGGGTATGAACCCTTAAAAGAACCTGTTTTGTATCGTATTTTGAAAATGCTATTTTTTCTTCAAAATCGCATTTTTCCACGCCTCTTCTAATCTCTATCTTAAGTCTTTTCGGATAATCCTTAGAACGCATTTCGAATAAAAGGGTATTTGATTTAATCTTGGCATCTGTAAGCTCATTAAGGCCTTCTAAGTATTTTTTCACTTTATTAAAATATGTTCTTTCTGCCACCTTTTTTACAAACCAAAAATCAAGGTCTGTCGAATACCTGTTGAGGCCGTAACAAAGCCTCATCATTGTCCCGCCTCCAAACACAAGGGGCCGCAATAAATCCGCATTCTTAAGGCCTTCCAGCGCTTCTATTTCAAATTTTTCATGCAATTTAAATATATCCATATTTCCTTAATAAAACTTGTGTCTTTTCCGGATACGCCCGCGCTATTTTTTTTATCCGCGATTTATCAAGCATGGCGCGGTCTATCGAAGTAATGTCAAACGCATACCTGCCGAGCGACATAAAATACAGCGCATCCAGGAATGCCTTCTCGGGAAGGGCGATAAAAAACCCTTCTTTTTTTATAAAACCCGAATAAAGATCTTTATTTATCCTGCTATAATTAAACACAGCGCCTTCTGTCTCTATCCGCTTGGTCCTATAAATAAGCACTGACTCTATAAAATTATTCTGGACCTGGGTTGTAACTTCATAATAATCCATGGCCGTCATTAAAGAAACATATGAAGGGCTTTGCATGAGGTTTGCCAGCATGAACTTCTCTTCCCTGGCGAGATTATCCCATTTTTCGGCCAGGATATATATATTTTTTTTAGGCCTCACTAGTACGCCTTGCTTAACAAATCTCACCGCTGTTACGCGGCCGGATGCGGCGCTAATACCCAAGACACGCGCAAGTTCTTCATATCCAAAGTAAAGTTTCTTTATCTGTCTTAATTTTATGTAATTCATATATAAGTATAATGAGTTAACAATTCTGTTAATTTACTATACTTATAGTATATCACGCAATACGCCTTTTTCAAGGGAAATCTTTAGAATAACGTGTAAATAAACGGCGCGACGGCTGATGACTGGGTGAAGAATATCAATAAGCCGAATAGTAAAAGCACCGCCACTATCGGAATCATCCACCAGAGCTTTCTCTCCCAAAGAAACCTAAAAAGCTCTCCTAAGATCTTTGCTCTTCCTTTAACACCCATTTTACAGCCTCCATTAGGTTATTCATGATAAAATCAGGTTTATGTTCCCAGGTTTTAGAATCTTCGGCGGTTTCTTTGCCGGTAAGAAGTAAAATCGTCTTAGAGCCTATATTTTTTCCCGCGCCTATATCAAGCCTGGAGTCTCCCACGAAATACGACTTTTTAAAATCTATATCAAGGCCTTTTGTGGCCTTTTTTATCTGTCCTGTGTTAGGCTTCCTGCAGTCACATCCTGCGTCACTCGCATGAGTGCAATAAGAAACCCATCTGATCTTCCCGCCCTGTGCCTCTATCTCTTTAAGCATATTCGCGGTAATCTCATCCAGCGCCTCTTTTGAAAATAGCCCCCTGGCAACTCCTGCCTGATTGGATATTACAAATATCTCATAGCCGTTTTTATTGAGGAGTTTTATGGCATCGATCGCGCCAGGCAGAAATTCAAATTCCGCCCAGGATTTTATGTAATCCCCGAATCCGGGATCCCTATTTATTACGCCGTCTCTATCTAAGAATATTGCTTTCATATAAAAAATTTATTGTTAGCGCCTACCCATTCTATAAGTTTTTCCAGGCCTTTTTCTACGGTAATGCCCGGTTTCCAGCTAAGCGCCTTTGTGACCTTGGAAATATCCGAGATATACACTTTCTGATCGCTCGGTCTCCAGTCTTTATGCTCTATTTTTCTGAATTTGATGCCGGTTTTTTGTTCCACCAGACTAATAAACTCCAGAAGCGATGTAGTGTTCCTGGGGCCTCCGCCGATATTAAATACGTCATGAGTTATACCGCTATTTATAAATTTATCATACGCCTCCACCAAATCATCCGCATACAATAAATCCCTTACCTGTTTTCCGTCTCCATAAACTATAATATCCTGCCCGGTAAGATTTGCTATGACAAACCACGCCACCCAGCCCTGATCTTCAAAACCAAACTGCCTTGTGCCGTAAATACATGACATACGAAATACCGCTGTCTTCATGCCGTACATATGGCCGTATTCCTGGATATAAATATCGCCTGTATACTTTGACGCGCCATAAGGCGTATGGCCTGTTAAATCCACAGACATGTCCTCAGAAATGCCCTTTTTACTTTTATATACATACCTTGTCGCTTCTTCCTCCAGTGAAACCTGATCCACGTTCTCCCCGTAAACTTTATTTGTAGAACAATATATAAACGCTGCTTTAGGAGAGACTTTTCTCACGCACTCCAGGACATTTAATGTGCCGAACGCATTTATACTAAAATCTTCTTTCGGGATTCTCATAGAAAGCGGCACCCCGGGCTGGCCTGCGGCATGTATGACAGCATCCACCCCGCCTCCCAGAGCCTTCATCACGTCCAGCTCTTCCCTCACATCTCCTTTTATCCTTTTTATATTGTCAAACTGCGCCAGATAATTCCAGTTAAACTCCACGCTGTCTTTATTGTATCCGAATAAGCTTGAGCGCATAAGGTTATCCAGCACTATCACTTCGCAGCCCTTCTTAGCATAATATTCTGCTGCATGCGAACCTACCAAACCTGCCCCGCCTGTTATTAAAACCTTCATTTTGCCCCTTCTAATTTACCAATTCTAACTTCATGACCATCTAGCCTGTGACTTACATCAAACAAAGCTGCTTTTACGCCTTTCAGGTCAATTTCTATTACATTAAGCCTTCTATCAACATTATCAAATCTACCATCAATTTGTTCAAATCTTCCATCATGTTCTTCAAGCTTTGTAATAATACTACCGTGTTGTTCAGCTACAACCTTGATTTCTGAGCGCAAGCCCTCAACCAAGACACCCATGTGTCTTCTTAGTTCTCCTACACTATCTCTTAGTTCCATTCTCAGTTCCGCTATAGCGCCTGTTTCTTTTTTGTTCATGGCCATAATTAGCCTCCTTTCTACCACACTAGACACATCTGGAGGCTATTTTCTTTCAAATATTTTTTCTTTATTTTTTAATTCCCAGTATTTTGCATAGCTGAAAAACTGATATAGCGCGCCGTTTATAGCTACTACGAATCCGACTGTGCCGTCTTTATAGCCTTTCTTGCCTATATACGTCCTGAAAAATCTGTCAGTTGTTTTCCAGAGCATCAGGCCTACACCTACTTTACGGCCTTCATTGAACCATTTCTGCGCCTCTAAAGTTGTCTGGCCATTAAGCCCTCTGAATAGCTCTGCAAAATCCTCATAACCTTTATGGATAATATCGCTATTCAGCCTGCCGCATCTGCCTTTATAAAAAACTCTTGGATGCACTCCGACTTCCTCATATTTAAATTCATCTTTCTTGAAAAGCCTGTCTTTTCTGCCGGGATACCAGCCGCCGTGCTGAACCCAGTAATTTCCTATATAGGTTCTCAATGGTATATTGTAAACCACATGTTCATCTGACTGAATCGCGATGCTAATCTCTTCTTTTAATTCAGGCGTTACTTCTTCATCCGCATCCAGGCTAAGCACCCATTCATTCTTCGCCCTTTGATAAGCCCAGTTCCTGTGTACGCCTTCTATATCCATCTTTCTCTGAAAAACTATCGCGCCATTTGCTTTGGCTATCTCCACAGTCTTATCAGAGCTAAAATCATCCACCACTATGTGCTCGTCTGCCCAGTTCTTTGTACTATTGATACACGCGGCGATATTTGCTTCTTCGTTCTTTGCGATAGTGACTACTGAAATCTTTTTTAGCATAATACTCTCCGATCCATGCCTATGTATAGTTCATTATAGCGCTTACAGGTTTTTCTGTTCCTATTAAAAAATATTCTCATCTTAACATCCAGGCCGAATAATATAGGCGAGCATTTAACATGGCATATATTAGTATGCTGGGGTAAATTTAGATTGTAAACATTACTTAATATATATATCCTGTTCTGTCCTCTAGCCAGCTCTAGCGCCTTGGCCATGATATTCTCCAGCATCGTTCGATCTCTGGAAATTTTTCTATTTATGACTATTATTATTCTTTTAGGCCTGCCCCATTTTTTTTCAAAGGTATCCCTGTTCTTCGCGAAAAGCTCATCCCATTCTTTTTGCTTCATCGAGCTTTTAACGCTGACATTTTTAATATGGTCTACAAAAGAATTCAAAGCCAGGCCGCATATATATCCGGCTTTAATAGCTCTTACGGAATAATCGTGGTCTTCCCAGTAACCAAATCCATATGTCTCGTCAAAACCGCCTATCTTATTAATAACCTCTCTTTTAGTAAGTATGCAAAACCCTCTGCACCAGTCTGTTTCAATATAATCTCCTTTTAACCCTTCGAACTTCCTTTTCTCCCATCTTGGGTTCATAAGGCCTATCTTCGGATTCTTATCCATAACCTCAACCATATTATCAAGCCATATATTACTTACTACTACATCGTTATTCATTATGCACGCATAGGGAGCTGTCGAGATTTTAAGCCCCTGATTCACTGCCTTTATCCAGCCTAGGTTAACACTATTCTCGATAAGAGTTAATCTGTCCTTAAGCGTATCCTTCAATCCTCTTAAGTATCCTATAGTAACTGAATCGCTTTTATTGTCCACTACTATCAGCCTGAAAGAAATTTTTGTATTATTAATTACGCTTTCTATGTAATTTTTTGTAATCTCCAGACTGCCGGAAACAACCGTGACTATATCTACTCTATTGTTCATTGATTTGACACCACTATTACAAGTTGGTCTCCCATACCCATTAAAAGGCCGAGCCTCGCTATTATCCCCATGATATTTTTCCTGAAAGATTTTGAAAAAGGATAATAAAGGCTGCTTTTCAGTATTTCACTTATCTTCATATTATGCTGGGACAATATGCCGCAGAGACTTTTCTCGTCAAAGTGCCATATATGTTCCCCTAGGACCCAACCACCCCATGATTTTTTATATAACTTTGGAATCAATGCTTTATATGTCGGAACCCCTATTAATATAATTCCATCTTCTTTAAGAATACTTTTAACCAGACCAATAAATTCATTTAAGTTTAAAATATGCTCTAATACGTGATTCAAAACAACTACATCAAATGTATTTTCAGCGTAGCGTGCGTCCTTAATATCTGATTTTTTCACATTAAGTTTTTTTGAAACAGCTATTTCCACTGCCTTTTCGTTCAATTCCAAGCCCTCTGCCTCAAAACCCGCCTTCTTTGCTTCCTCCAGCACTAATCCCACGGCGCATCCTATATCCAAAACCCTACCTGTCTTTTTGTGTCTTTGTATTACAGATACAATATCTTTTGCCATACCCCTGAAACGCGGCTCATTCTTGACATAATCTTCACAATATTTTTGATTTTCGCTGTAGCTTAACTGTGGATACGGCATGGTTCTTAAAGTTTTGCAATCCCCACACCTTACAACCTTTACATCGCCTGCAAATTCAGCATAATCAAAAATTTCTCCTGAACCGCATATCGCGCACATATTATTAGAATTTTCTTTTCCATTCATATATCTTACCTATGTCTAAATTACGCAGCACGCAATAACCACATAACTTGAATACATTATATAAAAAAACACTATTAGTTATCACGATATCGTATCGTTTCTTCTTTATTAAAATTCTACCTATAAGATCAAACATGGTTTTATATGCTATACATTTGACCCCGCCGTGATCTATCACCTTTTCTTTTTTGCAAAAGATAGCTACATAATTACCCTGCCTTGCCACATCAATAATATCTTGCACATGCTGATCGATCTGTTGAATATCATGGCATACATATGCAACCCGAAGCATGCGTCCCCATTTTTTGATAAATATCCCTTTATTCCTTTTGAATAACTCTTCTGTTTTTTTCTTATCTAGTTTATCAAAAGTGGCATGTTCTTTATGCCACACGTACGAACCTTTAGCCACGCCTATCCTATATCCGGCCTTGACGGTTCTTAAAGAATAATCCGAATCTTCAAAAAACGCAGGATAAAAATCTTCTGACAATACCCCTATTTTATTTATAACATCCCTTTTTATAACCATACAAAATCCTATGCAAAACGGCATTTCTATAAAAACACCTTTATATCTGCTTCTAATGTCATTTGCGAAATCATTCAGAGATGTTTCCTTTTCACCGAACCTCTCTCCCAAGTTATTGCTATTCGGATTTAAAAGCCCTACCTGAGGATATTTTTGAAACATATTTATTATTTCTTCAAGCCAGCCTTTAGTAAACAACAAATCATTGTTGGCTAAACACACGTAAGGCGCATCTGAAATAGCTATGCCCTGATTCATGCCTCCTACAAACCCTTTATTTTCCTTATTAAAAACAACTTTAATGGCACGATCTGAAGAATCTTTCAATGAAGATAAATATTCTACTGTTCCATCGCTGCTTGCGTTATCTATGATTATCAATCGCGAAGGCACAGCGGTATTTGCCCAAAAACTTTCTATAAAGTTTTTGGTTATATCCAGGCGGTTCCAGCTCAGCACTATCACATCGCAGATCAGAACTGACAAATTTTCCTTTTTTCGGGAGCCGAAAAATAACTATTGTTGCTTTTTTTTGCTTTAATATAGTATTGATAAACAAGAAAATTCTTTAATAAGCCGAATAAGAATAAATTTAATATTCTTAATCCCCTGGCTGCTACGATATTATACCTGATTTCTGTTATCTCGTAACCCGCCTCTATGAATAATTCCTTTAAATTAATCAAAGCAAAAAATCTAAGATGAGATCTATCCAATATCCCTTTATCCATATAATCCCAGCTGCCGCTAAAAACCAGCCTTGTTATCAGCTTGTAATAACGGACATTTGGCACACTGGCAATCACATAACCATTATCATTTAGATATTCTTTATGATTCTTTAATACAGCAAGCGGTTCTATGAGATGCTCAAGAACATCTCCGTAGATAATACAATCAAAATAACCTTTAGAAAAAGGCATCTGAAATTTTTCTATATCAGCTAAAAAAACCTGTTTAAGTTTTTCGCTGGCCTCTTTATGCAATCCTTCGCTATTCTCTATTCCGATAACCTCTATGCCTTTTTTTCTTAAAATAGACCCTAATCCCCCGCTACCACAGCCTACGTCCAGCGCCTTCTTTGCGTCCAAAGGGACAAGTGATAAAAATTCCTCGCGTTTGTCTTTTTTTCTACCCATATATCAAATCCTCAGGTCATTAAATTTTCCACCGAATTTAAAAGCTATATAATTAAACATCGCCTGTACTCTGTGAAAATAAGTATGGTTCTGCACCACCCATTCGTAACCCTGCTTTGCTATTCTTTCCCTTTCTTGCTCATTTTTTAAATAGTGCTCTGCCAATTGCAATAATTCCCTATCATCCCTATATGTTACAAGGTGCTTTCCTGCTTCAAAAAGATCGTCAAATCCGTTATCCTTAATGCAGTCTGTCAATAAAAAACAACCTGATGCCATTATTTCAAAAACCCTCATATTGATATCATTTTTTAGCGAAGAATTAAAGCCGATTCTAGACGCGCTGTACGCTTCCGACATTTTTTTAAAATCTAATGCGCCTATAAAACTATTGGGATATTTTTCTTTTAAAATTCTCAAACGCCTTTCGCGGGCGGACTTTTT
>Ga0247841_10007169_pt1 | contig 16694 bp, 14 predicted proteins | sample LaCruzMarch2015__2_FD_192410 | JGI IMG/M metagenome (GOLD analysis project Ga0247841, IMG submission 192410) | Freshwater microbial communities from meromictic Lake La Cruz, Castile-La Mancha, Spain - LaCruzMarch2015_18m | ecosystem: Environmental > Aquatic > Freshwater > Lake | place: Spain... | reverse complement strand
TGGGAGAGCGCAGCGCGAAACTTTTGCGCGGCTCAACCATGGAAGATGTTATTTTTAACGGCACGGAAGTCCGCAAGCCCCTCGCCTTCGCCGAAGTCTCGCTCACGATCGATAATGCGGACCGCGGCATGCCGATCGAATATAACGAAGTCACGCTTACACGACGCCTTTACCGTACCGGTGAAAGCGAATATCTCCTCAACAAAACCCAGTGCCGTCTTAAAGATATCCAGGATCTGATCCTCGACACCGGCATCGGCTCTTCCTCCTATTCCATGATTGAACAGGGAAGGATCGACTACATTCTTAAAGCGGATCCGGAAGAACGCCGCTTTCTCATCGAAGAAGCCGCAGGAATCGCCAAATACAAGGCCAAGAAAGACGAATCGATCCGCAAGCTCGAACGCACGGAAGAGAATTTAAAACGCCTTCAGGATATTGTCTTTGAGGTCCAAAAAAATATCCAGTATGCCGAGCGCCAGGCAAAACGCGCTGAACGTTACAAACTCGAACTCGAACGCCTTAAAACTCTTGAGATCAAGCGTGCTTTTCATGAACAGCGCCAGATCGAGCAAAAAAAACTCGACCTCACGCAAAGCTTCCGGTCCAAAAAAGACGAACTTACGGCTCTTGAATCGAAGCTCCAAGCCCAGCATCAAGCAATCGAGGATCAGGAAACCCGCGTCCGGGGAATCGGTCAGCGTTGCCACGTCAAGGAAGGCGAACGCTATCAGGCCCTCGCACAGATCGAAACCAACGAGCAAAAACTTCAATTCATCCGGGATAAACGTGTGGAGCTTGCCCAGCAGCGCGGCCAACTGCTTCAAGAACAAGACCAACTGCGACAGGCGATCGAAGCCGCTGCCACCAAAAAGAACGAGATTCATGAACTTCTGAAAACTCGCGAAAGTGAAAGTGCCCAGACTCAAACGCGTCTCACGGAAATCGATCAGAAACTCCAGCATCATGAATCCCTGATTCAGGAAGCCAAGAACGTCCTTGAAACGACCCGCAAAGAATTCTTTGATGCCGCTCAAGTCACGACCCAGGCTCGCAACGAATTCCACCGCACCAAAGCGCTCGGAGAGAATCTGGAATCGCAGTGTCGGCGGGAAAAATCAAATTCAAATCGCCTCGCCGAACAAATCGCTTCCTGGGATGAAAAACTTAAACTTTGCCTCCAATCCCTTGAGGCCACGAACTCCAGTCTTCAAAATACGCTGAGCGGCCATCAGGGGCTTCGGTCTACAACGCATGCATTTGAACACGAACTCACGGAACTCCGAAAACTTGCGCACGAAACTCGCCTCGTACTCCGAGAAAAAGAATCCCGGCTTCACACCCTCACGGAAATGGAAGGAGCAAGCTCAACCGCATTCCAGGAATTTCTTGGTGAGGCGACACAGCAAGTCCCGGGACTTGTCCGAAGTCTTCAGGACATCGTTAAGGTTCAGGAAGGCTACGAATGGGCCATCGATGTGGCCTTGGGGCAATTCGCACGATCTCTGGTGGCCGGGGATGTAGCGACTGCTCGAGCACTCGTAGAACGTTTAAACGCTAAACACTCTCTTGCTTCCGGGATCTTCTTGAAAACACTGGCCTCGCTTTCTCCGGAAGCATCTCAACACTACGCGTCTTTCGGATTCCGGCCGCTTACCGACTTTGTCCAGATCGAACCTGGATTTGAAGGTGTTCTGGGGGATGTTTTTGTCGGAGAAATCTTTCCGCTCCATCAGCTCGAGGCGCTCCTTGGAACACCGACACCGGTGAACCTCGTTTCGCGGGACGGTCTGTTCTTAAACTCTGATCGTAGGCTTTTTTTCTGGAACGATCAGAGCCGTTCTCAATTCTTTTTTTCGAGAGATTCTCAAATCTCAAAAATCCGTCAAGAGATCGAAACCCTCACAATGCAGGTTCAGGAAAAAGAAGTGAAAATCGGCTACCTTGAAACCGAACTTGCGACCTTGCGTACCCAAGGCGCTGAAGCAGAAGAGAGAAAAACTTCGACTCTGGTTGAGAAAGAATCGCTCGACAGCGAGAAGGAAAATATCGAAGAACGCCTCCAGGGGCTCAGGGCTGAGAGCGAATTGTCTGCTTCAGAAATTCGTGACCTGACGCAAGAGGCCGAGCAGGTTCGCGTCACGCTCGAACAAATTCAGACGTCCCTGATCCAGAAAGAACAGGAAGAATCAAAACTCGGAGAGATCCAGCACCAAAAAGAGAGGGATCTCGAGCAGAGCGTGAGCACTCGGGAAGAAGTTCTGAACGCGGTCCGGCAATGTCAGACGCAAGCCGAACAATTCCAACAGGGGATACGACACCTTAAGGAATCTCTGCGCCTTGTCGACGAGCACGCACAAAAAGACCAAGAACGACAGGCTTTTCTCGAGCATGGGAAAGAACGCATTGCAACTAAAGAACAGGAGCTGGATCAGGAAGAGGTTGTTTGTGTCCGTCTTGCCGAGGAACACCGTGAACGGTTACATGCCCTGGACGTTGACCTTGAACTGCTGCATAAGGATCAGCGGGAGCAAGAAGAACTTTTGACGGGGCAGCGCCACACCCTGGATCAAATGCTTCATTCCCAAAAGAGCCTGCAAGACGAAGAACACCAGATCTCTCTCCAGCAAATGGATCTCGACTATCAGCTCAAGAACGTGGGCGAGCGGCTCTTGCAGCGCTATCGCCTGAATCTTTCTGAACTCAATAGCCAGGATTATATTTTTACTGAAGAAGAATTATCCTCCGCAGAAGAAACGATCACCTCGCTTCAAAACAAGGTCGATTCCCTTGGCACGGTGAATCTCCTTGCCATCGAGGAATACCAGGAACTAAAAACGCGCTATGATTTTCTCCTCGCCCAGCAAAAAGATCTCGATGACGCTCGGAACTCTCTCATGGAAGCCATCCGTAAGATCAATCAAACCACCAAACAGCTTTTTGAAGACACCTTCAAGCAGGTCCAAGAGACTTTCAAGCAATATTATCAGATCCTTTTTCGCGGCGGCGAAGCGCGGATCTTTCTGATCGATGAGACGCACCCTCTCGAATCGGGAATCGACATCGTCGTACGCCCTCCGGGAAAGAAGCTGCAGAACATGTCGCTTCTTTCGGGTGGAGAAAAAGCCCTGACCGCTGTGGCGCTTCTTTTCGCACTTTTTAAAATCAAGCCGTCGCCTTTTTGCCTTTTGGACGAGATCGATGCGCCTCTCGACGAAGCTAATATCGACCGCTTCCTGGCGGTTCTCAATACTTTCATCGATCAATCCCAATTCATTATCATCACACACAATCGCAAGACCATCGCCATGGGGAATTCCCTCTACGGCGTCACCATGGAAGAGCCCGGCATTTCCAAGATTGTTTCCGTAAAAGTCCGCTCCGGAGAAGAATCCCTTCCGGGCGAGGGTCTTCACCCGAAGGTCGCAGCAGAGATCGCGGCCGATGCCGCGGCCGCTGAAACCACGGATACCGTCAGCGCTTGAGTATTCCGAATTACCTGACCCTTTTTAGGATACTTCTCACACCAGTCTTTTTCATCACACTTGTTTCCTATACTCCGGAAAAAGAAGAGCTCCGCCTCGTAGCGCTAGCGATCTTTGTGATCGCCGCTCTGACCGACGCGCTCGACGGACTTCTGGCCCGGTTCCTGAAACAACGAACAGCCTTGGGACAAATGCTCGATCCCTTGGCTGACAAGATACTCCTTGTGAGCGGTTACATCGGCCTGCTCTTTGTCGCAACGCTTCTTTACCGGCCTCCGCTTTGGGTCACGATCACGATCATCTTCCGTGATTTGATCCTGCTTTTTGGTTTTTTAACCCTGAATTTTGCCGCCGTAAAAATCGAGGTCCTCCCGAATATCTGGGGAAAACTCACGACAGTCTCCCAAATGCTCCTTTTATGTTTCATCCTGCTCGAATGGCCGGCCGCAATACCTTTGGCTTTTCTTACGGTAACATTCACGATCATCTCGGGCATCATCTACATCACACGGGGGTTAAAGTTCATCCAATGAACAACCTCTTGTCCGCATTTTTTATTCTCGTGGCTTATCTCCTGGGTTCTATCCCGTTCGGTCTTATCGCCGGCTTCAGAGGAAGGGGCCTTGATATCCGGGAGCATGGCAGCAAGAATATCGGTGCGACCAACGTTTTTCGCGTAGTCGGGAAAAAGTGGGGGATTACGGTTCTTCTACTGGACGCCATCAAGGGCTATGTCGTCTGTGTTTTTCCGGCGTTTTTTGGCCAAAATCTTGCACTTCCGTTCCAATTACTTCTGGGCGTCAGTGCGATCCTGGGGCACAGCTTCCCGGTCTGGCTCAAATTCAAGGGGGGAAAGGGCGTGGCAACTTCGCTGGGAGTATTTCTGGCTATCGCCTGGGTTCCGACACTTATCACGTTTGGTATCTGGATCCTCTGCTTCGCGATCACCCACATCATCTCGATTTCTTCGCTTGTGGCCGCATTGGTTTTCCCGATGATGATCACCTGGCGCTATGGAGGAACCCCGGAATTCATACTCCTCCTTCCAATCAGCATTATTCTGGCTGTTTTTATCTTCTATACCCACCGTGCCAATATCCAACGCCTCCGTCAAGGGACCGAAAAGAAGCTTTTTTAAGTCACTTCTTGACAATTAAATAAAATTATATATAATATTTAAAATAATAATATTTTAGGGCGCCATCTTTTCCGAAATTGTCTTTACAGAAGGGGGGTTGGCCGATAGAATTTTAACCCACACGTCTTCCTATCCTTGTCTTTTTTTTCTTGGATGGTTGACAAGGATTGCCCCAATTTCCACGCAGTGGAAATTGATGGGAATTGGGACTAAAGGAGAAAAATATGAGCGAACGTAAGAAAGCGGAAAAACCCGTTACATCCGAAGCAAAAAAATCCACGGACAAACAGAAAGCCCTCGAATTCACCCTGCAGCAGATCGAAAAACAGTTCGGCAAAGGCTCCATCATGAAACTCGGCGACCAGCATCACGAAAATGTCGCCGCACTCCCTACCGGAGCCCTGGGTCTGGATATCGCAACAGGTATCGGCGGTATTCCTCGAGGTCGTATCGTGGAGATTTTTGGTCCGGAATCGAGCGGCAAAACCACGCTCACTTTGAATGTCATCGCCCGACTTCAATCGACGGGCGGGGTCGCAGCCTTCATTGATGCGGAACACGCCCTAGACCCGCAATACGCTCAGAAAATCGGCGTCAAGGTGGATGAGCTTCTTATCTCTCAACCCGATTCCGGCGAACAGGCGCTCCAGATTGCGGAAATGCTCGTTCGCTCGAATGCTGTGGATCTTATTATTGTGGATTCGGTGGCGGCGCTCGTTCCTCGCGCGGAGATCGAAGGGGAGATGGGGCAGGCGCAAATGGGTCTTCAGGCGCGATTGATGTCCCAAGCGATGCGAAAGCTCACGGCTATTATCAGCAAATCCAAGACCTGTATCGTTTTTATCAATCAGCTTCGCGAAAAGATCGGCGTCATGTTCGGAAATCCAGAAACCACGCCCGGCGGCAAAGCGCTCAAGTTCTATGCCTCCATGCGATTGGATATTCGCAGGATCGCAAGCCTCAAAAAAGGCGACGCAGTTGTTGGAAACCGGGTGCGCGTCAAAGTCGTCAAAAACAAGGTCGCAGCCCCGTTCCGTCAGGCAGAATTTGATATCCTGTTCGATGAGGGTATTTCGCGCTCGTCAAACGTCGTGGAGCTTGGAACGCAATTTCAGGTAATCGATAAGTCCGGAACCTGGTTCGCCTTTAATGATCAAAAGCTTGGTCAGGGCAAGGATGCTGCGCGCCTTTTTCTAAAAGAGAAAGAGAACCGGAAGCTTCTTGAAGAGATCGAACAGAAGATCTTGGAGAAAGTCGCCGCCGGAGAAACCGCGGTCGTCGGCGCGGCAGCCGAATAGTCCTCCTCGGAAAAGTTCTTATCAGAAAGGAACGGCCCGGAGTACGGTCCGTACTTCTTCCTCATATGGCTAAAACTCAGGCGGACGAACAAACCAAACAGGCTTTTATCACTTGTTTAAGACTACTTGCCGCCAGTCCCAAAAGCGGTCAGGAACTCAGAAAAAAACTCGCGACCAAAGGTTACCCGCCTGAGATTATGGATCAAACGCTCCAGGATCTCAGGACCCAAGGTATTTTGGATGACATACGGTACGCCAAGGACCTGCTAGCCAGGCTTACCCTTGGCAAAGCTGTGGGCCGTCACAAGATTGCGTTTGAATTAAAACGCCACGGTATTCCGCAAAAGGTGCGTAACGAACTTCTGGATACGATTTCAAACGAGGACGAGGTTGAACGCGCGTTTGATCTGGCGCGTTTAAAGTGGTCTGGTTGGTCCAAGCTGGATCCGCAAAAGCGCAAAAAGCGCCTCTACGATTTTTTGATACGGAAAGGATATGATTTTCAGATCGCCCAGGACATCCTTCAAAAACTCTCGAAGGCACCCACGGACGATGAAATCTAATACACTATGAAAACAGACACAAACGACCTACGGAAAGCTTTCCTGGATTTTTTCAAGTCCAAGGGCCACACCGTGGTCGCGAGCGACTCTCTGGTACCCCAAAACGACCCCTCTTTGCTATTCACCGGGGCCGGAATGAATCAATTCAAGGAATACTTCCTGGGGGTCAAAAAGGACCTAAAAAGGGCTACAACAAGCCAAAAATGCCTCAGGACGGGCGATCTTGACGAGGTGGGCCGTACACCCTTTCACCACTCGTTCTTCGAGATGTTGGGCAATTTTTCGTTCGGAGATTACTTCAAGAAAGAAGCCATTGAATGGGCCTGGGAATTCCTGACCAAAACACTTTCTATTCCCAAAGAACGGCTTCGCATCACGATCCACGAGAAAGACACGGAGGCCTTTGAAATATGGCACAAAGTGATCGGCCTGCCCAAAGATTGGATTTTTCTTTGCGGCGATAAGTCAAATTTCTGGCCCGCGAACGCGCCCAAAGACGGCCCGAACGGTCCTTGCGGCCCGTGCTCCGAGATCTATTTCGACCAGAAACCAGCGATCAAGGGAACACCCATCGATGATTCCGGAAAATTCGCAGAGATATGGAACCTTGTCTTCACGCAGTACGACCGACAGGACGGCGGCAAACTCGTTCCGCTTGCCAATAAGAATATCGACACCGGAATGGGACTTGAGCGCCTCGCGTGTGTCCTTCAGGGGAAGGCATCTAATTTTGAGATTGATATCTTTCTGCCGATCCACGAGGCCATCCTTCAAGCCCTCGGGCTTGATTCCAAAAAGGTGCAAATCCAACAGCTTTATATAATCTCGGACCATTTGCGCGCGGCTGTCTTTTCCATCGCGAATGGTGTGGTTCCGTCCAACGAAGGCCGTGGTTATGTGATCCGCAAACTGATCCGCCGCGCAATCTGGCAGGCACATCAGTTAATGCCCAAGCAGAAACTAGCGAAACCATTTCTCTTTAAAGCCGCATCCTCGGTCATCAAGGTTATGGGAGAGGCCTACCCGGAGCTCCGGGAGGCAGAAGAGAATATCCGCATGGTTCTGTCCCAAGAGGAAGAGAGGTTCCTCCGTACGCTTGAGGACGGACTTCGTATTCTCAAAACGCAACTTACAAATTATAAAAGAGACGGCTTAAAAACCGTCCCGGCCGAAACCGTCTTCGAACTTTACGACTCTTTCGGATTCCCGGAAGAATTGACATGCAGCCTCGCGGAAGCGGAAGGATTCACGATTGACCACAAGGGGTTTGAGAAACTTATGGAAAACCAACGCGCACGCTCCAAAGAAGGCAGCAAAATCTCCGCCGAGATCTTTGCCTCATCAGGTCTGGACAAAATCCCGGCCAATATCCCGGCCACAACATTTCTGGGCTATGACACCCTGCAAACAAAAGCCAAGATCTTGTGGCATCAAGTTGAAGGAGAAAAAGCGACTATTATTCTCGACCAAACGCCTTTCTACGCGGAAAGCGGGGGACAGGTCGGCGATCAAGGCATGATCGAAGGACAGGGGCTCAAACTTAAAGTCATTGATACGAAAAAACTCGACAAGTATTTTTTACATCACGCTGAGGTTCTTCAAGGCACTGTCAAAGACGGCATGACGGTAAGCGCTTCTGTGGATCAGACAGTCCGCGAAGACATTATGCGTAATCACACGGCCACGCATCTTTTACATGCCGCGCTCCGGGCCACACTCGGAAGTTCTGTACGCCAACTCGGCTCGTTTGTTTCACCCGACCGTCTGCGTTTCGACTTTTCATTCGGCCGCGCCGTAACTCCTGAAGAACTCCGGGCGATCGAAAAAACAGCTAACGACCAGATCCTGATCGACCGGCCGGTCCAGAAAGAATCCAAAAGCCTGGAAGATGCCAAAAAGGAAGGCGCGCTGGCCTTTTTCGGGGACAAGTATGGGGACAAGGTCCGCATGATCAGTATCCCGGAGTTCAGTAAGGAACTCTGCGGAGGCACTCATTGCGACCGCACCGGACAGATCGGCATGTTGATCATCACAGGGGAATCCTCAGTCGCAAGCGGCGTTCGCCGTATCGAAGCCGTCACCGGCGCTCACGCACTGAACTATGTACGCAACTTACAGGATCAGATCACCGGGATCGCCAAAACACTTAAAGTCGGTGTTTCGGATATCCCGGTCCGCATTGCGAAACTCATGGAAAACCTGAAAACACAAAAGAAGCAAAACGCGCAGGCTTCCGCGAAAGCGGTCGACATCAAGATTCTTGTAGAGAATGCACCCAAAACTGGCTCCTGTCGGGTCGTGGTGGACCTTTTCGAAAATACGGGTATTGCCGGTCTCCGGGACCTTGCAACACGACTCCGGGAAGAAGGACAAAAACTCATTTTCGTGATCGCTTCATCTGAAGAAGGAAAGCTGAACGTGATCACCGGATCCAGCGCGGATCTCCAGAAAACGGGCTTGGACATGAAGGCCCTTTTTGGTAGGCTATCCGGACTGCTTAACGTCAGTGGCGGCGGACGTCCGGACCTCGTGCAAGCAGGCGGACCCGACCAAGGGCAATTCGCGACCGCTAAAACCGAAATCGGGAAAACCGTCGCGGCTTATCTTACAGAAAAAGGAATGTAGTTCATGCAAGTACTTAGCTGGGACAAACAAACGCAGAAAAAGATCCGGCGTGACTATGCTACGTTCTTCGACACGACGATCTTTAAAAAAGTAAGCCGTATCCTCTCCGAAGTGCGTCAGTCGGGAGATACGGCACTTCGTCGCTACACCCGTGAATTCGACGGCATCGAGCTTCCGCTCAAACGTCTCGCCGTCACTCAAGGGGATATCAACCGTGCTTTTGAGAAGATCCAGGTCCAATTTGTTCCGCTCCTCAAACAGATCACGGAGAACGTCCGTGAATATTACGAAAAAGAATTAAAGAAATCTTTTGAGATCACGGGGCCGAACGGTGTCCATCTTGGCAAGCGCTACGAGCCTATCGATCGGGTGGGGATCTACATCCCGGCTGGGACCGCACCGCTCGTTTCGACTGTCTACATGACCGTCATTCCCGCAAAGGTTGCAGGCGTAAAGCAAATTGCTATCGCCACGCCGCCACGCCGTGACACCGGCGATATTGACCCGCATATCCTGGCGGTGGCTAATCTTTTGGGTGTAAATGAAATCTATCGCGTGGGAGGCGTCCAGGCCATCGGCGGGCTTGCGTTTGGCACCAAAACAATCCCCAAGGTCGACAAGATCGTCGGTCCGGGCAACGCTTACGTCACCGAAGCCAAACGCCAGGTCTACGGCTTTGTGGATATTGACATGGTTGCCGGCCCAAGCGAAGTTGCTATTCTCGCGGACACGACCGCGAATCCTGATTTTGTCACCTGTGATCTTCTGGCCCAAACCGAGCACCACGGCGGTATGGGATATCTGATCACAAATTCAAAAAAACTGGTGGAGATCATGCGCAAGCGTGTAGACTCCGGCATCATCATCCAGGTCAAATCTGTGGCAGAAGGTTGTGAAGTCTGCAACGAAATCGCGGCCGAACACCTGGAAATTATGACGGAAGATCCCGAAAAAGCGGCTCAAGCGATACGTCACGCCGGCGCAATCTTCCTAGGGCCCTATTCACCCGCCGTGATCGGGGATTATATTGCAGGGCCCAGCCATGTGCTTCCGACCGGCGGCACCGCACGTTATTTTTCACCCTTGAGCGCATCGACTTTTATCAAAAGCTCCCAGATCATCCGTTATACTCCGGAGGCGCTGGAATCCGCAAAAGAGCATGTCCAGAAACTGACGGACATGGAAGGCCTTTTCCTGCACCGGATCTCCCTGGAAGCACGCCTCATCAAAAAGAACGCCGAACCGGAAAAGGAGTCCAAATCATGAAAGCAAGAAAGGCTGCGGTCAAGCGCAAGACTTCCGAAACCGATATTCAGCTCGAGTTCACGGTGGACGGAAACGGGGCTTCAAAAATCGATACACAAATCCCGTTTCTCGATCACATGCTCACGCTACTTGCCAAGCACGGACTTTTTGACCTGAAACTCAAAGCACGAGGTGATCTCGAGGTGGACATCCACCACACCAACGAAGACATCGGGATCACCCTCGGCCAAGCTTTGGCAAAAGCCCTGGGAGACAAAAAAGGAATACGACGCTATGGCTCTTTTGCGGTTCCGATGGATGAAGCTCTTATTCGCGTCACTTTGGATATTTCCGGAAGGCCATCGCTTTATGTAACAAAGGCCAAGGATGTCCGGCTGTCCCGTCAGCCGAAGTATGCGTTCGACGACGCGGTAGATTTTCTGCGTTCTTTCTGCCAGCACGCGGGCATCAATATGCACATCGGCGTACTCGCAGGCGAAGACACACATCACATTATCGAAGGCATGTTCAAGGGGATCGCAAAGACCCTGGATATGGCGACCTGCCTGGACCCTCGCGTCCGCGGCGTCCCTTCGACGAAAGGAAAGCTTTGACGAGTTCGGAGTAATGAGTTCGGAGAAAAATCTCTCCGGCTCCAGACTCCGAACTCACAGCTCATAACTCTTTATGATCGCCATCATTGACTACGGCATGGGCAATCTTCGAAGTGTGTCAAAGGCTCTGGAATATCTCGGCGCTTCCTATAAACTTTGTTCCAAGGGAAAAGATCTCTCGCGCGCCACAAAAGTAATTCTGCCCGGAGTCGGTGCTTTTGGGGATGCTATGAAAGAACTGAAGTCCCGCGGTTTCATCGGTCCGATCGGCGAACTTGTCGCTCGGAAAATAAAGCTCATGGGCGTTTGTCTTGGCCTGCAACTTTTTTTTGAAAAAAGTGAGGAAAATCCCGGAATCAGCGGTCTCGGAATATTCAAGGGCACAGTCCAAAAATTCCGCTCCACGAACGTCAAGATCCCGCATATGGGATGGAATGATCTCACGGTCCTCAAAAAACATCCGCTGCTTGAAGGAATCTCGAGCGGGGAATATTTCTATTTTGTGCATTCGTACTGCGGAAAACCTGCGGCTAAAGACCTGACGCTGGCTTCCTGTAAATACGGCCGGGAAGATTTCGCCGCTGTGATCGGCAACAAACACATTTTTGCGACCCAATTTCATCCTGAAAAAAGTCAGGAAGCGGGTTTGCGTATTCTTAAAAATTTCATCCGGTGGTAACGCTATGAACCTTTATCCAGCGATCGATATCTATCAAGGTAAAGTAGTCCGTCTCACGCAAGGGGACTACAATGCCTGCATTGTTTATTCCGAAGACCCCGTAGCCACAGCTAAAGGTTGGGAACAGGAAGGCGCACAATGGATCCACGTCGTGGACCTCGAAGGCGCCAAAACCGGTACGCTCACCTGCGTGGCCTCACTCGCCGCGATATGCCAAAACGTTAAAGCCAAGATCCAATTCGGCGGCGGACTGCGCCAAATCCAAGACATCGACAAGGTCCTTGCTCTGGGCGTCTCACGTGTCGTGCTCGGGACTAAAGCGCTCGATAAGGCATTCCTAAAAAAGGTGACCTCGAAATTTAAAGAGAAGATCGCTGTGGGGCTGGATGTTCGCCATGACAAAGTCAAAACGGCCGGCTGGATACACGACGGGAATATCACACTTCCGGAGGCCTTAAAACTTTTTGATCAACTCGGTGTCACAACTCTGATCTATACCGACATCGAAAAGGATGGCGTTCTGCAAGGGCCAAGCTTGGAAAAGCTTTCCCTGGTGCTCGCCAATACCAAGGCGCGGGTCATCTTATCGGGCGGGATCAGCCAAATTTCGGATATCGAAAAATGCAGGATTATTCAAGCACCGAATTTTGAAGGTGTGATCATCGGTAAGGCGCTTTACGACAAGCGATTCCGGTTATCCGAGGCCGTGCGGCTCACGGCGTAAAAGGGAGAAAGAGAACTTATACCGCATAAAATTTTAATGCGGTATTAGTACTGCCCAAGTCTTTATTTCTTTTTATAAATGGTGGCTTGGACTGCACTTGTTATCCTTCAAATTTTATTTGAGAACAAGTGCTGTTAACCCCTAAAATCGAATGGAGAACAGCACTTATGGGAAACCTCACGAACCTTTGGCATATGGTCCTCACACAACGCGCCTGGTCCTGGACCGTGATCGGCATCGGATATCTTCTTGTTTTTCTTTTGGTAAGAAGTTTTTTTCTTCACGCTCTTATCAAACGCGCCCGCTCTCTCAACTCCAAGTGGTATCACGAGATCAAGAAGGTCTACATGAAGAAATGCATCGGCGGCTGGATCGTGTTCCTGGTCTCATTTTTGATCCTGATTCTTTTTTGGCAAACCGCAAATTTAAAACAAGCTTCACTTTACGAGGTCGGCATGGTTTTCCTCATCATTCTGACCGTTCTTTTCGCCATCATATCCCATCTGATCGCGTTCGGCGCTTCCATCATTTATGTTCTCAAGCAGCTCGAGAACAACCAAATGACCCTTTAATCCATGTTCGCCCGACGCATCATCCCATGTCTTGATATTGACCGCGGCAGGGTTGTCAAAGGGATCAAATTCGTGTCCCTGAAAGACGCGGGGGATCCCGTGTCCTGCGCCAAAGCCTATGACCAGCAAAAAGCCGATGAACTGGTTTTTCTCGATATCACGGCCTCGCATGAAAAGCGCCGCACCATGATCGAGGTAGCTGAAAAAGTAGCCGCCACGATCTTTATCCCATTCACGGTGGGCGGCGGCATCAACAAAGTTCAGGATATCCGCGAACTCCTCGCAACAGGCTGTGATAAAGTTTCCATCAACACAAGCGCCATCAAAAACCCGAAGTTCATTCTGGAAGCCAGTCGTCGATTCGGCAGTCAATGCATTGTGGTCGCGATCGACGCGAAACGCGAAACCAAGGACCGTTGGGGCGTGTACACGCACGGCGGAAGAAATCCTGCGGGACTTGACGCCATCCAATGGGCAAAAAAAGCCGCGAAGCTTGGAGCGGGGGAGATTCTCCTCACCAGCATGGACTGTGACGGCACGAAGGACGGCTACGATCTGGAACTCACGCGCCGTGTCTCTGAATCGGTCAAGATCCCGGTCATTGCCTCGGGTGGAGCGGGAAATCTGAACCATCTCTATGAGGCCTTTAGCGCCGGTAAGGCCGATGCATGCCTTGCAGCTTCCATTTTTCACTTCGGCGAATTCACCATCCCCGAAACCAAAACCTTTCTCCGGGCCAAAGGCATTCCCGTTCGGCTGTGATCGCTTCTACGATACCTATGAAAACGTTACTCGCTCTTCTTGCCCTTTTTCTTTGCGGGTGCGCCGCTTTCAAAAAAACACCGGCCATCGAGCCGAATGTTGAAAAATTAACTCCGGAGCATATCGCAGAAGTCAAAACGCTTGTCACAAAACTCGAACCTTTCATCCAAACAAAAGACCAAGAGGGAAAACTTCCGTCACTCACGTTCAAAGAACTGGAAGCTCCTTTAAATTCCGGCGAAAAACGCTTCCTGCACTCGTTCCGGGACCTCAAAGCTGGGGAGGTCGGCGTCCGGATCCCGTTCCAGGGGCTCTCGCAGGGAGAAAAAGACCTGGTGCAGTTGAGAGGACAAAAGATCCGGATAAAGGAGAAAGAAAAAGAGCTCCCTCCGCAATTCTTAAGTCCCCAGGTTTATCAATCTTACCAGTTCATGATGCGTGCCATGGAACGCGATATCGGAAAACGGCTTTTCGTCGAATCCGGATATCGCTCAAGCGCTCATCAGCTTTACCTCTTTATCTTTTATCTCAGCAATCATGATTACTCCATTCGTGAGACCGTAAAATGGGTCGCCTTACCCGGCTACAGTGAACACGGAAATCCGGAACATTTGGCGATCGACTTCATCAATGCGGACGGTATCAACGGGGAATACAATGTGACCGAGTTCGAAGTTCTTCCGGAGTATCAATGGTTGCTGAAAAACGCCTCCAAATTCGGATTTTTCCTTTCCTATCCTAAGAACGCCCCGGCCGGGATTACTTACGAGCCATGGCATTGGCGCTACGACGGTACCCCAAAGCCCCAGAAATTTTGATTTTAATCCATCCTGAAAAAGTGTATCCACTTGACACACAGTTCATTTGTGGCATACTCAACGACGTTTCACTAAAGCCGAACGTTTTTTTGCCGTAACTTCATTGTTCAAAGGAGAATACGTCTAAAATGGAAGACCTCAAATATAATGAGCAAGGGCTGATACCTGTCATCATCCAGGATGCAAGTTCCAGTGAAGTTCTTATGCTGGCTTATATGGATAAAGTTGCCGTCGAACGGACCCTGAAAGAAAGACATACGGTTTTTTATTCCAGGTCCCGCAATAAATACTGGGTGAAAGGCGAGGAGTCAGGCCACACTCAGGGTGTCGTGCAGGTGCTCACCGACTGCGATAAAGATACCCTCCTTGTCCGTGTGACTCAAAATAAGGGAGGAGCGTGCCATCTCGGTTATCGTACCTGTTTTGTCCATGAAATGAACGAGCAGGGAAATATCGTAAGAATTACGCAAGAGAAGGTTTTTGACCCGGAAAAGATTTATAAAAAATGATCGCTCCCGACCTCGCAACTTTCAAGAAACTGGCCTGCAAGGGGAACATTGTCGCCCTATCCGAGACATTTCCCGCAGATCTGGAAACACCGGTCTCAAGCTTCCTGAAGATCAGCCAAAAGGCACGCCACGCGTTTCTTCTGGAGTCTGCGGAGCAAGAAGAGAAGATCGGACGATTTTCTTTTCTCGGGATCGAACCGGCCGCGGTATATGAGTCCTCAGAAAAAAATGTCGCGATCACGTCAAAAGGAAAAAAGAAAGTCCTTAAAGATTCTAAGCTTTTGGATGTGATCGAGGCGGAACTTGCCACGCGAAAACTGGCAAATCCCGAGACCTTTCCTGGATTCCGCGGAGGGTTCGTGGGCTATTTTTCCTATGAGAATGTTCGTGATTTTGAGACCATCCGGCTCTCAAAGAAAAAAGGACCGGGATTTCCGCTGGGCATCTTTTTCCGCGTCGAGGATTTTCTCGTATTTGACCATTTCCGGAAAACACTTTCGGTCGTTATTCTCGTCAACCTGAATAAATCCGCCGCAACGGAAACCGCTTACAAAAACGCCTTGAAACAAATGGCAAAGTACAAAAATCTTCTCCAAAAACCGTTGCGCGTGCCTATGGTGACAAAGGTCGCATCCCTGCCAAAAGTCCGGTCCAATATGTCGCAAAAAGACTACGAATCCAAAGTGAGACGGATCAAGGAATACATCCGCGCAGGGGATTGCATCCAAGTCGTACCTTCCCAGAGGTTTGTGCTTCGCCATCATGGAAATGATTTTCAGATCTACCGTTCGCTCCGATCGATCAACCCCTCGCCTTATATGTTCTATTTTCGCAGCGGCCCTTACCGGCTGATCGGCTCATCTCCTGAAATGCTTGTCAAAAAAACAGGCCGGCTCGCCGAGGTCAGGCCGATCGCTGGCACACGGCCACGGGGGAAAAATGAACAATCAGACCTAAAGCTCGAAAAAAATCTTCTGGCATCCCGAAAAGAAATGGCGGAACATTTGATGCTCGTGGATCTCGGCCGCAATGATCTCGGCCGCGTTTCGGATTTTAAATCCGTCAAAGTCGAACGATTCGCCTTTGTAGAACGTTATTCGCACGTCATGCATATCGTGAGCCGGGTTCAAAGCCGTCTCAAGACTGGGAAATCAGCGGCAGATCTTTTGCGCGCAACCTTTCCGGCCGGAACGCTTTCCGGAGCACCCAAGGTACGAGCGATGCAGATCATTGACGAACTGGAATCAGAGGCACGCGGTCCCTACGGCGGCTGCCTTGGCTATTTCGGTTTTGACGGGGATATGGACATGTGCATTACAATCCGGACGATCATGCTTATCCGGAACCGGATGTTCCTTCAGGCAGGCGGCGGCATCGTCAAAGATTCTGATCCCCGGCGTGAATATGAGGAAATAATCAATAAATCCCGCGCCATGCTCAAAGCCATTGAAGAAAGGGTTCTTTTTTAATGTTACTCGTCATCGATAATTACGATTCCTTTACTTACAATCTGGTGCAATATCTCGGAGAACTCGGCGCGGACCCGCGCGTCCGGCGCAACGATGAGATCACGATCGCAAAGATCAAGCGATTGCATCCCAAACGCATCGTCATCTCGCCGGGACCTAAAACGCCCAAAGAAGCAGGGATTTCCTGCGATAT
>Ga0247841_10007168_pt1 | contig 16695 bp, 5 predicted proteins | sample LaCruzMarch2015__2_FD_192410 | JGI IMG/M metagenome (GOLD analysis project Ga0247841, IMG submission 192410) | Freshwater microbial communities from meromictic Lake La Cruz, Castile-La Mancha, Spain - LaCruzMarch2015_18m | ecosystem: Environmental > Aquatic > Freshwater > Lake | place: Spain... | reverse complement strand
TGTAACCCAGGAAGAACTTGATTATTATTTAGATCTTCTTAATAATAGACCTAGAAAAAGATTATGATACCTATCTCCTATTCAGTATCTTGAAAAATACTGTGCGGATTTGAACTAGAATCTACAAAAGATATAATTGACTTTTAATATAAAATGTATATAAATATAAGAATAAATATAAGAATAAATCTAAAAATAAAAAAATGAAAAATTACACAGAAAATTTCAGAACTACGTATAAAGACGTAATTGAAGAGAACAAAAAAGAAAATAAAAAAAGATTCAAAAAAATACTGTACAGAAACATATTATGGGGATTGGTAATAATTTCATTTATATTAATATCGCTAGGATCAAAGAGAATGAGTAGTCTCATACCCTTCGAAGAGTCATTATTACATGTGTGCAAGTCTTTCTTTGAAAACTGGGAAAGTACGACAGGAATAATATTGTTTGTAGCATTTACGGGATTATTGGCGTACTTATTTGCATTAAGCACGAAAACAGAAGAAGTAAGTGAAAAACTTAAAAAATCTGCAGAGACATTTGTAAATGATTGTATACGGAAAGATATCCTTAACATTATGTATTCAAATTTTCCTCCATTTATTCAATCGAATAAGGAGAATAGAATAGATAATGCTGAATTTTTAGCAGGATTAACTCCCAGAGTTAGTGTAGATCATACCGGAAATTTGAGTATCTATACCATCAATCTAGACTACAGAGATAAAAATACGTCTTTAAATTATGAAAAAGAAAAAAGCACGTATTATCTGAAAAAAATTGAATGGCAATCAATGTATGGTATATTCAAACTTGAATTTGACAAGGTTAATGAAGACAGAAAAGTCGAAAAAATGGATGCAATTGAATTTACGCCAGAAGATTAAAAAACAATCACCAATGATACCTTATCACCCTCGAGACATTTTGCTCTCGAGGATTTTTTTAATGTTTTTTAGTCACCTCACCCCCTACCCCTTTATCCACGAAGGTGGGCTCTCCACTTCGTGTGAGAGGGGTCTAGTAACTGCTCCCTCCCTGCCTGCCCTCGGTGTGCCGGGGTCAAGGGTAGGGTCGGGGTGGGTTTGTTGCTTTTATTTTTTTTATATTTCATCGTTTAAACATTTCATCATACGGTCACGAATAAACCGAGCTATATTGTATCACAAAAACCCAATTTGGATATAGGAAAAAGAGGCGTTTTTTGTTTATTTTACATATCTTTTATATATAGTAATGTGTCTTATTTTTGCGTAATTAGAATTTTATTCTAAACTCGGCTTCTGAACTGATGAATTGAATAAAAAAACTTAGTATACGAATATTTATTATCCTTTATGCACTTTCATATTTTTTGCAAAATAGTTTTTTTATTGATTGGAAAAAAGTTTACGCAGCAGAAACACCTAGTACTACGAACATTGTAGCGATTTTTGTCGATAAAAATATTTATCCAGACATAAAAGCAAATCTTGTACGATACACAACTAAATATCTTCAGAAAAAAATTGCCAACAGCAAAGCTGTGGTATTGCCTATAGATACAACGACATTAAAAGCACATGAAATATCACAGATATTGGAAAATATGTATTTCGAAGGACTCAAAGATGAAGGATCTAAATTAGTAGGAACGGTACTTATCTGAAATATTCCTTTGCCCGTAGTAGAAAATAATGGGTTCATCTATCCGAGTATCTATCCCTATGTCGATTTCGAAGATCAACAATTTATCTACGACACCACCAAGAAATTTTTCGTCTACAATAATAATCCCAATGGTCAGGCAGAACTCCGACATGGAATCATACAATTCAAAACAGCGTCAGAATATAATGATTTTTTTATCAAAGTAAGAGCATATTATACCAATCCGACAAAATTTATCGATAAGGCGATACGATATGAAGATTTTATAGGATTGAAGAAATATTTTATCCCAGAAAATACAAAGTATTATATAAATAGCATGATGTTTTCTGAAGATATAGGATATCATAGATTTAATAATCTGATGCTCAATATTTTGAAAGATGAGCACAATGAAAGTGCATTGAGTCTAGGAACGGATCTCAAAGACAATTTGCAAGATGTAGAAGATCCAGAACTCAAGGCCTATGCAGATGATATGGAATCTAGAAACAATGAGGCAGCTGGATTGTCTGAACAGATAACCTCAAGCATGCCAACATTGACACTAAAAACAGCAACACAGGAAATGCTCAAAGGATATGACGGACTAGTAAGCCCGCAATTTCTCGCAAAAATAAAAGATAATATCTGAGGGCTTGCGAGACGATATAAAACTACCAATGGAGAAACATTTACCGATTATAGTTCCATCACCGACAAAATTGCACAAAAAGATAATCGAGTATTGGGTGATATCGATAATGATGTACAACCGCTCCTCATCCAGATGAATGATTTCATGGAAGGTAAATTGAATGAGAAAATAGATCAGGAAAAATATTATCTCACTATACCTATCCCAGTAAGTGAATTGGATTTTGAAGGAGATATAAAGATACCTGCAACATTTTTGGCAACAAGACTCCCTCCTCGACCAAGTTGTATACGAAAAAAATATGATTATTATCAAAATTATTACTTTGGAATAAATGCAAATCAAATAACAAGCGCACAAGACACCAGCGCATACAGATGAACATTTCAAAATCTCAGTTCAATTTCTGGACAAACTATCAACGATCCACTCCAATCCATAGGATGATCATTCAATATCTTTTCGACTCAGGTAGAAGCAAACAGATGATATAATATCAACAACACTAAAGATGAATTAGTATTATATGATATATTAAAAACAAACAAACAAGAACTTTGGAATAAAGACTGTAATTTAGAACTTTTTGGCTACTGCATCCGATGGAAAAAAACACGGAAGCCACAAGACAGTGATGATGCAGATAAATGTTATATCAATGATGAAGAAAAACAGTGATGATGTGAGTCACTGACAGGGTTTTCACAGAGATATCGAGGATGAGCATCACCAATGAACTTGAATGCCGCACAACAGTTAACGAATTATAATTATAAAGATGCTAAGTTTCCTATTTATGATATTGCAGGATCCAAAAAAATAAACACACAACAAGCAAACGCAAATTCATATTCATGAGCTGAAACCTATGCAAGTATCATGCAAGAAAGATTTGCCGTGAAAGAAAGACAAGAAGACAAATATGATAATATAGATGATTTTATAGATAATCCAAAAGCAAACGGAATCGATCTAAAATTCACCAATCAGATTCCAACCAACGACAATCTTGATGAACCTATACGATCATATAATACACCAAAAACATATGCACAAAACGATTTCTTCACCATTTATACTCCTCCACTATTATCTCATAAAATAAAAAACGGAAAAATTGTGCTCTATGATCGAGATGATAATACGAATATAATAGATGTCTTTTGATGTACTGTTAAATGACACTACTATACCTACAAAACAATAGATTCAAGAGTAAAAAACATCTCGCCAACACGAAAACAAATATCAAGTACAGAGGCATATAAATTTAAAGAAGATTCGCCACTAGAGATATTTTATAATAACGTGAAGACAGATTTGTTTCTGACAAAAAACAGCGTCGTAAATCAGATAAATGAATTTAACGGAACAAATACTGGTGTAGCTTCCCATCTAACAAAAGTAAAAAATCTGATAGCATCAGGAAATAACGGTATACATATGATACTCACATTCTTGCCTACTAATCTTATAGGTATGGGTTCTACATGAGTGACAAATTTGGCAAACAGCCGAAGCCAAGAAAATCTCAACACAACAAAGATACTTGAGATAACATGACATATAGAAAAAATAAATGAAGGACTAGATGATGTACTCAATTATATGAACAACATAAATATAAATAACACCTTATGATATTTTAGCAACATCATCGAAACAGAAAGATTTAAAAAACAGAACGTAGAGATCCTAGACACATGGAAAACAGACATCACACAAAATTTGGATCAGATCAAAACAAACATCAATATATTCAAATCAACATTTGCTAATGCACGAGGCATATACAATAATGTTCCAGATCTAAATAACAATGCAGCAACCATCACTGCACTTCAAGCACAGAGAGGAATAATAAACGCATTGGATCCATCGTGCCTACCAAATCTTTGTTGATGTGATGCAAACCATTACAAAGCAGTCTGTGATGTATTGGATAATCTTATCACTATTTTACAAGAAGATTTTGAGTTTATTACAGGCAGCATCATCAATGATAAAATAAATAAGATACAAGAATACCCAGGAGAGAATTTTGGAACAATCAAACCATTCATAGCAATAAATACATTATTCACCAATCCAGATATTTTTGAAGAAATCACCGGAGTAAAGACAATAATGAACAGCTTTGATGTCTCTACAAATCCTGACAAAAAAGAAACAAATAAAGGAATGAATCTGACTACTTCAGACAGACCGATCGATAATATTAGAAACATCACCTTCAAAGGTATCGGTTGAGATCTCGTACAACTCAACTATCCAAATCTCTATGAAGTGAATGTGTATAAAGAAAGTGATAGTAAATTGATACTCAAGTCGCCAGATAAAATCAAAGATGCGATAATAGAATATCTAAAAAAGAAGGCAATAGATTATAATGCATTACTCAACACACAGAGACAAAAAAGAAACGCGTATTATACTACACGAAACGTTCAATTTAGTCTTCTTGAAACATATGATACATTAGCAAACCCGCTCAACCATACATATAGCAACAATTCTATACCAGAAGATTACTTTATCGATCAACTGGAGGTATTTTTGGATACATTAGAAAATGCTCCTGAATACGGGAAAAAAGCAATTTATGGAATGAGCAAATCAGATACACGCGATGAAAAATTGGATATGGTAGCGAAACTATTATATTATCAAAATATTACTTGGCCAGAGAGATTGGAGCAAACAAGTGTAGTTGATGATATGGCAGAAATCAAAGAAAGTTTTGATATTAATCTCAAAATTCAGAATGTAGTACAAACCTATCTGACCGAAGGAAATGATCAAGGAAAATTTATTACACCGACATACAATAGTACAGGATACGAAATAGGATATATCAATTCTGATGGTGAAGATTACGTATCTTCCAAACCTACACCAGCATTTGTGCAACAAATCCAAACCGCACAAGAAAAAGCCAAAGTGAAAAATAAATTCGTGGAAGCCAGTACCAGTGAGTTACAAAAAGAAATAGATAGTTGTGAATGAGTAGATACCGACGGATCATCATTACTTTTTGATTTCAAAACGTTTTCTTCACCATGGGCAAAAGCGATGAAATGCCGAGCTCAGAAGATATTGGAAAAACCATTCAAGTTTGAAATAAGTTTTAAAAATGCTCAATGACCAGTATTTGCAGGAGTATTTAAAGAGATATGAAGTAGCTTTGAAAATCGAAAAAGCGAATGGGAAGAATATGGTAACGAGCGATGAGGAGTAAATAATGAAGAAACAATTAAGAATGTAGAAGGTAAGACAAAAGAAATTTTACAGCGATATAATAATTACGCAACCGTAAATATCGACAAAACCATCATCGGAGTAAACGATACAGGAAATGCTCAGATCACCATAGGCATGATGAAAGATCTTGGAGATGTTGAGGTAAAAATATCATGAATAGGAGATAATTGTTTTAAAGTACAGAGAGGAGCAAAAACACGAGGAGATATCTGTACAGCACCAGCAAAAGAGTATTTTAATCCAAACAAAGAAAATTATATTTTTGAAATAGCTTTGAATGGCAACAAAGCAGGAAGCACAGCGCTCAAGATAGAATTCTGTCCACACATAGGATGAATAACAAACTTACCATGTATCACCAAACAGCAAGTCATAAATATTCTCCCATGACCTGTTGCTACCATGCAAGTAGAAACTCCGACAGATATTGTCATGGAAGGAGCAGAATTACCAATAGCAGTAAATGCAGCAGACATATATCAAAATAGTATAGGACAAAGCATACAAGGATATACCATCAGCGTAAACAGTGGTGATGGAAAAATATATGATGGTGCTGCAAGTAACGAAAACATAAAGTTTGATAAATTTCCCGCTTGATTCATCTATCAAGCACCTATATGATTGGAGAATAATAAAAAAGTTTCTCTCATAATATTCCCTGATAAAACAATAACGAGACTCTGAGCAAACGAAGCAGAATCGAAATCAAATACAGTACAAAAGATAATTGAAGTAGCCAAAGGTAAAGTTACGGTTATGCAAAACAATATCGTATTATATCAGACAAATACCCCACAAAGCAGACCACCAAAAATAACATTCAACTTACCAAAAGACGAAGCAAGCATCCAATATATGGATAGTGATGGTACCGCACAGATTATACCAGCAAACATTCCAAGCATCACTATAGATATCAAAGATCTCAACAATGCAGCGACGTCATTAACAACAGTAGCAAGCATCACAAGTACACAATGATTATTGAAAATATGAACGATAGAACCAAACATCATACAAACAGCCACAGGCACCAAAACACAATTTGTTTTCAGATCATCGAATAATTTCATCATCTCATGAACAAAAAGCATCACGTTATATCCAAGTTTTAAAGCAGGAAATGACACTATCACAATAAACATTCCAGGAATGGATCCGATTATCATTCCCGTCACCGTGAATCCATGACTAGCAAAAACAGTACTCATGAAATTAGAAAAAAGTAGATTGGATTTGACGACGACTACAATCAGTAAATGAACCATACATGTAGTAGATACACGAAACAATAAAGTAACCAGTGGTACAAAAATAAAATTATGAGTCATCGGTTCAGCTACAGGAAGCACAAATGAATTTATGTATAGCGGAAAAGAATATACCTATACTATCACCGCAAAAAAACCAGGTGGAGAAGGATATGTCTTTGCATATATAGATGGTAGACCACTAGCAGATCAGATGCCAGCCTATGAAAGATTTATCATACAAGAAAGTATCTTACCACAAAGCGGACTCAATGTCATGTATCTCAATCTCTTTGGAACGGATCGAGGAAATCAACGAGGATATTTTTCTGAGAACAATCAAGTAATAAACACCATAACGACACAATCCAATAAACTCTTGGCAACAACAACGCAACTAGTAGATCCTACAAAAATAAAGCAGATAGAATATATAATAAATCCAAACGGACAAATACAAAACATTAGTAATAAAGAATATACACTTACGATAGACAGCGGAGCAATCACAGCACAGATGCCAGAAATAGTAGATATACATCTCGGTGCGAGTGAAAATTTTACAATAGAAAAACTATCAGATAGCTGAGCAGCGATTACGTTCGGAAAAAACGAAAATAAAATTCTCTATATACCAGAACCGACAGATAGTGTAATCACAAGTAATGAAGTAAGCAATAAAAAAATAACTATCAATGGAGCAGATGTTTTTGATCTCAGTAAATGAACCATAGATCCAAGCATCACAATAATCGCAGACAATGAAACACTTGCAGATATGAATACCTACACCATAACATATAATGCGAAAACAATAGGAAAACTAATGCTTCGAAGCATGGACAATATAACGGCGAATACAGCAAATGTCGATGTTTTGGATCCAATAACCTATGGACAGACAACAATCTTCAGCGAATGATCGACCAACACCCAAGGAATAGGAATTTATATCCAGACAAGTGCATTCACCAAACAAGGATACGCATCTATCGAAGATAGTGCAGATGCAATGTTAGGAATATGATTTACTAATGATTTCAAAAACGTAGCCAATTTCGCCAACGGAAAATCTGTAGGAGAAGCAACCTTGCCATATGGATCACAATTTTTGATAAATTTCTGAGATCCATTGGCCCAAAGAAGAGAAAAAAATCCAAATATACCAGATACTGATTTTGATGCATCGATCGGACAGACCATCTACGCTGATCCCAATAAGACCATATTCAAAACCCTCCCTATCGATTTCAATACTGATGGACTACAAGATATCATAGTAGTATATACTGATGGCGTTGTAAAAATATTGAAAAATTATTGAGGAACTACTCCATACAAAAATCTCCAAGAACTTATGATCATTGCAGAACCAATCAAAGACATCAAAATAGGCGATGTCGATGGAAATGGTGATGACGATATTTTTATCATTACCACAAATAATAAAGGAGTGGTATATCTCAATACCGACGGAATATTTCCGGTAGATGGAAAAAATATATGTTTGAATGTTAATTCTGAACCGGACATGATAAATCCGACTCCAGATGATTTTTCAAATATCAAACAAATATTTGTAGAGGATATGGATAAGGATAATAAATTAGATATCGTAACCAATGACGCTTTTGGCGATATTAAAATATTTTATGGATGATCAAATAATAATGGCGCGAATTATATTTCCTCCGTCACCTGAACCTGTGATGCAAATCGATATACGAGACAAAAAAATACCTATAAAACAATCAATCGTTATGGAGCAAGAGTAAACAGCAGTCGATATATCCAGGACAATAGTCTCATCCATCGGAAAGGTATGGAGATGCCTACAGAAGGTAAAGAAGAAGAAAAAGATGTAGAGAGTCCAGACAACACCGCAGGCATGTCAGAACCACAGATGCAAGCGCTTAAAATAGAAAGTATGAATAAAATAAAAGATATGGTAGCAAACAACGATAGTTTGATTGCATCAGGAGCTAGTCAATTGGCATATACAGACAATCCACTTACAAAAAGTCCTAGTTATGAACTTCTTCCACCAGAAGAAATTTCTTACCTACCTATCAACGAATCAAATGCAGTAGTAAGTGTCTACAAAGAATATCAAGATATGAATGGGTGAATACTCAAAAAAGGTGATGAAGTAGTAATCAAAACAACAATTATCTCCAAGAAAAACAATAACAAACTGACCTATATAGATCAATTGAAATGACCTCGAGAACTGCCAGCAGACACAGAGACCAAAGAAATAAAATCTTTAGTATTTATCACAGGCAACACCTGATGAATACGCATAGATTGGAATACACCAGAGGGATATCAATTTGTCATGGACAATATCCAGATGAGCTCATGAGCTATGTTGAGCTTTTCATATAAAGTAATATACAAAGAAACCTCAGTCATAAAAATAGATGTCAAAGACGAAAATATTCTGAAAGAAAACAGATATAAGGACGGTTATCCAGATATCATCACAAATATCGCTGATTCATGTCAAAAAAACAGACGGATATTTTTCAACAAAAAAGTAGGAGACAAAAGAACGTACGAAAAAGTGTATGATGATATTCAAAAAGAGATGAATGATTATACAAGCTGAGCAAAGGTAAAACAAGTAACGGCAATAAATTGATTACTAGATCAATTGGCTAATGCTGATAGTTTGGATAGTGTATCTAATTTACCAGGAATGGATAATCTAGAAAATCGAAGCGCAAAAAACATCATCAGTTCAATTCTTCAACCGGGATGATTATCATTGAACATCAATAGCAATTTTATCGACAGTGCAACAGCAGAAGTATCAAAAAAACTAGATACAGCACTCCAATGACTCTGCCAATGATTCAAACTATGAGAATGATGAACAGCAGGATGTAGTTGAGTACCTGTGCCATTCAATCAAGCATTTTTGGCTCCAGGAGATTATCATGTCTTCTGATGTGTACCAAAAGCAACAAGTCCATTATATCCTATTTTTGAAACAATTAATAGTTCATTGGGAAAAGGAATGCCTCTGCTAAATATTCCAGGAAACTATCCTATACCACCTGCTTTTGTAACATATGCTCCTTTACCTGGATTATTCGGATTTCCATTTAAATGAGCAACAGACGGGTTTTTCCTTTGAGTGCTATGATGAACATATTCATCACAATTTAGACTCTATATAGTACCTACACTTACTATGGGACTAGGTATGGCAATGTGTTTTGGTCCATACACCCTTGGAAAAGCATTGCCGAAACCATTGAGAGATATAGCAGGAAACTGTATCGTCTTCGCATTACCACCCATGACAAGTTGCGACGAGGGCACTACAGACAATATCACAGAAAGTATCGCACCTCCTTTGGTAGATGCTGCAGGACAGTGAATATGTAACACTCCGCCGAAGCTAGGAAACACCATAGTATTTGCTGAAGATAACAACAATGGAAATAATAATAATGAACAAACATTAGTAACTACAGCAAACTTTCCATTTCAAATAGTAGCAGCAGGATCATCAGAGAACAACCCACCATACTCTGCAGCGATTCCACAAGGGAACTTCGGATGACTTATAGTCATTGATCAAGATCCTACAATAATCCCAGCAGTAGCAGAAGAATGAGAAAATTATGAATGATATGAATTGAAAAAATGAGAAAAAATAAGTCTCAAAATAGTAGGAGCAAAAACTAAAGGATTGGTACAATGTGTAGTCCAAGACTGGACAACTCGTCAGATACAATATATTGAAAATAATCTGACCAAAATGACGATTCAACTCGATCTTCCCAATATCACTACCCTATTCCAAGGATTCGATAAAATAGGCAATCTACAAAAAACATATGAATCACTTCAAAAACAAGACCAAGCAGATGGATATATCCAGTGAGGAACATCAGTAGATACAAATATCCAAAATGAAACCGGATCAACAAACCGGACACAATATATTTCCAAACAACAACTCGATAACATTTCAGAAAGCGTAGGAGAAAATCCATTTGAAGCAATCCAAAAAATATTTGAAGAAGTACCACTCATCAATATAGACTCCAAAACTATCAATCTTAAAATCCCAGCACTTACGAGTGAAGATATAAACACCTATGTAAGTTATCTTAAACTCCGAGTGGAGAAAGCAGACAACACATTAAAAGAACGAGATGAATTTTTTGCTTCAATATTGCCTATGTGCAAGGTCAAAGAGATAAAAGAGCAAACAGGACAATCATCAAAATTTCTATCATTCAGAGAGAACTCTGCAGGGATCATCAATTCCGTAAAACAAAATATCATTGTACTAGAAAAATATAAAAAATTTCCTACACAACTTTATCAGTGGACACATCTCACCGATAGATATTTGACGGAAGTTTCTGCATTGCTTTCAGACACTATAGGAACACTCACCCAACGATTGGATATCAATGCAACGAGATTTTCACAACACGTAGATGCAATCATACTAATAAAATGAGCTATCAAGACATGGCAAGCTATCATAGATTTTTCTGTCAATCGATCAGAAAAATGTAGTACGTGTAGCAACGATAACTATGGATCATTCTCGTGTAGCCTTTCATTCCTCTGTCCAAAATTACCGATATTCCCAATACCAGCATTCAAGATACCAAATATCTATATGGATATGTCACATATAGAATTGGGCATGAATATAACCTTACCAAAAATAAATTTTGTACCTATCAAGATACCATTGCCACAATTACCCGATCTTCCTGAACCGCCAACTATAGAAGTAGACTGGGATATTATGTATGGATTAAATATCAATTTCTTTGAAAGCATGTCGCTACCGACAATTCCAGTAATTCCTGAACCACCGACATTGCCAGAGCCACCATCATTCATCCCAAGCATCAATATGCAATTACCGGTTCTTCCTCCCGCACCAAAGATTCCAAAAATATTACCAGAAATAAATGCTATCCTCAAAGTAGCAGAATTTATCGGAAAAGTATTCTGTATAGTAAAATGAGGTATCGGTTTGGTTGGAGAAAAATGAGTCAAAGGAAAAGTCGAACAACTGACGCAAAGAACATGGAATGTTCCTGTTTTCGATTATTTCAATCTGACGACAAAATTCAAAGATCCTCCACTTCAATGATATGACTACAAACTCGATGCATATGCTACACTTAAATTTAACTTTGATGGCGTATATGATGTCTTCAATAATATCGCCCAAATAACCAATGGTTTTGTTTCAGAAAAAATAGAAACACCTATCCAAAAAGGAGTAGATCGAGTTACCGACAAAGCAAAAAATAATGCTATTACCGATACAGGATTTGATTTTATAGAAGGTCTTGATCAAAATATCAATTTCAATGGATATATGAAACCGGAAGAAGAAGCGACAGGAACAATGGAATACACAACTGCATATAATGAACTTAGACAATGATTATTACAATTCAAAAACAGCACATTGGAAGATAAAACGATGAACAATAGAGTCAAAACAATCTTGGCAACAGTAGAGAATAAGTCGACAGTACTGCCAGCTACAAATCAAATAGAACAAGTAGAAAAAGCTGCAAAAGAAATCATCAATCAAAAAATCAAAGAAAATCAAACCGTACAAAAAGAAATCCAGAATTATGATACCTTCATTGAAAAATTAAAGAAAAATCAAGTAGTGTTAGTCAATGACACAACGGTAACAGCTAATTTAAAAACGCCGATATTAACAATTGATTCAGCAACAGAAACGATGTTACAATCTCAGGAGAATCCAACAAAGACCTATCTTGATCTCAACAAGAAAATGGTACAAGGCTATCTAGATGCAGTAAATAATGATGGTCCAGAAAAACTAAACATGTCGACAACAACCTATAAGCAATCCAAAAAATATTTGGAAACCACAAAAGAAAAAATAGATACGGCTTTGCTTGCATACAACGATGGGCCATTACTTGCCCAAGGAACATGTACCAATTGTTCAAGTACCGAAGGAAACAATTATAGCACAGATATTTCAGCATATGTGAATGGTGTATATATAGAATCCTATAGTGGAGATGCTGATTCTAGTGGAAGCACAAAACTAATGGTCAACACGATGACCTCTACGGAACAAATAGCAAAAGTGAAAACAACGTACACAACAGATCTTGATCTCAACAACGATGAGCTCTCTGATATTCTAATGTATGATTCCAACACTATCTACATAAAATATGCACAACAAGAATCCGAACATTTTTCAGAAGGAAACAACTCACTAACAACCTATTATACGAGCTCAAACAACTTTTATAGTTATGCAAACGAACATCCATGAACATGGCTTAATGGACAGCAACGGTATATTAAATCACTGGACCAACTGAGAGATGTAGCTGATGCATACGGATATATAGAGATCAATGATATCACCATAAAAGTAGTAGAAAACAACAAAGAGGTAAAAAATTTCAAGACTGAATGACAAACATTTGATACGCTTCAACTCTCACGAAAAAACAGTACATCATTGGGAGAACAAGCTGATGGATATATCATCAAAGTCAGTAAAAATGTAGATAACAAAGATAATTGAGGTAATTCACGATTTCAAAATCTCTTATGAATAGAAAAAAAACAGAAATACATTCTCGTACTGCCACAAGACACAGACTACAAAAAATGATTGCTCACGATAGATGAAAGTTTTGAAAAAAATCCAATCAATTTAGAACTCGGAGACAGTATCTTGGCAGTGGAATATTATGATCCAGGAGAAGAAAACATCAGTTTAACATTCAAAGAACTACCAAGAGAATGGTTATATATCAACATAGCAGCATTGACCATACGCCAAGATGAGCTAACGAATAGTCAGAAAAAATCATTCACCCTATATAAAAAGACATCACCACGATCAAATCAGACCGTTGCAGGAATGCAGAATATCTGAGATGTTTCAGCTCCTGTAGGAGACATAGTCTTACGAAGAAATAAGACCAGTCAAGTAGTAAGCACAGGCGTAGTTCATGAGTGATATGTAAACACCAGCTACACATTGAAATCCACACGAAAGGACGATGTAGTTGTAAAAAAAATGATTATCCAACAAGAGGGAATAACACTTCTAGAAACAGGTAATGATACACAAATCGGAACACTTGATCTCGGATGACTCTTCTTTACATGAACTACTCAACAAAGTTTTGACTTCATAGCCATCGATCAGAACAATAACATCACCAAAGAGACCGTAAGTCTGAATATAAAAATACCAGATATAGAAGTGATTGATATGAAAAAAAGTTGAGAAACAACAGCAGATATCATAGCAAAAATAAGTAATGATATGGATGAGTGATTAGTTATTTTCCAAAGATTAAGGAACGGTATACGAAAAGATATCCAAGGGACAAACCAAAATGGGTCGGGAGGATTTAGTCTTGTGCCTAACCAGACCGTAATCACCGGATGAATATTTACTATAGGAAACGATATCTGATTGTATGACAATCAAAACAATGAAATAGCAACGATAGATCCAGATAGTGGAGAAATAAAAATCAATCAATGATATGAAAATAAAATCACCATCAATCTAAATTTTGCTACACATATCCCGGTAATAGAATTGAGAGACATAGTAAAAAAGAATACGCTGTTCCAGATAGTATTGCCGATAGAATCCATCACCAAGATACAAATGAACACCTATAGTTATGAACAATTACAATTACCAGATGGCGGATTTGGAGATTTCAATAATGGATATTGCATCAAAAATAACAAAAACGATTGCATCCTCTACACCAACAACATAGGCGCAATATATGTTCCAGGTATCTATGCAAGCTCATTAGCGGGAACATATCAATTTGATAAAACAAACAAAAACACTACATTCATCATCAAAGATCAATCAAATAAAAATATCGTAACACTCACACTCAAAATCAAAGCGACTAAATAAAGAATATTTTAATGTTTTAATATTTTAATATTTTAATATTTTAATGTTTTAATGTTTTAATGTTTTAATATTTTAATGTTTTAATGTTTTAATGTTTTAATATTTTAATGTTTTAATATTTTAATGTTTTAATATTTTAATGTTTTAATGTTTTAATCTTTTAATATTTTAATCTTTCAATTATTTATCTATCCATATGAAGAAAACAGTAATCACCACCATCATAAGTATAATAGCTATCACAGGCGGAGTTTTTGCTCATGACTGTGGGCTGGTGGTAAATACCAATATTAATGCTGTTTTGACTAATTACACAGCCAATTACCAAATATATACGCAATTTCTTCCTGCAGAAGCATTTAATCAAGCACTAATAAACCTTAAAGCATATTGCTGTGCACAAGTAATAAATCCACCATGCACAGACGAAGAAAAAGCAAATCTACCAACGCAATATATGGAAAGTGCATATCTTTTTGATCATCTCATAGATATCAGTATGAGAAGATTGGATGGTAACAAAGCGCTTGCATACGGACTAGAACCAGATCCAACAGGGAGTGAACGAAGAACAAAAATAAATGGAATAGCTAGTACTACTACAGGTATACCAGCAAATGAAATAGAAAAAATATATAAAAGTTATCGAACATTACATAAAAACGAAAACGTTGATATCACCAAATATAATGCTGGCGACTTGGCAACATTTTCACTAAGGGATAAATATGATAAGTTATGTACTAATGTAAAAAACTTGTACGAAGGTATTAAAAGCGACGACAAGATTATCATTTGATGATACGTTGATAAAAAGAGTTTCTTTAATGGATGCGAAACTCTCGTAAAAAAAAGAGTAGAAAAAGAAAACGGATATGTAAAAATACTTATGGTACAAAAATCAAATCAGCTCCTGAATGAAAGTATGAAAGCCTTTACTCAAAAGCATTTCGTAGAGGAAAAAATGATGGCATTGTGGAATCTCATTCTTAAAGTAAGAAATGTCTTTCAAACAATAGTTCTACAAGCACCAACCTCGACCTCCTGCAGCCAATAGCTAAATTACCAATCTTTTAATCTTTTAATTTTTTAATCTTTTAATTTTTCTCCATGAAAAAATCTCTCTTCTGACTTTTCCTCACATTTGTCTTGAGCTTCAATATTCTTCTCCCTGTCCTCGCACAAAACGCAACCAATGATTTTGAAATAATCCCCAAAGCTACTGACCAAAATGAGGTAAATAAAGCAGTAGAAACAGTAGGGAAAGACTGAGGAAATGTACGAGAAAATTATAACGAACAAGCACAAGAATTAGCAAAAAAAGGGGGAGTAGGAGACCAAATAGCATCAGGAATTATGACACGAGATACCTTATTGGATTATGTAGTCTATTTAGTAAGATTTCTCTCACAGATAGGAATAGTCATCGGAGTAGTAATGATTATCTATGCAGGATATCTCTATGCAAGCAGTGTCTTTAGTCCATCAAATATGTCCAAAGGTAAATCAGCACTTACCAACGCAATCATAGGAGTTTTGATAATAGCATTTTCATATGCCATCATGAAATTATTGACCAGTGCATTTTTGTCGTAAATAATGATAGTGTTTTTATGCTTCGTAATACAAAAGCAAAAACAATTGACTCTTAACAAAGAATAGATATAAAAAATAAAACTAAATAAAAAAATTATGACAACAAAAAGACCCAAACTAGGATTTAAAGACATCAAAAAAGATGAATTTATACTTATGTATAGAGGCAATGAAAAAATTCTTCTTTTGGTAGGTGCAATAACAGTTAAAAAAAATGGCTAAAAGGACAGAAAAGTGTGCTGGGTATATTAAAAAATAGCTTTATTTAAGCCAAAAAAACAGTATCGTGTGGTTTTTAGATGTTTATTAACTTCTTATGACCAAAAAAATGTCCCAAATGT
>Ga0247841_10007166_pt1 | contig 16696 bp, 10 predicted proteins | sample LaCruzMarch2015__2_FD_192410 | JGI IMG/M metagenome (GOLD analysis project Ga0247841, IMG submission 192410) | Freshwater microbial communities from meromictic Lake La Cruz, Castile-La Mancha, Spain - LaCruzMarch2015_18m | ecosystem: Environmental > Aquatic > Freshwater > Lake | place: Spain... | reverse complement strand
TGATGGCCGAGGCGCAGACCCTGTTGAGTGCGGCGGGGATCAGGGACTATCTCGACGGGGCCTCGCTGATCTGCCGCATCGGACGGGGTTTCGAGCCGGTCCTGGTCTATCTGGAGGAACTGCCGCACGTCGCCGCCGCGCTCGGTGAGCAGACCCTGGGCCTCGTTTCGCAGACCGTGTGGAAGATGTCGCGCAGTCCCAACGGCAAGGCGATCCTGCCCTTCCTGCAGAGCATCGCGGAGGCGTCGCGGCGCCTGGGCAGTGCCGAGTTGCTGGGCCGCTACATCGACCTGATTCTGGATTTCATGGAGCGCACCACCGGCTCGATCCACGGTTTCCATACCACCATCCCCAGTCCCGGCCTGCCCGATCTGCTGGAGCGCGTCCCGTTTCTCCTGGGCCAACTCACCTGCCAGGGACTGAGCAATTGGATCGAGTATGGCCTGCGTCACTATTCCGACCACCCCGACCGTCAGCGTGACTATTTCGGCCTGCAATCGACCGATAGCCGGGCCGTGCTCCAGCGGGAGCGTCACGGTACCCTGTTCATCGACAATGAGCGTCGCCTGGACCTCTACCTGCGGGCACTGTGGTGCGAGCGTCGGCCATTCGTCCCCTATTCGGACGCCTTCGACGAACTGCAAAAACCGCTGCCCTATTTCGACGCGCTGGGGGTGCGCATCCCGGACTGTTACGACGACCGTGACGGGGTGGCCGGGATCGACCGCTACCGTGCCCTGCTGGCCCATGTCGCGGCCCATCTGCGCTGGAGCGGCTCGCTGGTGGCGGACAACCTGAGCCCCTTTCAGCGCCTTGCGGTCGAGACCTTCGAGGACTGCCGGGTCGAGACCCTGGCCCTGCGTGAATACCCGGGGCTGCGCCGACTCTTGCTGGCCCTGCACCCCCGACCGGTGGAGGACGCCTGCGACCCCGAGCGCGAGTCCTGCATCCGCCATCGTCTGGCCATGTTCTCGCGCGCCGTCCTCGACCCCGACCACGGCTACCGCAACCCCGATCTACTCGACTTCGTCGCCCGCTTTCATGCCGAATTGGCCGCCGGTCAGTCCAGCACCCAGGCCATGGCGGCGCTTGCCATCACCTATATCGCCCGCACCCGCCGCGGGCAGGACCTCTCGCCCAAGATCTGGTTCACCGACACGCAGGTGGACTACCGTGACGACAACCGCCACCTGTGGCGCTATATCGAGCAGGGCGATGAAGAGGAGTCCTACGAGGAACCCAAGCAGCGGCCCGCCGACGAGTCCGCGTCCCTGCCGCCCCGTCACTATCCGGAGTGGGACTACCAGAGCCGGACCTACCGCCCCGACTGGGTCAGCCTCTACGAGGGCCTGCACCCGGCCGGCGACCCCGCGCGGATCGACGCGCTGCTGGCCAAGCACCGGATGCTGGCCAAGCGCCTCAAGCAGATCCTCGATCTCCTCAAGCCCCAGCAATATGTGCGCCTGCGCTATCAGGAGGAGGGCAGCGAACTGGACCTGGATGTCGCCATCCGTTCACTCATCGATTTGCGGGGCGGGGCGACGCCCGACCCGCGCATCAACATGAGTCACCGCCACGACGGGCGCGACATCGCCGTCATGCTCTTGCTCGACCTGTCCCAGTCGCTCAATCAGGTCCCGGACGGGTGCACCCAGAGCATTCTCGAACTCAGCCAGGAGGCCGTGGCCCTGCTCGCCTGGGCCATCGATCACCTGGGGGACGAATTTGCCATCGCCGGCTTCTCGTCCAATACCCGCCACGAGGTCCGCTACCAGCACATCAAGGGCTATAGCGAGGGCTGGGACGAGCAGGTCAAGGCGCGGCTGGCGGCGATGCAGGCCGGCTATTCCACCCGCATGGGGGCGGCCATGCGCCACGCCGCCCACTATCTGGAGGCCCGGCAGGCGGAGAAGAAGCTGCTGCTGATCCTGACCGACGGCCAGCCCCACGACATCGACGTGCAGGACGAGCGCCTGCTGATCGAGGATACCCACCGGGCGGTGCAGGAACTCGACCAGCGGGGCATCTACACCTATTGTATCAACCTCGACGCCCAGGCCGACCAGTACGTCCGCGACTGCTTCGGCAATCGCTTCACCGTGATCGACCGGGTGGAGCGGCTGCCGGAGCGACTGCCGCAGCTTTTTGTGGCCCTGACCAAATAGAGGGCTGGTCGTCTTCACGCAATGGCCTGACCGGACAAGCGGGGAGGCGCAGCCGCGAGCGGACGGGCGTGGCATTCGCGGCCGTAGCGGCGCGACGGCCCGCGCGGCGATCCCACCCGCGCGACCCGGGCGGCCGCGGTGATGTGGGTCAGCGGGCGTTCGATTCTTTTGCGAGTCGCGACTATGATGGGGGCAGGAGCGGCGGCTGGGCGCGTCACCCCGGCCTCGGCGTGGTTGAGCGGGCGGGGCGCGGTGGGGTTGCGGCGATGCGTCAAACCCTGGCCTGCGGGTGTGGGTCGCCCCCGGCCGTGCTTACTGGTGCAGTCTTTTAGTAGCAGGAGACATCCCATGCTGTCGTTGCAGGTGATCGGTTGGTCCGCGCCCCGGGCAGAGTCGGGGGCGCCTGGCCGGGCGCGGTCAGGTCGCGGCTTTACCTTGATCGAACTGCTGGTCGTGATCGCCATCGTGGCGATACTGGCCGCCTTTGCCTATCCGTCGTACCGGAGCCAGATCCAGAAGACCCGGCGGGTCGATGCCCAGGGGGTCTTGATGCAGGGTGCGCAGTTTATGGAGCGGCGGTACACTGAGGACGGCAGCTACACGGTCGCCGGCTTCCCCTTCACCAAATCGCCAATCGACGGCAGTACGAGTTACTACACCATTTCAGTCGCGCTGAGGATGAATGGTGCGGTGCCGATTGGTTTTACGATTACGGCGACGGCGAACCCGAACGGTCCGGAGAACGGTCAGGCGCCGCTGACGTTGGATGACGCGGGAACCCGCGTGGGCTGGGTGCCTTAAGGCCCGGCCCCGCGGTGTGCTCGGTGCGTCAGCGCCGGACTTGGCGGGGTGCAGCGGGGGCGTCGGCTCCACTTATAGCGGTTCGCTTGCGCAGACGCAGGGCCGCGTTGTCGGCCATACGACCGGGGAACCCAAGAGCCAAATGGTGAAGACTGTGACATTGCGGGATGCCTGGTCCGGCGAGGCCGACTGTCGCAACTGCTCCCTGCTGACCTCGGTGCTGTTTGCCGGTCTGCAGGAGCGCGACTTCGAGCGCATCCATGATCCCATCGACCAGTTTACGCTCAAGCCCGGCCAGGCCCTGTACCATGCCGGGGACACCGGTGAATTCATGTTCACCGTGCGCAGCGGTGCCTGCAAACTGATCCAGTATCTGCCCGACGGCAGCCAGCGCATCGTGCGCTTGGCGCGTACCAGCGATGTGCTGGGGCTGGAGGCCATCCTCGGGGACTGCTATCAGCACGAGGCCGTGGCCCTGCAGGTCACCGAGGTGTGCCGCTTTCCGGCCCGCATGGTGCGCGACCTGGGCACCGACAACCCGACCCTGCATCGCGAACTGATGGCGCGCTGGCAGCGTGCGCTGAGCGAGGCGGACGCCTGGCTGACCCAACTCTCCACCGGCTCGGCGCGGCAGCGCGTCGCGCGGCTCCTGCTGCGCCTGGTGCGCGCGGGGGCGCCCGGGGAGTGTCAGTTGTTCGGCCGGGAGGATCTGGGCGCCATGCTGGGGGTCACCACCGAGACCACCAGCCGGACCATCGCCGAGTTCAAGCGGCGGCGCCTGTTGGTGGAGACGACGCCCAATCTGTTTATGTTGGACCTGCCCAACCTGCGGCGGATCGCCGAGGAATAGCACCGCCGCCGTCACTTCGTCTCGTCCCTGACCGGAACAGCCCCTATGCGTATCGCCGTCACCAGCCAGAACTTCAGGACCATCACCGGCCATGCCGGCAAGGCGTGCCGTTTCATCGTCTATGAAACGGACGCGAGCGGCATCCCACCTCAGGAAGTCGACCGGCTCGACCTGCCTCAGGAATTGTCGATCCACGCCTATCATGGGGAGGACCATCCGCTCTTCGGGCTCGGGCTCCAGGCCCTGGTGACCCAGGGGGCCGGGCAGGGGTTCATCGAGCGCCTGGCGCGCCATGGCATCCGGGTCCATGCGACCAGTGAGGCCGATCCCCTGGTCGCCGTGGTCCAGGTGGCCACCGGCCGACCGCTCGCCGCGGCCCTGCCGCACGACCACGACCACCACCATGCGGAAAACCAGGTCGTGGTCCAGATCCAGGAGCCCTGATCCGCGCCTGTCATCGCGTGGCGGCGCGCGCCGATGGTCGTGGCTGGCCCAGGCGGCGGCGTTGCGATCCGCGGAGACCTTGCGTAGCTTGGTGAAAATGGGTTAGCGTTCAGCCAGGTGCCGTCCTTGAGACGGCGTCTGCATCGTCCAGGACATCGGAGCCCGCATGTCGCAGCAACGGACCCACTTTCTACAAGTCGAAGCGGTCAATATCTACGCGACCCTGTTCGATACCGGCCAACTGAGCGTAATCCGCGGCGGCAGCTTTCTGCTTGCCCTGGCCATGAGCAAGATTCCCGAGAAATTCCGGGAGGACTTGGAGCGCCTCTCCAGCGGCGCCTCCGTAGGGCTCTATCGGATCAAGGGCCAGGCCGTCCCGGCAACGATCGAGGGACGCGTCGTTGACTGGTTGCGCGATCACCCGCGCTTCGGGCTCTTCACCTTCGTTGTCGCCCGGTGCGCCGCGGCCGACCTCCAGACAGCCAAGGCCGTGCTTGCGGCCAAGGTCCGGCGCGAGCAGTTGCGGCAACTCACGGGCGTGCCGGATCGGGTCGCCGGGGCCGCCGCCCGCCGACCCTGTGCCCTGACCGGCAAGCGCTCCTGCGTCCCTGGCCAGGATGCGCCGCGGCAGCTCGGCGACCAGCGTTGCAGCCTCAGTACCTCCGTCGCCCGGCGCTGGCAGCAGGGCGAAGAACTCAAGACCGGCATCTACCTGCGGACCCTCGCCGCCGTGACGACGATCACCCCGCAGCGCCTGGAGCGAATCGCCGGGGTGGGCTATGCCCCGGACCTGGAATGCCTCGCCGACAGCCCGTCGTTTCGGTGCCTCAACCACAAGATGGCCGTCATCTATCTGGACGGCAACGGCTTTGGTGCCATCCAGCGCCGCCACGTCAAGACCCCCGCGGACCAGATCGCGTTCGACGATCGAATCCAAGGCTATCGGGCGGAGTTTCTCGCCACCTTGCTCGAGGCCCTGATCGACTGCAGGATCGCGCGGGTGCCGCTCCTGGAGACCCACTGCGCCCCAGGTCAGAACCCGGGCGTTGCTTTGCGGCTGGAGACGCTCCTGTGGGGCGGCGACGAGATGACACTGGTCGTCCCCGCCTGGCTCGGCTTCGACGTGCTGCAACTCTTCTACCACTGCGCGGCGAACTGGTGTTTCAAGGAGCCCCTGACCCATGCCGGCGGCATCGTCTTCTGTCATGCCCACACGCCCATCGCGCGGATGCGGCAACTGGCCCAGACCCTCGCCGACGACGTCAAAGCCTGGATGCAGGAGTCCCACTCCCAGGGCAATTTTTTCGACTACATGGTCCTGGAATCGATCGATTATCCGGTCGAGGCGAGCCTCCAGCCGTTCTGGGCACACCGCTATGGCGGCGTGGCGGCCAGGCGTACCCCGCTGCGACCGCCCGCCGATTGGTTCGGGGCGGGCCGGGCCGCGGCCGGTCGCCTGTTGGGCGGCGAGGGCCTGGGCCGCGGCCAGGTGTTCCGGTTGGCGCGCCGGATCGCCGGGACACCCCCCGATGGTGTCGACCTCGACCTGTTCGGCGGCGGGGTCGGGGCGCTGCCCGGCGCGACGGCTTGGCCCGAATCGCTGGATCGGGACCCGGCGACCCACAGTGCCTTTGAGCGGATGGAGCAGCGCTTGTTGGCCCTGGCCCAGGAGCAACGACCGGAAGCGGACCCGGGCGCGACTGTCCAGCCGCTGCCCACTGTCATCGAGGACCTGCAATATTTTGCCGGGGAACTGGGTATCCGCGTCGATGATCCCGCGGACCGCACCTGGCTGTGGCTGCACCTGACTGAACTCTGGGACTACCTGGTGCCGGAACGCGACTGGCGCGCCGCCGCTGCAAGCGAGGCCGCACCATGATCCGCACCCGCTACCGCCTGTGCCTCACCCTGCAGGCGCCCCTGCTCACCCATGCCGCCGGCACCCTGACCCTGGGCCTGGATGCCGCCACCCAGCGCTACCGGGGTCAGCCGGTCATCAATGGCAGCCTGATCCGCGGCAACCTGCGCCACCTGCTCAGCCGCTTTGCGCAGGACCTGGCCCAGGTGCCGGACCCGGCCGACCCCAGGCTCCGACCGGTCCGCGACCAGGACCTCGCGGCCTGGTTCGGTCCGGATCAGAAGGCGGATGCCGAGCCGCAGATCGCCGATCTCGCCTTCGGTCTCTTCTGGCGGCTGGACCCCGCGAGCGTGCCGTCCGGATCCGCCCAACCGGCACGCCACCGCATCGCGATCAACGCCGCCGATGTGGTCGCCGAGGGCCAAATCCAGATCGCGGAAAGCGCCTTTGCCGTGGGCGCCGAGCCAACCTTCACCGGCGAGTTGCGCGCCCGCTTCAGCGACGAGGAGGCCCGCCGACACTGCGAACGGTGGCTGGGCAAGGCCCTTGCCCGGCTGTCCGCCATCGGCGCACAGAAGGGCGTGGGCTTCGGGCGGGTGCTGCGTGCCGAGCTGCTGCGCCTGGAGCCCGTTGCACTGATCGAGCCCCCGCTCGACAGCGCTGCCTTGGGGACCCGCATCGGCCTGGTACTGCACCTGAACCAGCCGTTCAATATCGCCCAGACCGCCCGCTTCCAACCCGAGAACAACCGCTATCTGAACCATGATCAGATCCCCGGGGCGGCCGTCAAGGCGGTCCTGGCCCGCGCCCACGGCGGGGACCGGGAGGCACTGCAACGGGACCTGGAGATCGATCGGCTGGTGGTCACCATGGCCCTGCCGGCCCCGCGGAGCGCTCCCGCGCGGCGCCTGCCCCTGCCGCTGAGCCTGGCGGTCTTCGCGACCGCCGGCGGGCCCGTGGTGCATGACCTCGCCCTGGAGGACGCCCCCTGTCTGCTGCGGCACGGCGATGAGCAACTGCCGCCGCTCTTCCTGCCGGATTGGAAGGAGGCCCACCGCGTCGCCGCGTGCCGCGCCTGGCACCCGGCGGGGACCGACCGGGAGTCCCCGCCCGCGCACCTGCTGGTGGTCCGTACCGCGATCCGCCCCGGGGAGAACGTCGCCGAGGAGTCCCAACTCTTCGCCCTGGAGTGTACCGATGTCCAGGACCACTGCTGGTGTCTGGACCTGGACCTGGATCAGGTCGCCCCCGCGGCCCGCCGCGCGGTCACCGAACGGCTGATCACACTCCTGTCCGGCGGTCTGCAGGACCTTGGCAAGACGCGCGCCGACGCCCGGGTCGAGGTGCGGTCGCACCCCTTCGGACCCACGGCGCCCCCGCAACCCATCGCCATCGACGGCCGCGACGCTTGGGTGATCCTGGTGCGCACCCCGGCGCGCCTCCTGCCCGCCCGGATCGAGGACCTGGCCATCCCGTCCACCAATGGGGGCGAGTGGCTCAAGGCCGCCTACAGCGAGTACTGGACCGGCGCCTGTGCGGACCTGGAACTTCGCCACTACTACGCCCAGCAGGAACTGGTGGGCGGTGACTATTACTGGCGGCACTTCCGCGGCCGGGAGGACTACAGGCCCGAATGGCTCACCCTGGCGGGCAGCGTCTTCGTGCTGACCAGCCGTCCCGGCGCCGACCCCGAGCGGGTCAGGGCCGCCGTCACGCGGTGGCAGCGCAGCGGGCTGCCCCAGGCCGGCGACCGCGCCCAGGATACCTGGGAGACCAACCCCTATCTGCGCGAGAACGGTTTCGGCGAGGTCGCCATCAACGACCCGCGACACCAGGCGCTGGCCCCGGCCGCCGAGGCACTGCACCGCTTGCCGGAGGACCTGCCATGAGCGCCCCACACCGCCACACCTGGGAGCACGTGATCGTGACCGGCGTGCTCCAGACCCGCGGCCCCTTGCGTATCGGCAGCGGATTTGACGAACCGGCGGGGCCGGGCGCCGCGGATCGCGATGGCGTCGGCGGCCTGGTGAGCGGCGTGTGCCGCGACGGCGCCGGTGCGCCCTATCTGCCCGCCAGCACCCTGCGCGGCTTCCTGCGGCGCCGCGGACCGAGCGACCCCGCCGGTGCCGAACGGCTGTTCGGCAGCGCCCGCCGCGCCCGCCAGCCGGGCCTGCCCCTGGACCAGGAGTCGTGCGGCCGGGCCGGGGCCTTACGGGTCTACGATGCCCGGTGCGATACCGCCGGGCCCCTGGTGCTCGATACCGAGACGCGGATCGCCATCGACCCCATCACCCGCAGTGCCCGTGACCGCCACCTCTTCACCCAGCAGTTGGTGCCCAAGGGGACGGCGTTTCGCTGTCGCTTCGAGCTGGAGCGGATCGACACCGCCGAGCTCGACGCCTTTCTCGCCGCCCTGGGCGCCTTCGACGGCGGCGCCGCCAACGGGCTGGGCGCCGGCCGCGCCCGGCTGCACGGGCGGCTGTGCTGGACCCCGGAGGGGCTGCGGGTCCGCACCCTCAGCCGTGCGGACTATCTCCACTGGCTCTGCACCGATCAGGAGAACTACCAGGAGCAGGTGCTCCCGATGCCGGGTCCGGACCAGGACGCCTGGCCCGTCTCCGGTCCGGTCGGTGCCGCGTTGCGGTTGTCCCTGCGCATCTACCCGCGCTCGCCCCTGCTGGTCGGCAACCCGCCGCGCAAGACCGGCGAGCGCCCCGCGGTGCGCAGCTTTCGCGTGGTCGGCGGCGCGGTCCAGGTGCCGGCCGCGAGCCTCAAGGGTCTCCTGCGTGCCCAGGCCCGGCGCATCCTCTTGACCATGCTCGCCGAGCGTCACCCGCGGGCCCCGGAGCGGCAGCGCCGCCAGGTCGCCGAGGGACTGACCGGCGAGGTCTTCGGCAGCACCCGGGCCATGGCCGGGCTCTTTGTCGATGAGGCGCGCGGCGCCTTTGACCAGGACCGGGACTGCCACCCCCAGACCTTCAACGCCATCGACCGCTTCACCGGCGGCGTGGCCGACCAACGCCTGTACCAGGTCCTGGCGGTGCGGCCCCGGCGGCTCCACTGGCAGGTCCTGGTGCAGCCGCGCCTGCTGGCGCAACCCTGGGCGCTCGGACTGCTGTGTCACCTGCTGCGCGATGCACTGGAGGGGGACCTGGCCCTGGGGTGGGGCCGGGCGCGCGGCTTCGGCGTGCTGCGCGTCATCCTCGCCGAGGCCGATCCGAAGCAGGGCGATCAGACCGCCCACGACCAGCCGGCCCCACCCTGGGCAACCGTCTTGCCGGTCATCGAGCAGACCCTGTCCGCGGCGCCCGGGTCAGGCGCCGAAAGCTGGGTCGACGCCTTGGAACAACGGATCGACGCGGACATGGCCGCCGCCGACACTCCACCGGAGCCCGCGGATGAACGGTGACGCCTTCTATTCCCCCTATCAGTTCATCCCGGTCACCGGCCGGCTGCATAAGGCGTCACCGGACGCGACCGCCGCGCCAGACCCCGGGCAGCCGGTCCCCAAGACCGCCTGGGACGCGATCGAACAGGGGCAGACCCAGGTCCGCCATGACTGCTGGCAACCCGGAACCCTGTCCGGCCGCCTGCTGTGCCGCCTGACCACCGTCACCCCGACCCTGGTCGGTGCGCAGCAGCAGGACGGCGACCAGGGGTTGCCCGGGACCATCACCAACTACCGCAGCAACGGCGACCTGGCGATCCCCGGCAGCAGCCTGCGCGGGGCCATCGGGGCGGTGGCCGAGGCCATCAGCCAGTCGGCCATGCGGGTGCTGGATGACCGGGAGTTTTCGGTGCGCAAGGCGATGAACCGCAGCCTCAAGGCCATCGGGCTGCTGCGCCGACAGTCGGACGGGAGCTGGCGTTTGTTGCCGCTGGCCTTGACGGGCTTGCCCTGCGATCCTCCGCGGGTGCGTATCCAGGCCCCATGGAACCGGGTATTCCCGCCGGGTCTGCCCTTGGGTGAGTGTCTTGCCGCCTACTACGGCACCTACGGTGACAGCGCGGACGACCCCGCGCGATTCGATTGCTTCCAGGCGCGGGACAACGCCAGCTTCGCCTGGTCCTCGCAGGCCCTGGATATGCGGCTGGCCGACGCCACGGCAGGCAAGGTCTATGAGATTCAGGGCGATGACGACCCCTTGAAGGCCAAAGGCAGTTTCGCCTTTCGGCGGGGGTACCTGCGCGACGTCCAGGCCGCTGCCGCCGGCCTCGACGGCCAACCGATGCGCGGGGTCACCTATGTCTTGGGTCTGAGGTCCGAGCACGACCTCATGCCGGAAAAGCGGCACGAATGGTTCGTGCCCTATGCCGAGGACTGGGAGGCGCGCCTGGCCGCCGCCCGCCCCGATGGGCAATCCACCCTGCAGGTATCGCCTAAGGCCATCGCCGACTTCGAGCGTATCGCGCTGGAACGCTGGAAAACCAACGACCCGCACACACCTTCCGACTACCGGGTGCCCTTCCTTCCCAAGGGCTACGGCGTGCGCCAACCGGCCCGGTCCGAGGGGGCCGATGGGTTCCTACGCGACGGGGACCTGGTGTATTTCAACGTGGACCCGGGAAGCCTGGAGGTCACCGAGGTCAGCTTCTCGGCCATCTGGCGCAGCGCTGTCAGCGGCGATCTGCACCGTGCCTTCCAGGGGGATGACAAGAAGGGCCCAGGCAAGGACGTGCTCCCCTGGAATCCGGACCGCGCGGGACTGACCCCGGCCGAGTGCCTCTTCGGCGTCGTCGAGGCCATGCCCAGGGGACAGGACCACGACCGCGGCGCCCGCAACCTGGCATCGCGCGTGCGCTTCTGCGATGCCTTCGGGCTCGACGAACCCGCACTCTTCTATCCGGCGCCCGTCGCCCTGCGCCAACTCCAGTCACCCAAGCCGCCGTCGCCCGCCATGTATTTTCTCACCGGCTCAGGCGGCCCCGTGCGCAAACAGGACCTCGATCTGAAAAAGCAGGTTCCGAACGGGCGCAAACACTACCTGGTCCATGACCCGCACGAGGTCAAGGCGCAGCGGCCGTGGGAGACCCGCAAGCTCGATAAGATCGACCGGTCGCACCCCACCAAAGAGGATCGCGTACTGCTGGAGGACTACGCCCGCCAGGGCGGCCGCTACGGCAATCCGCTCGCCGATGGTCAGGACCTGTGGTTCCATGTGGACTTCGACAACCTGACCCAGTCCGAACTGGACCTGCTCTGCACCGCCATCGACCCCGGCCTCAGTGCGTTCAACCCGGACGCGCGCACCGAGTTTCATCACCGCCTGGGGTGGGGTCGGCCCCTCGGGCTGGGTGTGGTGCGCATCGCCCTCGAGGGCCTGTTCCTCGTCATGCGGGGGCAGCGCTACAGCGCCAAGGGACTGCACAAATCGCGGTATCAGCTCCGCTGGCTGGCCCCCGGTGAGACCCCGATACCGGAGCGACTCGCCGACCGCTACCCGGAGGAACTGCCGCAAGGCGCGCATGAGCGGCGACCCAAGCCCCTGCTGCCCGGCACCGATCTCATCGATCGAGAGGCCCTGCGGGCACTGATGCAGCTTGGCGACGTGAATCTGATCGACCATCCGGTCTGCTATCCCTATGTCGACACCGACGCGCGTCACCCTGATCAAGAACCCGACCCCTATGGCGAGGAAGACGGCTATGAGTGGTTCGTCAGCAACGATGACCCCCACCAAGCCAACTATCAGTTCATCGAGCCGCTGTCCCTGGGGGACGGGGCCGTCCCGGGCCTCCCTTACCTGAGGCCCCACCGTCCGCCCCGCCGCAGGTAACCCCGGCAATGACAGAGGCCACGCGGCTCTTCCTCGACACCGAATTCACCGGCCTGCACCAGCAGGCCCGACTGATCAGCCTGGGGCTGTGCGCCGAATCCGGCGCCGCCTTCTATGGCGAGGTCGCGGGCCTCGACCCGGCGGCCTGCGACCCCTGGGTGCGCGCCAATGTGCTCGCGCACACCCGCTGGCTGGGCCGCCCCGGGACCCGGGCGCAGACCCTGCGCGAGGGCGACCTGACCGCCTGCTTCGGCGACCCGCCGACCCTGGCGCGGGCCTTGGCCGAGTGGCTCGCGCAGTGGCCGCGGGTCGAGGTCTGGGCTGACTGCCTGGCCTATGATTGGGTCCTGTTCTGCGAACTCTTCGGCGGCGCGCGCCAACTCCCGGCCCAGGTCTTCTATATGCCCTTCGACCTGGTCACCCTGTTCAAGCTGCGCGGTCTGGACCCCGACACCGACCGCGTCGCCTTCGCCGGGATGGCCGGCGCCCCGCGGCGTCACGATGCACTGTGGGACGCGCGCCTGACCCTGGCCTGCTACCGGCGCTTGCGGGGCGCGTCCGCGCCCTGTCCCTGAGGCCCCGCGTCGGTCCCCGCGGGTCGGCCCGAGAAAAATCGTCGCCACAGGACCCAGGACAGCAGCCCGGGCGGGACTATGGCGAGAAGCAGAATCGCGCCCTCGCGCAGCCAGGTCTGACCGGCCGACAGGGCCGCGCCCAATGGACCTGTGCCCCCGTCCAGTGGGATCAGCGGCAGGATTGCAGCCCACAGGGCCGTCAGGGTGATCAGGAGGGCCGCGACCCCGACCCGCTGGCCGAGCGTGCTGAGCTTGGCGGAAAACTCCCGCAGCTCATGGTCGTGTTCGGCCTCCAGGAACTCGTGTGCGCGCTCCAGCTCGTCCTTGATCAATTGATACTCCGCCTCCAGGCCCAGGGCGCGCTGCTGCAACGCGAAGACCCGCCGGCCCTGCAACTGGGGTGTCACCTCGCGGAACCAGTAGCGGTTGGTGAAGGTGATGAACTCCTCGCGCAGCGCCTTGAACGCCCCGGTCCGGTCGCTTGCGCGAGACCCCTGGCGGATCAGACCGGCGGTCGCGACCGAGACCTGGCGGTGATAGCGGCGCAACGAGGCCAGGTAGAAGAGACACAGGATCAGCATCCGCTCATAGCTGTAGGGGACATGGCGCGCTGCCACGGTCTCGCAGAAATAGCCCCCGGCGCCCAGCCAGGCGTTGGACATGTCAGTAAAGCCCGCGTAGAGCCCGGTTGCATCCCAGACCTTGAGCGAGGCCAGGTCCAGTGTTTCCGCCAGCCAGTCGCGGTCATAGGCATAGCCGCCGCAGTCGTCGAAGGTATCGACCGGGCGGTCCACCAGGAGCGCCAGGCTGAACAGCCGGCCCATCACCGCGGTGCGCAGGGCCGGCTCCGGTGCCGGTCCGGCCAGGCCGTAGGCGACGTTCACGAACAGCCGGTCGTCATAAAAGTCCTGGTACCCGTTCAGAAACTCGGCGAGTGACGGCGCCCCGGCCAGCGGTCCGTTGCCGAAAAAGCGGGTGAGCAGGTATCGCAGCACCGGTGACAACAAGAGCCCCGGCGGGCTGGTCATCAGCAGCCGCCCCTGCGCCTGAATGGGCCTGAACCCGGCGGGTTCGCTGCCGTCATCCGGCACCAGGCGCAGCTCCGCGGCGATCTTTCCCTCCTCGAACTGCTCCGGAAAGCTCGGATAGACCACCCGCGCGAGCCGGGTGAATCCCAGCCAGGCGGCCAGGGCGCGCCCGCGGACCCGCGCCAGGACTTGCGCATCGGCGAAGACCAGCGGGTGCCACCAGGTCGGGCCCGCGCAACCCAAGGCCGCCAGGTCGCCCGTCGGCGCCGGCAGGACCACGCGCAGGGCCAACAGGTAAGACCCGTTGAAATAGCGCAGCAGCCGGACCGATTCCACCTCGGCCGCCTTCAGGGGCGAGCCCGGCGGGTCCCCGTCCAATTCCAGCCGCCAGCCGGCGGTGCCGGTCAGGGACCACTCCCGGATCGGGTCCAGTTCGGCGCCGCCCTGGTTCAGGTCGTAGAGCAGGTCGCGCAGGTGGGGCAGGAAGTAGAGCAGGGCCTGCGTGTCGCACGCGTCCGCCAGGTCGCCCTGATAGTGACGCGGCCTGATCGCGACCCGCCCCGGGGCCTCGCCCTGGGTGTCGAGCTGGCGCTGCAGCGCCGCCGCGAAGGCGCCCTGCGCCCGGTCACCCGGATCGAATGGAAAGAAGAAGGTGCAGCCGTAGTGGCGCAGCGGACGCTGATCCACCAGCAGGCCCGTCAGGAGCGCGGACAGGTCCTGGTCCAGTGCCCGCAGGTGGGCGCCCGGGTCTCCCTCCAGGGGCACGAGGTTGTAATCCCAGGCATAGGCGTAGTCGGGCGGTGGGTTCACCGTCCGCCAGCCCGCGCGGCCCTGGCCGGGCGCGGCCTCCTGGGCGAACAGGTGCAGCCCGCGCACGGCCGCGCGCGGGTCCGCGCCCGGCGACTCCCAGGGCGCGGCCTCACCCGCGAGCACCAGCATCAGCAGCGGATGGGCCGGCAAGCCCTGGCCCGCCGCCGACCAATCGTGTCGGGTGCGCACCAGACAGCGCGCCGCCGCGAGCGCGAGGGTCGGGTTGACCGAGGCCGGCACCAGGACCAAGGTCAGGTCGCCCAGGTCCCGGACCCATCCCGGTTGCCTCAGCACCCCGATCGCCTCCCGCCACAGGGTCGGCAGGGTGCGCGCCGCCGCGGCGCCCAGCGGCGCGCGCAAACGGTCCTCGAAGTCCTGGGGGTGCTCACCGCAATCGGTCAGGTAGTCGTGCGGATGCTGTGCATAGTACCCCGCGAGCGCCTCGGGTCCCAGGGCCAGTTGCCGCAGGCACTCCCGCGGCGACAGGAAGAGGCCGTAGGGCTGGCCGTCCCGACACCCCGCCCGCCGCGGTGTCGCCGTGACCAGGACCCGCTGGCCGGTGTCGGCCCCCCGGCGCCAGGGTTCAAGCCGGGGATGCGCGTCGAAACCGGTGGCGCCGCTCGTCAGGTCCACGACCAGCAGGTCGGTGCCGCTGGGGATGAGCCCCGGGTCCGGCAGGGTCCGCCGCGGCTCCAGCCCCAGCGCCGCGGCCCACTCGAACAGGTCGGTCCCGGCAGCGGATTCAATCACCAGCAAGGTATCGCGTGCGCCCATCACAGGTCTCCAGTCGGGCTGATCCGGCGAGCGCGCGGACGCCCGCCTCTTCGAGTGGCCCCAGTATCGCCCAAAACCACCGCCCCGGCACCACGACGCAACTCACCCGCAACAATGGGACCAGGTACAAGCCGACCATGCGCGCGCGTCTGGATCATCACTCCGGCCACTGGGAGCGCCGCACCCCAGTGCGGCGAGGGCTTGCGCAACACGCAATGCCGCGGTCACTTGCGAGATCGCGCCGCACTGGGGTGCGGCGCTCTCAGTGCGGACGCTTGCTGCAACCCCGGAGCGGTGTCGCCGAAACCATGATCCTAAAAAGAGCAGTTGGACATTGCGCGATGTGATTTAACCTGCTGAAATATATACGTAAGGAGGTGCGTATGAACGATCTTATCCTTCACCCAGCGGGTGAAACCGAAACGACGGCGCTGGCGCCGTTTTCCGGCCCCGGCCCGGTCCCCGTGGACACGTTCGGTGGCAGGGTCCACGTTGAGTGGGACCCGCAGGCCGCCGTCACCCCGCTCGGGCAGCTGCCATTCTTCACCGAATTTCTTCAAGTGGGCGGGCTCTTCGATCCCTGGGTGAATAGTTGCCCATTGGTACTCACCAGCCCCAATGCGCCGAGCACGCGCGATGTACTGGGCACCACGGTCTTGTCAATCCTCTCCGGCCACCAGCGCTACGCCCACATCAGCGCCTTGCGGGGCGACACCATCAATCCCGCGTTATTGGGGATGAGCGAGGTGGTCAGCGAGGACTCGGTCCGGCGTAATTTCGGCAAGGTCGACGAGGCCGAAGGGGTGCAGTGGTTACAGCATCACCTGGGTTACTGCGCGGCGCCGTTACTGAGTGAGTGGTGGATTCTGGATGCCGACACGACGGTCAAGCCGCTCTATGGACACCAGGAAGGGGCGGTCAGGGGGTATAACCCGCACAAGCCGGGGCGCCCCTCGCACACCTACCACACCTACTTCCTTTCGAGTCTGCGCTTGGTGTTGGAGGTGGAGGTGAAGGCCGGTAACCAAACGGCTTCCAAATACAGCTCGCCTGGGCTGTGGGAGTTGCTCGGACGGCTGCCGCGGGCGCACTGGCCGGCCCTGATTCGCGGCGACCGGGACTGGGGCACCCAAGCCAACATGGCACGGGCGGAACAGGAAGGTGTCCCGTATCTGTTCAAGTTGCGGATGACCAAAGGGGTCAAGAAAGCCGTTGAGCGCCTGATGCGCGGGGCCGCTTGGGGCGAGGCCGGCCAGGGCTGGCAGGGGGCCGAGACGCGGCTGCGTCTGGAGGGTTGGGGCCGCGCGCGCCGCGCCGTCGTGTTGCGCCGGCAGGTCAAGGCGGACCTGGCCATGGTGAATCACGGCGACCCCGAGCAACTGTGTCTGAGCTTCGCCGAACTCACCGACGACACCATCGTCTACGAATATGCCGTGCTGGTGACCTCGCTGGCCAACGAGATCCTCACCATCGCGCAACTCTATCGTGTGCGTATTCCACGCCTAAGTGGACACCGATTCCACGGCAAACTGGACACCCAGTCCGCCGGAAACTGGACAGTGATTCCAGGGCAACCTGGACACTTGTTCCAGGGCAAGTTGGACACCTGAGAGA
>Ga0247841_10007165_pt1 | contig 16697 bp, 20 predicted proteins | sample LaCruzMarch2015__2_FD_192410 | JGI IMG/M metagenome (GOLD analysis project Ga0247841, IMG submission 192410) | Freshwater microbial communities from meromictic Lake La Cruz, Castile-La Mancha, Spain - LaCruzMarch2015_18m | ecosystem: Environmental > Aquatic > Freshwater > Lake | place: Spain... | reverse complement strand
GTCACTCGCAGCAGAATATCGGGCGTCAATTTTTCGACTTTTACCGTGATCTTTTCGCCCGCCGTCAATTGTAGCTGTGAATCAGCCAACAATGAAGAATCATTGATATTCAGCAGATATCTGTTTCCAGGCAGCGCCTTCATGACCGTCGCTTCGAGGGTATCTCCCGGATGCAAGGCAGCGGCGCCATTTTTCGTTCCTGAGAGAGGACGGCTTATCTCTGTTATAGCTCCTATTTTTGTTGTCGCCGTCAGGATCATGTTCATTCAATGTTATTTCTTTGGTGAGAGTGAAGATTTCGGATGAGTTTGATCTCTCCTTCAGTAAGTTCCAGTAAATCCGCTATTTTCTGGTCAGAGATACCTTCCGCGGCCATATCGAGAACCTTCGGATAGACTTCATATTTGGAATGATCATTCCTTGGCTTCTCAGTAGAAGTCAAGGACTCTGATTTCTCGATGAGATTGCTCAGTAGCTTTTCCTTTTCATTAATCACGTTGAGGATGTCTTTCAGGGATTTTCGGCCCGCAGCTATGGAATCGATGAATTCTTCCGATACGCGCTTCGAATCTTCCAATAACTGCTTAAATTCCAGGAGAGATTGTTCTGAGAGGCCCTGACCTTTTTTTTTCATTGATACAGTCACGAATCGGAAGAAAAAGAGCAGCGCAATCAATAATACCACATCGGCGGCAATCTGCATCTGAATGAGCATGTCTGTCGTCATCATCATGTCAAGCCTTTATATCTATATGAGCTCCCTGCTCCGGCATCAGGCTGCCGTCAGCATCCCGATCATCCTCAACGTGTTGCGAGTTGTTTTCCGATCCTTTTTTGTTCCGTTCCTGGTTTTTCTCTTGTTGAGCATCAATAATCTTCTTCTTTGTTTCTTCCGTATCGGGTACTTTTTCGCTTTGACGCTTCTTTTCTTCATGAAGTTGAAGAGAAAAGTATCGCTGCTGCATATCCGGATGCTGCTGCTGGACCTTTTGAATCTTCTCAGTCGCATGGGCCTGCATGATCCCCTGATTCATTTCAATAGGTCTGACCACCTTTTCGCTCCCCTCTTAAAAGCCGACCCCAGCGTTTCTAACTGATTGTAACCACCTGTTCGCCTCTGCGACAACAGAGTTTCTCCATTACTTAATATGCAATTTTGATTATAATTTCGTTGCATCCTTCCTTCCGGGGCACTTCAATAATCATCCCCATCTCCTTCATGAAAGCGACACACAGGAGGATGTCCTCATTTATTTGTGGCGGAATCAGATCCTGAGCATCATTCTCGGCAGCTACGGCAATAAGGCTTATCTCCTGATCTGAATAAACATCTCCACCAAAACGACAAGAAATAATTACATATTCTTGATCAGAGGTCGCAGACAGAAATAGTCTTTTTTCCTTATCCGCCTTCATTCGTTTCATTGCATGGCGGAACAGCATCCATAAAGTGATCGATAAATAAGAGTACACACCCTTGATATCAGGAAGCGATTCATCGATTGTAATTTCTTTTGTAATCTCATGTTTAAAATCGAGATAATATTCCGCAAAGCGCAATTCCGATGCAATCAACCTTGGAATACTTATTTTATCTTCCCTATTTTGGCCTAATGCATAGAACTTACCACTGACATCATGAAACATATTATAAAATCGGTCAGATTCTTTCGTTATCGACGTTATGTCTGACAGAATTTTTTTGTGAATGTCAGAAAATTCTGATGCCACCTGTGGATATTGATCTTGAATCTTGCTTAAGTTGTCTTCGATTCTTTTCTTGAGAATCTGCGCCCTGCCCATGATACCATTAAGGGGATTGGCAAAATTATGCAGGATACCGGGAATAAGCTCGTGCTGAAAAGTTGCAACAAAAGCCTGCTCAAGTTCTCTGAAGCGGTCTTCCCCCTTCATTATCGTCTCCTTTTACAATAATAAAAACTTCGTTATGTAAGTTTCTTTGACTTTTTCAGCTCCCAGCAGACGGTTCACTCCATCGGTGATTTCCTTCTTGATTGCTTTTTTCTCCTCGTTTTTAATTAAATCACTCACCATTCGCTTATGAACGGTATCAAAGATAAGTTTTCTGATTTCGAGCCTCGATTCGATTTGTTTCCCATCTTCATTAGGCGCCATCTCCAGCATGAATCCGCAGGATAAAAGTCTGATGCTTCCCTTATCATCTTTCACATCAATATTAAAATTGTCCATGACTGCCATGAAGGACTTTTGTCCAGAGATGCCGGTTGCCATAACCGGGACAACGATTTTCTTTTCGCTCTGGTGGAACCAGACGAAATATGCGGTGCCGACAATCATGGTAATCGCAACTATAGACGAAGCAGCTATCCAGATTAACTTCTTGGGGATCTTATTCTTCTCTGCCGGAAGGGGCGACCCTTCCTCACCTTCCATGTGCGGCGTTTCACTTTCGACAGTGAAGTTAGTGACTTCCGTCGGCGCCTCGTCACCTTCCATGAGCGGCAGATCAAGTACATCAATCTGTGCTTTTTGTTTCATAATTATTAACCCTGACGATTAGAGATGCTTTACCGCGCCACGAAGTCTTAACACGGCCTGAGAATGAAGTTGGCAGACTCTTGATTCCGTTAATTCTAAAATCTTTCCAATTTCTTTCATTGTGCATTCTTCGTAATAATACAAGGCAACGACCAATCTTTCTTTTTTAGGCAACTGGTCAATGGCGCTTTTCAACCCTTCCCTGAGTTCCCCGCCGGCGAATATCTCATAAGGGTCCTTCCTATTGATAACTTTGAGGGCGCCGTGATTATCGACACCGTCAAGATAATCGGGAGGCAGATCCTCAACACTTATTACGCCTACATATTTCGTATCGTCAAGTAAACGGAAGTATTCTTCGAGTTCGATGCCGAGATGTTCTGCCACCTCTTCATCATCAGGCGGACGGCCGAGCTGCTTCTGCAATGTAAAGAATGCCTTCTCCAATTTACTATCTTTATCCCGAACGGAGCGAGGCACCCAGTCGCTTGCCCTGAGCTCATCGAGAACAGCACCGCGAATTCGGAATTTTGCAAAAGTTTCAAACTGCACATTCCTCGTATCATCATACTTATCCAACGCTCCCATGAGACCGATCATGCCCACGTTAATGAATGCCTCTTTGTCTGATTGATCAATAGGCAGTTTCGCCGTCATCCTGGACACGATATTTTTCACAAGGGGCGTATACTTCGAGATAAGGCGATCCCGTTCTTTTCTATCCATGATCCTGTCCGATAACCGAATCACCAAAAAAGACGACATTCCCTTCTTCTTGTATTTCCGGCGCCTCTTTTAAAAGCTTCTCCGCGATCTGACGCAAACACCTGCTGCCGACTGAGGAAGGATATAACTCAATTAAAGCCTTCTGTCTTTTTACTGCCTCCTGACATTTTTCATCAAACAAAACATATCCTAAATATTCCAGGTGGATGTTCAAAAAATGGTCAGTGACTGTTCTGAGCCGACTGAACACTTCCTTAGCCTCTCCTGGTGACCGTACCATATTGACGATTAACTGAAATCGCTTCTTCGCATAGTTTTTGTGCAGAATCTTAATCAGGGCATAGGCATCGGTGAGGGAGGGAGGCTCCGGAGACGTTACAACTATTATTTCTTTGGCCGCCATATTAAAATACATGACATTTGCAGCAATGCCTGCCGCCGTGTCAATGAACATGAAATCCGGTCTTTCTCTGAGGTTATTGAGTTCATCAATAAGAGTAAGTTTGTGCCCTTTGGAAAGATCGGCCATGTCTGCGATTCCTGACGAAGACGGCAGGACCATGATCCCCCCGGGACCTTTTATGATTATCTCTTCGAGAGTTTTTTGACCATTCAGTAAATGATAGAGATTATATTTTGGCGTCAAACCAAGAATGAGATCGATATTGGCAAGTCCTGTATCGGCATCCAATATGAGTGTTTTCTGATTCAGGGAAGATAGTGCATAGGCCAGATTAGCGGCGATGTTAGTTTTACCGACCCCTCCTTTACCGCTTGTTATGGCAATCACACGGATGGATTCCTTTTTACGCACTTTATCATGCAGCGAACCTGCCTCGTTGTTCTTTTTTACTTCCTGCTGTCTCTTCATCTGTCTAAGCGGAGTGGCTTGATCCACTGTGATTACCCCTTATTAGTGTATTGAGTTATTAATAATTAATCTCGCTAATTTTTCAGGCGTCGAGCTTTCAATATCTTGAGGCACATTCTGGCCGTTGGTAAAATAGCTGACCGGCTTACCGGCATGCCGAAGCAGGTCGTAGATGACTCCATGACGGCTGCATTCATCAACTTTGGTTAGAATGAGATTGTCGTATTCCGTCAGCCGATAATGATTCTCTGTCTCCAGTAAATGATCTCTGGACATTGAGGGACTAAGCAACAGGTTTATTTCAGCTCCATTTTTTGTAGAAAATACGTCTTTAATATTCTTCATGTATTCGGTGTCATTGGGCGACCTCCCGGCAGTATCGACAAGAATTACATCTACGTCAGACAACGCTTGCAGGCTTTTTTCAAAACTTGTTTTGTTGCCCGCCACGTGTAAGGGGACATCAATAATCTTCGCATAAACCTTCAATTGCTCCACCGCTGCAATCCGGAAGGTATCCATGGTGATAAGCCCGACCTTCTTTCTTCTATCGACACAAAAACTTGCCGCCAACTTTGCCAGGGTGGTCGTTTTCCCAACGCCGGTCGGACCGATGAATGCCTTTATTCTTCTTGTTTTTGATATTCCTTCATTTTTCGAGAGCGAGGCGGCAATGGTTGTTTCTGCATATTTAAGGCATGAAGCATAGTCTTTTTCATTTGCCTGAAAACGATTTTTTCTCATTTCATCAATAATGAAACACGTTTTAACTTTTGAAATACCATTGGCCGTCAGATTCTGGTAAACCTTTGCCAGATGTTCGCTTTCTTGTCTGAATCTCGCTAAGCCAATTACATCGACAAGAAGTTCGACATTATCTTTTAGACCTTTCAGCTCTTCCCGAATGTCATTGACCGGTCCCATTTTCTCAAGCATTTGCTGAATCTCGGCATATTGATGAGCAACATCAGTCTGGGTTAATCCTGAGGATCTGCTTCTTCTTTCCCCATCTTGTCCTTTACTGCCTCCACGCTCCGGAATATCATTGTTTAATTCCGTGATATCAACGGCAGCAATGACCTCAATTTTTTGCGAATCAGAATGCTTGATCGTCTTTGTTGATAAGATAATCGCATCCGGTCCGAGATCATTTTTGATTTGCTTCATAGCCTCTTGAATTTTCGATACTTCGTATCTTTTAATTTGCATACTATATCTCCACCATTCCAAAAGATGTGATATTTGCGTCCCTTGTCAATTCGTTATGGGCAATGACACATACGTGAGGAAAAAACTTTTCTACAATCTTCCTGAAATGCGTTCTGATGTTCGGAGAACAAAGCAATACCGGTTGATAACCCCTGGCGGTAAAATCTGCCACATAATCCTGAATGCCTGTCATAATGCGCTTGATTGTATTGGGGTCAGGGGTGATGAAGGATTCATATTCACCATGCTGAATGGATCGCTGGATAAGATCCTCTACATCCGGAGATAGCATGATGACATTGACGTTTCCATTCTGGTCCTGATATTGTTTGGTAATTGCTCTCGCAAGCGACTGCCTGACATATCCAAGCAGTATATCAATATTTTTCGTCATCGGCACATAATCCGACAGGGTCTCGATAATGGTGAGGAGGTCGCGAATTGAGATCCGCTCCCGGAGCAACCGCTGTAAAACCTTCTGGAGGATCGCAATGGGGATAACCTTCGGCACGAGATCCTCGACGACTTTGGCATGTGTCTTGGACAGGTTATCAAGCAGGGATTGTACTTCCTGCCTGCCGATCAGGTCTTCAACATTCGTACGAATGATCTCTGTGAGGTGGGTTGTAATTACGGTGGACGGATCGACCACGACAACTCCCTTTGACTGGACGGAATCTTTTTCTTTATCGGGAATCCACATCGCGGGAAGACCAAATGCCGGCTCTTTAGTTTCGATACCCCTGATTTTATGACCAGGATCGTCGGGTATTATTGCCAACTGGTACCCCGGCATTAACTCGCCTCTGGTCATCTCAATACCCTTGATCAAAAAAATGTATTCATTCGGTTTGATCTGAAGATTGTCCCGGATATGAATGGAGGGGACGACGAATCCAATTTCCAGGGCCAATTGTTTTCGCAGCGCCTTGATACGGCCAAGCAGTTCTCCTCCCTGAGCTGCATCCACGAGTGGGATCAGTCCATAGCCGACCTCAAGACCAAGAGGATCAAGGGGCGTCAGGATATCTATGGCCTCTGCAGCAGGCGCGGCTGTCGCCGGTTGGATGGTATCCGGCTCGCTGATGTCTTCCGGAGGATTTTTGATAAGTTTATATGCCAGAAGGGCAAACATGAAGGCGACAGCTATAAAGGATACCTTTGGCATTCCGGGAACAAGGGCGATAACAAAGACAACGAAAGCGGTCAATGTTATAACTTTGGGGTTGTTGAACAACTGGCCGGTCAGTTCCTGTCCCAGGTCTGTAGAAGCAGATGTGCGTGTCACCAGAATTCCTGCCGCCGTCGACACAATAAGGGCGGGAATCTGGGTTACAAGGCCGTCGCCTATAGTCAGGAGTGAATATACGCGAGCAGCATCAGCAACATTCATGCCGTGCTGTAAGACACCGATAATCAAGCCTCCGAGGAGATTGATCATAACGATGATTATTCCGGCAATGGCATCACCCCTGACAAACTTGCTCGCCCCATCCATGGCCCCATGGAAATTTGCCTCATCTTCAACTTCTTTGCGCCTTTTCCTGGCTACCGTATCCGTAATCATCCCCGCATTGAGATCGGCGTCGATACTCATCTGCTTTCCCGGCATAGAATCCAAGGTAAATCTTGCCGCCACTTCGGCTATCCTGGTGGCGCCTTTTGTTATAACGATAAAATTGATGAGCACCAAAACTGAAAATACGATAAAACCGATGACATAGTTGCCGCCGACAACAAAAGAGCCGAATGCCTTGATTACCTGACCTGCGGCATCTGTTCCTTTCTCTCCGTGAAGAAGAATGAGCCGAGTTGAAGCTACATTCAGAGAAAGGCGCAGCAGGGTGACAATTAACAAAACGGAAGGGAATACGGAAAAATCCAGCGGTTTGAGGACATACAGGGACATGAGCAGAATCACGATGCTGATGGCGATGCTTATGGAGAGGAGGATATCAAGAACAATGGTGGGCAGCGGAACCATCATAACCGTCAAAATTCCTACAACTCCCAGCGCCAGCATCGCGCCGCTGCTTTTTATCAGATCTGTAAAAAACTGATTTCTCAGTGCGTATGATTCAGCCATTGGGTTCCTTCCACTACCTGTTTCTTTTTCATTCCATAAACATAAGCAAGGATTTCAGCTACCGCCCGGTATAGATTTTCCGGTATCACACCGTCTATATCAACCAACTTATACAATAGTTGTGCCACTAATTTATTTTCAACCAGGGGGATGTTATGCGCCCTGGCAACTTCTTTAATTTTTTCCGCTATGAAATCGGCACCTTTTGCTAATACGACCGGGGCCATCATCTTATCTGAATCATATCGAACGGCTATCGCAATATGGGTCGGATTCGTAATGATTACGTCTGCTTTGGGAACACTCGCCATCATTCTCTTCCGCGCGGCTTCCCTCTGTAATCGCCTGATCCGTCCCTTAACAAGCGGATCTCCTTCTGATTGCTTGTTCTCTTCCTTTACCTCCTGTTTTGACATTTTGATGCTTTTTTCATGTTCCCACTTTTGGTAGGCAAAATCGAGGATGGCGATAATAATCAAGAGCAAGCACACATTAGCGATGATAATATAAGAATTCCGCCCGATAAAATTGAATATTTGCCATAGATCCTGATTCATGAGGGGAACTACCTGGTGTAAATTTGACTTTACGGAAAGGAAGGCAACCAGGGAAACAATGGTTACTTTTAAGATATTCTTTATAAATTCGACGATTGATCTTGTCCCCAATAAATTTTTTAATCCTTTTATCGGGTCAAGCTTAGATATTTTCGGAGCGATGGCTTCCGCAGATATAATAAATCCCGTCTGGAGGATGTTTGAAAAAATTGCGGCAATGACGACGGTCAGCATCAGCGGATAGAGGATGTAAAAAAATTGTATTGTCAATTCGGCACAAAGCGCCGTTACGTCATCGGGTGAAAGGTTCGTAGCAGACGCCCGGTGAAGATTTTTTGATAGCATCGTCATAATCTTCTTCAGCATGTCGGAAGCGTTGAAATAAAAATAGATGATAGCGGCCCCCAGAATGGCGACGGAGGATAAATCCCTGCTTTTTGCAACCTGCCCTTTATCTTTGGATTCAGAGCGTCGCTTTGGGGTTGCTTCTTCAGTTCGTTCTTGATTTTCTTCTGCCATATCAGATTATCCTGGCATTATTTAAATAAATGCTTCGTTCTTCACCGATATGACGCTGCGGTGAATAAATTCTTTACATCAAGAGCATCAGTTGTCGGATATCCGCCGGCAATTGCTGAAAGACGGTGCTTAACCAGTTTATGAAAAGAGGGATAGAAACACCGAGAAAGAAGAAGCCCACCGCAATCTGCAGAGGGAATCCGACGATAAAGACATTAATCTGGGGAACTGTTCTGGCGATAATCCCCAGGCCGACATTGACAAAGATCATCACGGCTACAATCGGGGCGCTGATTTTTACGGCAATGACTAATACATCGCGGGTGTAATTAAAAAGCGTCTGCATGAGAGAAGCTGAAAATGAGAAACCAAGGGGAGGAATGCTTCTGTAGCTCTCCACAATGGCGTTTAAAAAGATATGATGACCATCGACAACCAAGAATATTAGCATGGCGATAAGATACTGAAATTCCGATAATGCGGAAATTTGCGTATTGGAAAGAGGGTCGAGGACGCTTGCCATCGAAAATCCCATTTGAAAGCCTATCAGTTCTCCCGCGGACTGGACACCGGCAAAGATGCACCTCGCCGCGAAACCGATGATGATCCCGATTAAAACTTCCCCGGTCATGCCAATGATCATGGAAATAAAGTTTGAAGAAAAGGGAGGCAAACCATCCGTTTTCAAGAATGGGAAGATTACTACTGCCAGGATTAGACCCAATCCGGCCTTGACCCGTGCGGGTACCGTACGGTCGCCAAACACGGGAATCATTACCAGCAATGCAGTTATGCGAAGAAATACGAGCGTAAACGAACTGACTTGCTGGAGATTTAAAAGGGGAAACTGCACTTATTATCGCTCCTTATGATTACCTCACATAATTGGGGATGTTATTGAATATGTTAATTGTAAAACTCATTAGCATATTCATCATCCATGGAAGGGCGGCCACCAGGGCAATCAGGCAAGCGACAATTTTCGGGACGAAGACCAGGGTAATTTCCTGTACCTGGGTAACGGCCTGGATAAGGCTTACAAATACACCTACCGCCAGACCGACGATCAGGACAGGGGCCGATATCAACAGCGTAATTCTAATGGTCTCCGCCATGGCGCCTGTGACAAAATCTATAGTCATCTCAACTCTCCTTTGCAGTTAATGAAAACTTTGCACCAGGGAACCGACAATAAGATGCCAACCATCAACCATGACAAACAACAGAATCTTGAATGGTAAACTCATCATGACCGGGGGAAGCATCATCATACCCATCGACAGGAGCACACTGGAAACCACCATATCAATAATGAAAAATGGCAGAAACACCATAAACCCGATTTGAAACGCCGTTTTTAGTTCGCTGATTACGAAAGCCGGAATCAATGTGGTAAGAGATACATCCTCGGGTTTGGCAGGTCTCTTTTCTTTGGCTATCTTCACAAATAAGGCGAGATCTTTTTCTCTCGTCTGTTTCATCATAAAACCTTTTATCGGCGCGGAAGCCCTTTCCATAGCCTCATCACCTGATATTTGGTCCTCGTAATAAGGTTTTAAGGCTTGCTGGTTCACTTGTTGCCAGACCGGCGCCATAATAAAAAAAGTGAGAAATAAGGCCAGACCAATAATAATCTGGTTGGGAGGAACTTGCTGCGTGCCAAGGGCATGCCTCAATAATGACAGGACCACGACAATGCGGGTAAAAGAGGTTAGCATCAGCAATATGGCAGGAGCCAGAGAGAGAACGGTGAGGATGAAAAGCAGTTGAATAACTGTTGCCGCCTTTGCAGGCTGGTCAGGCGAGCCGCCGATATTAAGGCTCACATTGGGTATGGGCAGTGGATCGGCGGCACTCGCCGTTCCAGTCGGAATAAAGAAATAAAGTGAAATTATGACTAAAAGCACCAGGTACTTTCTCATTGATAATTTTGTCATCATCTGCCCCATCTTTTTCTTACCGTTTCAACCCAGTTCCTGATTCTCAGGGGATATTCCTGCATGGCCTGTGGGGAAGGCATTCCCAGCGACTGGACTTTTTGAAGGCTGTGCATTCTCTCGATGAGCGCGGGGTCGGTGATCTGGGTCAACAAGGTCATCTGTCCACTGGAAACGCCGACAACGAGCATTTGACCAAGCACTTCTATCATCATGATACTGTGCTTGGGACCAAGATAGCGGGTCATGAGGATATTGATCGCACTATCGTTATTTATCCCTGCGGGGGTATGGCTGATGATTCGCTTCAAAAAATATGCAGAAGCGATCATCAGACCAAGAACAACCGCCAGGGCAAATAACATTTTTATAAAAGATATAATCAGTGAATATTCCAAATCGCCACCTCACTTCAATTTATTGACCCGTTCAGTCGGTGAAACAATATCCGTCAGGCGTACCCCAAACTTATCATTGACTACGACAACTTCCCCTCTGGCAATGAGACGGCTGTTTACATATACATCCATTGGTTCCCCCGCCAGTTTGGAGAGTTCGACTACCGATCCCTGGCCGAGTTGCAGAAGTTCATTGATGAGCATCCGACATCTGCCCAATTCAACATTAACGGTCAGGGGAATATCCAAAATGAAATCGATATCAAGGTTGCCCTTTGGCGTCTCAACCTTTTTTACTTCCTGGAAATTGACATTGGAAACCTCTGTTTTTCTGGGAGAAGCTTGCCGTGTCTGTTCCAATTCCTCCTGAACATCATCCCATGATAAGTTCTCATCACTTGTTGTTGTTTCCCTTTCCGGTTCGACGCTGGTGTCGATACCCTTCAAAAGGGCGTCTATTTCATTCTGCTCCATATGTCAGTCCTCTTTTCCTGATAGTATCTCTGATATCTGAACCGCCTGATTTCCACGGTAAATGGCAGGATGTCCTTTGAATTTCTTCTCTCCTTCGACAACAATCGTTAGCGCCGTCGCCGGATAGTCGTCGAGTTGAATAACATCACCCCGCTGCAGATTTAGCACTTCTCGGGTGCTTATTTGCGTAGTTCCGAGTTCCACTACGATTTCCACATCGGAGCGAAGAATATTTTGTTTGAACCTGTCTACAAAGGATTGATCCGTTTCCATTTGTTCACTCTGGAAACCTGCCTGCAGTTTATCCCGGATGGGTTCCAAGGCCGCATAGGGCAAACAAAGCGTCATTGTTCCGGAGGAAGATTCAATTTCGATTTCAAAGGTGCTGACAATTACCACATCCGTAGGCGAGGTAATGTATACAAACTGCGGGTTCATTTCCGATCGTTGATAGGTCATTTTGAGGTCGATTACCGATTTCCACGACTTCTCAAGATCCGTCAAGGCATTGAGAACTATCCTTTTTATGATATTATTCTCAATTGCCGTAAATTCTCGTCCCTCGACCTTGAAAGAATCCTTACCCGTCCCTCCAAAGAGGATGTCAACCAGTGTGAAGATGATTTTTGCTTCAAAAACAATCAGACCGCTGCCTCTCAATGGATCGAGACGAAACAAATGGAGGCTTGTCGGTACCGGTAGTGTTTTCAGAAATTCACCAAATTTAACCATGTCCACCGAGATCGTGCTGACGCTTGCCACCTTGCGGAGCAGTGAAGATATTGACGTCCTGAACGTGCGGGTAAATTTCTCGTTTGTCATCTCGAGCGTCGGCATCCGTCCCCGAATAATCCTGTCCTGACTGGTCAGATCATAAGGCGCGACTTCCGAAGGATCGTGAAGTTCCTCCACTCCCGTCTCTGTTTCGACTTCTCCGCCCGATATTCCCCTCAGGAGAGCGTCAACTTCTTCTTGTGATAGTATTCGCGACATGCTCTGATCCTATATGGATATTTTTTTGACGCTCATTGGACAACAAATTCGGTAAAATACACTTTTGATATTTTTGCTGTCGTGACAATACTGTTAAGCCGCATCGCGATTTCCTCTCGCAATCGCTGCTTGCCGCCTGCATCCATTAGTTCCTTATAGGTTTTGGCGGACAGGAGATCCAAAATATTATCCCTCATTTTTGGCTTCAACATATCCAACTCTTTAACGCCGAGCGGATCGCTGATCTCCAACTGTATGATCAACTTTAAGTACCGCTCTCCTTGATTATCCTGGAGATTGATAATGAAGGGCTCCATTGGATAGACAGTGCCAATGACCGGTTGACTTTGTGCGGCTGTTTTCTTTGCCACAGGCTTCATGAAGAAATAATAACCGGCGCCGGCGCCGGCAATAACCAGTACAAGAACAACTGAAATGATGACGATCCATTTCAGCAAGGGGGTCTTTTTCTGCTTCTGTGGCTGCTGATCAAGTTCTTCCGCATCGTCAAGCTCATCTTTTTTTCCTTTCGCCACCTTTCATTCCTCCTTTATTTTAAGACCTGAGTATAATTTTTATTCCATGCTTCGTTTCGTCTTTTAAGGCTCCGTATCCCATCGCAGATAATCGTTGTGGCTGCAGGCGCCCCTGCTCGATCAAATATCTGGCTATGGTCCCTGCCCTGAACATACTCAAATTAGCCTCTCCCTGGGATAATCCTCCGGATCGCTCTTTTTTATCAAAACATTCTATCCTGATATCAACCTTATCATCGCGAATCTTATCGGCAATACTTGACAGAATCTGTTCACCACGATTGTTTAAATGATTGGTATCAGGTTTGAAAAGGGTTGCCTCTTCCATATTGATCGTAATGTCATTTCTTATTTGATCCACCGTCAGCCGGTCCACTCCTCCAACGACAACCAGCATCGATAATTTCAATTTCCCGGCTTTCCCATCCCCCTGGCTTGTGACGGCTTTTTTCTGCCTTTCGATCTCGATATCCCGATCTCGATAGGGAGAGACCACCGGGCTGATGATGCTTCTAAACACCCCTTCAGTCTTTCCAGGGGTCAGCGTCTTTTTAAAGGACTCGGTGGCCAACAGAATCTCACTGCTTTGCATGCTGGAAAACGATAATATCAGGACGAAAAAAGTGAATACGAGGGTCATCATGTCATTGAAAGTCAACAACCAGTTCTCCGTCTTGACCGGGGCTCGCGGGACTTCCCTCATTACCTTCTACCTCGACTCTTCAATTCCGGCGCTGAGATATATATCAACACGTCTGTTCCTGGCGTCAACTGGATGACCACCATCAGCAACCGGCTGGTAAGAACTGAATCCCGCCGCGTCAACATGCTGATCCGGGACGCCGCCTTGGATGAGATATTGCCTGACCTGGGCTGCCCTCGCCATGGAGAGTTCCCAATTTGAAGGATAAATCCTTGTTTGCACACTATTCTCATCTGTGTGTCCTTCGACCATTATGTCAAGCTGGTGCTGATTTGACAATCTGGCAACTTCTGCAAGCAGGGGATATCCCTCGGTACGGAGATCAGCCTGCCCTGTTGAGAATAGCAGCGGCGCCGCGATTCTCATCCTCAATCCACGCTGGTTGGTTGTTAAGCCCACCGACTCTGTCAGACCCCTGGCTACAATAACCTGATGCAGGGCTTCCGTCCCGCCAATCAACACAGAACTCCCTGGCCGTATTTTATTATCCGCCTCCGGACGTATGCTCCGGCGTGCATCCGATAGTGAGCTCTTTTCTACCAAAGACTCTCTGGCGGTCATCATTTCTTTTAGATCCTGTTTGGAATTGGCAATTAACAGGATAAAAAAAACTATCATGATCATGATCAGGGAGCAGTATATCGGTTGCCAATCGACTACGGAATGATCGATTTTACCTCTATATTCTCTATCGTATCGCTCAGACATTTGAAAAAAGCGACCTCCTCTGTCTGGGCGCCACGAAAGAATGGAGTTTTTGTTCGACCATGCGCGGATTGTCCCCCGCCTGGATGGAAAGCACGCCCCTGATGATGAGCTGCTTGACTAATAATTCCTCTGAACTTTTCGTTCTCAGCTTTCCCGCAATCGGATGGAAGATAAGATTCGACAGGATAACGCCATAAAAGGTGGTAATGAGCGCGATCGCCATGGATGGTCCGATTGTGCGCGGTTCATTCATTTTCATCAACATCTGCACAAGCCCGATCAGTGTTCCCAACATGCCCATGGCCGGCGCAAAGTTTCCCATACTGGTAAAAATATCTGCTCCCAAACGATGTCTTTCGGCGATGAAACTCAGCTCCGTTTCCAGAATGTTCGACATATCATCGGGCTCGACACCGTCAACAATCATGTTGACTGCCTTGACGAAAAAAGGATCTCTGATCTGTTTTGTCGAATCCTGCAGCGCCAGCAGGCCTTCTTTCCGCGCCACTTTTGACATGCCAACCAGGATCTTGATCATTTCATCAACCTTGAATTCCTTTCTGAAAAACGCATTCTTAGCGACCTTGATAACGCCAAGCATGTCGCTGAGACGATAATTTATCAATATCGCGCCCGTTGTTCCTCCCACAACAATCATTATCGATGGTCCATCAATGAACCATGCCAGACCTCCCCCCGAGATCATGGCCACAATTACTAAGCTGAAAGCGCCGATGACGCCGATGATAGTTGCTATATCCAAAGTTTAGACACCATGCCTTGAGTATCCTTCCTCACCTCTTCATGACCTCCATCATTTGTCTAATTCTTCAGCAATTTACATACCAGCTCGACACACATTCATATCCATTCGTATTTATAAGACAATATAGGCGGGGAATCGGCGGGGATCAGAGGAATGGGCGGAAAGCTGTTGTCATTTTATTGACGTCGTTTCTAATCAGCGGGCTCCATCATTTTCTGAAAACAGTTTTATGTCGCCGGGAAATATTGAGAAGCGGCCTTTTGCGGACAGGCAGAGCGATCAAGCCCAGATATCGATCACCGTGCCTATTTCTTGGTGATGGGGAGGCAGTGAATACATTATGCCGGAATGATCTCTAACGGAGCGGGATGATTTAAGGTCAGTAAGGTCGATATGGATAACATCTTCAGAGTTTATGTCGACAATGTCCTCGATGGCGTCCCAGCCTTGCCGGGCAACCTCTTGAGCCTTGTTCCTTACTTCGCTATCCCCATAGCTGCGGCGAATTTTATTTGTATAAACAGCCGGCGAATTTTCCGGAGCTACCACGGGATATGCGGATTTGATTTCCATAAACCGATCAGTAATTGATTTGATGTCCGATGAGATTAATGAACGCTTTATCTATCTTCCCATTTTCTACCTAAGTCAATGCGGAATGAATGTCAATGGCAAAAGGCGCCAAAATGAACTCTGTCATTTCGGCGCCTCACCACACTTAGGCCGGTTGCTGTTAACGCTTGATCTGCATCAGTTCCTGGAGCATCTCATCGGTCGTGGTAATGATCTTTGAACTTGACTGATAGGCCCGCTGGGCGGCGATCATCTTGATGAACTCCTTGGCCACATCAGTATTGGAAATTTCCAGAGAGTGGGACTGGCACTTGCCCAGACCGCCCTCGCCGGGGTTGCCGATGCTGGGCGTTCCCGAATCATTGGTTTCCATGAAATAGCTACCCACCTTGCTGAGGCCGTCCATGCTGCTGAAGCTTGCCGTCCTTACCCTGGCCAGTTTCTGCTGCTGACCGTTCGTAAAGAATCCCGTGATGATCCCATCGGAGCCGACATCGAGGGAATTCAGCAACCCCGCGGGATAACCGTTGTTATTCATGGCATTGATCCGTGAATCCATGGCGTAGGAGGTGGTCTCCGGAGCGTCTTCAGCGGAGATATTCCAATTTATGTATCCATCTTCTCCCCACTTATCGTCTTCAAATAAAAACGCGATATCAATGTTTTGATCACTGGCATTTTTGGGATGGAGAAATTTCCCATCCGGGTCAAATTGTATTCCCGCAACCTCCGTATAAGTATCTCCATCAACTGTATATGGTATAGAAGTAACTTCACCCTCCGTGTCCTTATCGATTGTAGCCGCTACTTTCCAGTTTGATTTTACCGGCTCATCACCTGCGGCCTCCGTGTCCGCCTCGCGTGTAAATGTCACCGCTAACGCATGCTTTTTGCCCTGGGAATCATAGATTGTTTGACTCGTCGTGAAGATGCCGCCAATTTCCTTGTCCGAATCGACATTCAATCCAAGCTCAAAGCTCGTCGTTTCTTTCGGCTTCGATTTTGTTCCCGTAAGGTTGATCGTCTTCAGAACAGTAGATTCGGAAATCTTCCCATCCTTCTCCTCGAACATCCTTCCCTGAACCTCATAGCCGCCGCTATCAACGAGATTTCCGGCTTCA
>Ga0247841_10007164_pt1 | contig 16697 bp, 19 predicted proteins | sample LaCruzMarch2015__2_FD_192410 | JGI IMG/M metagenome (GOLD analysis project Ga0247841, IMG submission 192410) | Freshwater microbial communities from meromictic Lake La Cruz, Castile-La Mancha, Spain - LaCruzMarch2015_18m | ecosystem: Environmental > Aquatic > Freshwater > Lake | place: Spain... | reverse complement strand
TTTACGATTGATTTGACGGCCTTGGCCAAAAGCGGAAAACTTGATCCGGTGATCGGCCGGGAAGAGGAAATCAGGAGAGTGATGCAGGTGCTGTCGCGACGAACAAAAAATAATCCGGTTTTGGTGGGAGACCCGGGAGTCGGAAAAACAGCAATAGTGGAAGGATTGGCCAATCGAATCGTCAGCGGCGATGTGCCGGAGTCATTAAAAAACAAAAAACTATTAACACTAGAGATATCATCGCTTTTGGCCGGGGCAAAATATCGGGGAGAATTTGAGGAAAGACTAAAATCAGTAATTGACGAAGTAATAAAAAGTGAAGGACGGGTAGTACTATTCATAGACGAACTACACACAATTGTGGGGGCCGGAGGAGCAGAAGGTTCGGTTGATGCCAGTAATATGCTCAAACCCGGGTTAGCCCGAGGGGTGTTGAGGGTAATCGGAGCGACAACGCTAAACGAATACAGAAAATATATTGAAAAAGATTCGGCGCTGGAGCGAAGGTTTCAACCGGTGATGGTGGGAGAGCCGAGTGTGGAAGATACAATTTCGATTTTAAGAGGATTAAAAGAAAAATACGAGATACACCACGGAATTAAGATTACTGATAAAGCACTGGTAGCAGCGGCAAAATTATCTGACCGCTATATCCGGGATAGATTTTTACCGGATAAAGCAATAGATTTGGTGGATGAAGCGGCTTCGGGATTGCGGATTCAAATGGAGTCATCGCCGGCAGAAATTGACAGCCTGGAAAGAAAAACCCGGCAATTGGAAATTGAAGCCAAGGCGTTGAATAAAGAAAAAAATGAAGAAAGCAGAGCCAGACTTGATCAGGTAGAAAAAGAAATGGCGGAAGAAAAGGAAAAATTGACAAAATTCAGATCTCTTTGGAACCAACAAAAAGAAATTTTAAAACAAGTACAGGACCAGAAAGAAGAACAGGATAAATTAAAATCCGACCTGGAACATGCAGAAAGAAGTTTGGAACTGGATAAAGCGGCAGAGATAAAATACGGCCGGATTCCCGAAGTACAGAAAAAATTGGTCGAGGCAGAAAAAAAGTGGCAGTCAATTAAAAAAGAAGATCAACTTGTAAAACAAGAGGTGGATGAAGATGATATTGCCAGAGTAGTGGCAAAATGGACGGGAATACCGGCCTCAAGAATGCTAAAGTCAGAAACAGAGAAGTTGAAAAATTTAGAGAAATTAATGCGCGAGAGGGTGGTGGGACAGGATGAGGCGGTTGAGGCGGTGGCAAATGCGGTGAGGAGATCAAGACTGCACTTGGGTGAAAAGAATAAACCAACGGCAACCTTTTTGTTTTTGGGACCAACCGGAGTGGGAAAAACGGAAACGGCTAAGGCTTTGGCGGAACAATTGTTCAATGACGAAAAGGCGCTGGTGCGGATTGATATGTCAGAATACAGCGAGGCCCATACGGTAGCCAGATTAATCGGCTCCCCTCCCGGATATGTGGGATATGAGGAAGGTGGACAATTAACAGAAGCCGTAAGAAGAAAACCTTATACGGTGATTCTTTTGGATGAAATTGAAAAAGCGAATCCGCAAATCTTCAGTATCTTTTTGCAGGTTTTTGATGACGGAAGGTTGACGGATGGCAAGGGGCGAACAGTGGATTTTTCAAATACGGTGATTATCATGACTTCTAATTTGCCCGAAGAAATGGTGGATAAAGTTTTCAGGCCGGAATTTTTGAACAGAATTGACAGAATAATAATTTTTAATAAGCTGATGGAAAAACAATTGGAGAAAATTGTAGAAATCCAGATTGCCAATTTAATAAAAAGACTTAAAGAACAAAATATTGTTTTGACGGTAACTGAAAAGGCGAAAAAATATTTGGCGAAAAAAGGCTATGATCCGGTTTTCGGGGCAAGACCGTTAAAAAGATTAATACAAAATGAATTGGTGGACTCGGTGGCGATGATGCTTTTAGATGCCGAAGAGGGAGAAACTATGGGGATGGTGGCAGATGAGAAAGGCGGAAAAATAAGCGTAAAGTTGATGGACTAAAGGCTGCGGTATAATAGAACACCGTACCCGTAGCTTAACTGGATAGAGCACTCCCCTCCGAAGGGAGTGGTTGGAGGTTCAAGTCCTCTCGGGTACACAGAGACAGTCTAAAAGTCTCAAAGTCTGAAAGCCATGCCTGCCGGCAGGCAGGTCTTAAAGTCTGAAAGTAAAAAAAATGACAAATGAACCAACAAAAATTAAGGACAATCTTTTCTACGACGAGAGATCGGCGGGTGGCTTGGTATACAAGCAGGAAAACGGGAAAATACTTTGGCTGGTAATAAAAACCATCAGTAGAACCAAAAAAAATGAACAAAAATCGGTTTTTAAATTTCCCAAAGGGCATCTTCAAAAGAATGAATTTTTAAAACAGGCGGCTTTGAGAGAAGTAGAAGAGGAAGGACAGGTCAAGGCGAAGATTGTTTTAAAAATCGGCTCGAATAATTATATTATCTGGGATAAATTGGGGAAGAAAAAAATAATTAAAAAGGTAACTTTTTTTCTGATGGAGTACGAGGGACAAAGCAGTCTTAAACATTATGATTTGGAGATGGTTTTGGATAGAGAGTGGCTTTTGTATGAAGAAGCTTGTGAAAAATTGGCATATGATTCGGAGAAAGTTTTACTAAAAAGAGCCAAGATAAAGTTGGATGAATTGATAAAAAAAGAAAAGTGAAATGCCGGCTGGGGCGATGGTATACTATGAAGTATTTTGACCAGTAGTGAGGTATAAATTAAGGAGAGGTCGGACCCTCCTGCGCTCCGTTGGAGCTTCGGACGGGTGAGGTAGTGGTTTTCCACTAAAAGTGGAATGTTTGTTCGTTAAATATATGGAGAGGTCGGATAGTGGTTCATTCCACAGACCTGGAAAGTCTGCGCTCCAAAAGGGCTCGCGGGTTCGAATCCCGCCCTCTCCGCCAGCTGGGAAAAGCGGGCGAATTCAGCAAAATTCGCCAGCCGATATTGCCCTGAAATCCAAAATTTTTATCTTTTAAAACGAAGTTCGAGCCGATATTTTTTAAGAAACTTCTAAATTCATAAGGATTGTTTTTCCTGATTAACATTTTGGCTTGACTGGCGGATAAAATCATTTCTTTCATGAGTTCGAGCCAATTATTTCCCTTTGATTCAAAATCTTTTAAATCTTCCTCGATAACTGTTTGTTGATTGATAAATATATTTTTTTTGTTCAAATACTGTTGATTATCAATTAGGCTATCAAGTCGTAAGTTAAGCAGGTCATCGAGCTTTCGATTAATTTCATCTTTTTGAGTTACCAGATTTTGAATCAATGGTTGGGATTGATTACTTGTTTGATTAGTTTCTTTGTCCAATTCGTTCAGCATATTTTTTACCCAGACTTTTCGCAAAGAAACTTTTTGAATTTTGGTTTTGATTTGGTTTATCAATTCTTCCTCGCGCAAATATTTTTCGGGACATAGTGTTTTCTTTTTGGTGCAGCGATAATAGTTGTGGCCTTTTTGAGTTTCGGCAGTGATGAGACAACCACAACCACCACACCTCATTAGTCCCGAAAAAATAAACTCGTGTTTTCGTTGTCTTTGTTTTTTGCCTCGGTTACTCATCACTTCGGCCACCAAATCAAAAAGTTTCTTTGAAATAATTGGCTCATGAACTCCTTTGTACAATTCACCATTGAAGCGAATCAGTCCGTAATAAATTGGATTTTGTAACATAAATTGGACACGGGATTCAGATAAAGTTTTTTCTTTATAACTTTTTAGTTTTGATTTAGCGAAGAATCCGGCGATACCTTTGAGGGTGCAATCTCCCAATGAATACATTTCAAATGCTTTTTTGATTACCGTTGCTTTGGGAACATCAATATCAATTCCCTTACTTTTACGATTATTGACATAACCAATCGGAGCAAAAGACGGCCACAATCCATTCTTTAACTTTTGCCTTATTCCTCGCCGGATATTTTCGCTTAAATTATCAACATAATATTTACTCTGACCAAAGGCAATATTTAACATAAACTTTCCTTGTGGGGTTGAGTCAAACCAAAAAGTAGGAAACTTTAAGTCAAGAATTTTGCCCGTGTCCAATAAATAAATGATTTTTCCGCCATCAATTGAATTTCTTGCCAATCTATCAGGATGCCAAGCCAAAATACCTTGTGCTTCTCCTCTCTCCATTCTTTCAATCATTTGGTTAAAAACAATCCTTCCTGGTTTCTTGGCAGTTTTTGCCTCGGTAAACGAGGCAACGATTTCAATTTTTTGAATTGTGGCAAATTCTTTTAGCTCAGCAATCTGATCACCAATACTTTTTATTTGTCTTTCCTCACTGTCGGTTGATTTTCTGGCGTATAAAAAGTATTTCATTTTTTAAGCCCGCATTTGGCCCAGTTTTAAAAGATAAAAATTTTGGATTTCAGGGCAATATCGGCTGGCGAATTTTGCTGAATTCGCCCGCTTTTCCCAGCTGGCGGTGTGCATTCGAAAATATTCGAACAGATTTTCAAAATTCATAATGACGGGCGGAACTCGCCCCCCTCCGATTTCCGCCCGATGGAAAGTGAGGATTTCAATAAAACTGCCAAAATATCGGCTCGAACTTCTTTTGGGCCAAATGCGGGCTTTTGAAAAAATGATAAAAAATACTGACATAATGCTAACTATAGTATGTAGAACTAAAGTTAGCAACAACATATAATTCGATTAAGCATGAAGTCACAAGTATTAAAAAACTTTGGAGATAAAGTTAGGTTAGAGAGAACGAAAAAGAATCTGTCACAAGAGGGTTTAGCTGACTTGGCGGGGGTACATAGAACATATATCGGAATGATTGAGAGAGCTGAGAAAAATATCACTCTAGAGAATATAGAAAAAATCGCAAAAGCCTTAAATATCGATATTTCAGAACTATTAAAAAGCAAATAATATGAATATAAAAAAGATTAAAACGATTGTATTTTCTGAAAAGTGTTCACTCGAACTCATGAGTTTTTCAAAATCTGACGGTAAGAAATGGAAGAAAGTATTTGACCTATGGAAAGGTCTAAAACTCGGACTAAGGGATTATAAATCTCGGGAGCCAAATTTTCCTGAAGGATTATCTGAAGTTGCCTTTTGTTTGTGGTCTGGCTCTTCTCGATTTATATCTGCTAAGCATTTATCGAATACTTCCTTTGACACCTTCAACACGAAAACAAAAAGAGCTGAACAGATTAAAGCCTGTAGTGTTGATGGCGATTTAACATCTTTTGGGCCAGATTCGAGATGGGACGATTTATATTTTCTCGACTTTTACAATGAGGGGAAAACAGATGGATTATTCGACATTTATAAAATTCCTAGTGAACTGATTTATGGTCATCAGGTCAATAAAACACAAACACTCAAAGACCAACAATCAGAAAAGAGAAGACCAAGATTCTCGATTAAAAAAGATATTATTCACAAACTTAACTTAGAACCAATCGCAAAATCAGTGCAAGTTTGGTAAGTTTTGATCCATAGCCTTTTTCATCTGTTTAGCAATCGCTTTAATCACTGGAACACTGACAGAATTTCCAACTTGTTTATAAAGTGCTGCGTCTGAAATGTTTGGCAATTTATATTCCAATGGAAAACCCTGTATTCTTGCACATTCAAGTGGTGTTAATTTTCTTATTCCGTTTTTAACCTTTATTATTGGAACATTGTGGCCACCCATACCCATATTTGCCGTTAAAGTAGGACAAACTCCTTTTTTGTTTTCTCTCACATATTTTCTTCTCCATTGATACACCTTGCCCTCGTCAGTTACCGAATCTTTGATTCTTTCATATAAAGGTTTTCCATTATAAAAATATTTTTCTGGCACATCTTCCTGTAATAAATCAACAACACTTTTGGTAAGTTTTACGGGTTCTGGAAATCTAAAATTATCAGAATATTCTTTATTTTTAAAACCGACAATATAAATTCGTTCACGATTTTGTGGGATATTTCCATATTCCATACTGTTTAGAACTTTGACTTTTAGGTGATATCCCAAATCAATCAATGTTTCCTCGATTATTTTAAAAGTCTTTCCACCATCGTGCCCTTTTAGATTTTTTACATTTTCAAGTAAAAATCCCTCAGGTTTTCTTGCTTCAATAATTCTGGCAATATCAAAAAACAAATTTCCTCTACCCTTTTCATCATTAAAACCTTTTCTGTAACCAGCAATAGAAAAAGCCTGACATGGAAAACCCCCTAACAAAAAATCAAATAGTGGTAAGTCATCTATACCAATTTTTCGAATATCCTCGACTACTAATTTTGAATCTATAAAATTTAAATCATATGTTTCCTTGCATTTTGGTTCAAAGTCATTAGAAAATACTGTTGTAAATCCAGCATCTTCAAAACCCAGTCTAATTCCACCGATTCCAGCAAACAAATCGATAGTTCTAAAACCATGTTTCAAATATTTCTGTTCATCCACCGCAACTTTTGTATTAATGTTTCGAATTATCTGATAAACAATACCTCTAATCTCAACTTCATCCCTGTAAAAAGGCAACATTGTTTGATTTCTTGGTTCAAGTCTAAACTGTGTTTTTTCTCGATATATTTTTTTTAGTGTTGCCTGGTTATTATCGATAATTGCGACAACAGTTTGACCATTCTCAGCTACAGATTGTTTTTTAATGACGACAACATCACCGTCAAAAATACCCTCATCAATCATACTCTCGCCAACTACTTTTAATGCATAAAAATCTTTTGGGTTGGTAATGTTGCTGTTGACCAAAGAAATCATCGTTTGTTGCTCTTCTATGGCCTCTATTGGTAGTCCAGCTGCTATTAATCCAATTAGTGGTATTTTTACAACTTGGTCAATATCAGTGATATTAATTCCTCTCGGTTGATTATCTTCTTTATTAATTAGTCCAAGTGATTCCAATGATTTAATGTGATGGTGAATGGTAGAGACCGATTTTAGCTGCAAATGTTTAGCTATTTCTTCAAGCGACGGAGAATAACCGTACTTTGTTTGGAATTTTAGGATAAAATCAACTATTTGTTTTTGTCTTTTTGTTAGCATAATTGTGTTATTGGACTTTCGATTTATTTTCGATTATAATTAACTATAGATTATAACTTTTTGGGTGTCAATGATTAATAATTTAGAGTTATTATCTAAACAAAAATGGGAAAATCAATGCAGGTGATAATCTCCGAAATTGGTAGTTATATCCAAAATAATGGAGGAATATTTCAGGAATGGTATGTCGGAATTGCTTCTGACCCAAGAGAGCGATTGTTTGTCGGTCACAAAGTTATTGAAAATGGCGACGCTTGGATATATAGAGAAGCCATGAATTCTAATGAAGCGCGAATAGTTGAAAAATTCTTTTTAGATAAACTAGTCACAGGTGGTGGAAGTGGTGGTGGCGATTATAATACCGGATTTGTTTATGCTTATAAGAAGTCTTATCACACCGAACAGTAATCAATATGGCAAACTATCTTCAAGAAATTAAAAAATCAGTTTCGTTTATTTTTGTTGCAGACGGTAATGGAGGAGTGAAACCAAACGGAACAGGTTTTTTTGTTGGTGTTAAAAGTGAAGACAATGAGAGTAATTTTAATGTTTATTTTGTGACGGCAAAACATGTATTAAAAGACAACGATGGTAACTATTTACCAGAAATTATCTTGCGCTTAAATAAACACGGCGACGATTCGCAATTAATTAAAATTAATTTGAATGAAGTCAAAATATTTGAACACACAGATAAAGATGTTGATATTGCATTATTTAACTGTGTACCAGATCAAAAAGTTTACGATTTTAGGTTTATCCAAGATGAACTAATTGCGAATCAAAATATTATTGATAAAAATGAGATTGCCGAAGGTGATGAGGTATTATTTACTGGTTTGTTTACGTCTCATGTAGGACAAAAAAGAAATCAACCAATTATAAGATTTGGGAAAGTGTCTTTAATCTCGGATGAAAAGATTGAGTGGAAAGAGTTCAATAAACCAGCAAAACTCATGGATTTATACCTTCTGGAATGCCAATCATTTGGTGGAAATAGTGGCTCACCCGTATTTTTTCAATTAAGTCCAATGAGAAAACCTGGCCAAATTAGTATAGGTGGTCCAACAATATTTCTGGCTGGCATTATGACGGGGAGTTTCTTGGCGGGTAATCAAATACAAATTACGGATACTATTTCTAACTTAGTTTCACTTCAAAATATTGGAATCGCAGCCGTTACGCCTGCATATAAACTATATGAAATATTATTTTCAGAAAATATGATTCAGTTAAGAAAACTTAATGGTAAGAATTTGCCACAAAATTGAAATCGTATTGAAATCCTCACTTTCCATCGGGCGGAAATCGGAGGGGGGCGAGTTCCGCCCGTCATTATGAATTTTGAAAATCTGTTCGAATATTTTCGAATGCACACCGCCAGTTAGGAAATGTCTTTGTTGGCTCATTGTTAATTTATAAAAATATTAAAAAGCAAAAAACATGAACAATCAAAAGATAATTGAAATCAACGAAAATAATTTGTCTGATTATCCGCAAATAATTTGCTTTATCAATCCCAAGCACGAGCATTATGGTTTGAAAATTGGCTGGCTGACGAAAAGATTTAAGGAAGGATTAAAAATTAAATTGCTGCAAACGGAAATTGACCGGAAAATCACCGGATTTATTGAATATATTCCCGGAGACCATGCTTGGCGCGCGGTGAATGCCAAGACCTATCTTTTTATTCATTGTCTTTGGGTTTATCCCAATAAAAACAAAAATAAAGGACTGGGTTCGGTCTTGGTGGATGAAGTTATCACCGATGCCAAAAAGCAACAAATGAGTGGGGTGGCGGTTGTTACCAGCAATGGTTCGTTTATGGCAAAAAAGGATTTGTTTATAAAAAACGGCTTTGAGTTAGTTGAAGAAAAAGATGGGTTTCAATTATTAGTCAAATTTTTCAGCAAAAAAACAATCAAACCTCATTTTACTCATGATGAAAAAGCTTTGGAAAAATATCAGGGCTGGCATATCATTTATTCCAAACAATGTCCATGGGTGGCACGTTTTATTGAAGAAGTAAAACCGATAATCAAAAACCAAAGTTTGAAAATAACTTTTCATGAAATTATCTCGGCCAAGGAAGCTCAACAATCACCTTCCATTTATTCTGTTTTCAATTTAATCAAAGATGGACAGTTATTAGCTGATCGCTACATTTCAACAACTAGATTTTTAAATATTATTAAAAAAAATTAATCTAAAAAATATGAACAACCAAAATCAAGAATGTTGTCCAAAATTTGATCCCGCTCCTTGGGAAGACAAGGTTTTTAAATGGGACAATAAGAAGTTTGTCAAAGATAAAGTTTTTACTATATTTTATATGCCGATAAATTTCGGCTCGGTTATCAAAAAGCTTGATACCAAGGTGCGAGAAGCCGGCGCAAAATTTGAGGACAATATGGGCCTTTCGGATCACACTTCAAAATGGAATATGGATTTGTATTTGGCGGTGGACAAAGAAGTCCCAGGAGTTCAAAACATTACGCTTTCAGGAAAATATTACAGCAAAGTTTATGAAGGCGATTTTAAGGAAACCGGAAAATGGTGCAATGATTTTGAAAGTATTGTTAAGAGTAAAGGAATGAATGTCAAAAAATGGTATATGTGGTACACCACCTGCCCTAAATGCGTCAAGAAATGGGGAAAAAATTATGTCGTGATTATTGGAAAAGTAGAGTAAAAATATGACTAAACAAATTGTTTCTAACACTAGATTCTATATTGATATAGATATCAAGATCAAAAAGGTTATCGGTTGGGATCATGGTCAAAGAGAAAAATTGGAGCAGAAATTGCCAAACCCAAATCACCGTCGTGTTTTTATTACTAAGGGGCAATACAATAAATTAGAAAAATGAAAAATAAAGATTATTGTCAACACAAGAAAGCTCCCTCAAGTTATCACATGCAAGACCCTGATATAATTTTTGAAGAATTAAAACTAAAACAGGGTGATATTTTTCTTGATATTGGTTGCGGGGCTGGAGATTATTCAATTCACGCATCAAAAATAATCGGCGATTCTGGTAAAGTGTATGCTACAGACAGACAAGAAGAATCAGTCTTGACTTTTAAGGAAAGAATTGAAAAATCAGGAATAAAAAATATTGAAGTGAGTGTGTCTGATATTACAAGTAATTTACCTGTAAAAAACAGAAGTATTGATGTATGTTTGATTGCGACTGTATTGCACGCGCTAGATTTTGAAAAACACAAGGAAAATATTTTCAAGGAAATAATGAGAGTGTTAAAACCTGTTGGGCGTTTGGCAATTATTGAATGCAGTAAAAAGGAATTGTCTTTTGGTCCGCCGGAGCAGATGCGATTAGATGCGGAACAAATTGAAAAAGCAATGTTAAAATTTGGGTTTAAAAAATGTGGTTATATAGATTTAGGATTTAATTATCTTATTCAATTCCAAAATGAAAAATATAATTGTTAAAATCCGAAAAGAATTAAAGCAAAATAGCGACCTGCATACCAAAGAGACGGGGCAGAATTTTTTTAAAGAAAAAGTCAAAATATATGGCGTAAAAGTCGCATTGGTAACAAAAATTGCCAAATCTTTTGACAAAGAAATTTTAGTTTTGGATAAAAAAGAAGTATTTGCCTTGTGCGAGGAACTGTGGCAATCGGGATTTATAGAAGAATCTTTTGTTGCCTGCCATTTTTCCTATCTTCTCCGCAAAAACTATGAGCCGGCGGATTTTAAGTTTTTTGAAAAATGGGTGGAAAACTATGTTTCCAACTGGGCGTCCTGCGACACTTTGTGCAATCACACGATTGGCAGTTTTATTGAAATGCATCCTAAGTATTTGGAAAATTTGAAAAAATGGGCAAGATCAGAGAATCGTTGGATGAAAAGAGCGTCGGCCGTATCCCTGATTATTCCGGCTCGGCACGGTAAATTTTTAAAAGACATTTTTATGATTGCTGATATTTTACTTTTGGACGGCGATGATCTGGTGCAAAAAGGTTATGGCTGGATGCTTAAAGCAGGAAGCGAAGCACATCAAAAAGAAGTATTTGATTATGTGATGAAAAACAAAGCCAAAATGCCTCGCACCGCTTTGCGCTACGCTATTGAAAAAATGCCCGAAGAATTAAGAAAAAAAGCGATAGGAAAACAATAGGTTCCAATATCGTTTCAGAATCACCACTATTTGGAAAAAGAAAGATTTGCCTCGGCGACATGATATAGAATAGGCTATGATTAAAATAATTCATTGTTTAAGGTTTCTGACTGTTTTTATTTTTGTCCTTTTGTCCCCTGTTTCGGTTAGTTTAGCCTCTCAGTTTCAAGTTTTGAAGGGTGAGGCTACGGGGAAAGTTTTACTAAATGGTGAAGCGTGGGGTACCGGTAAATTAACCTTCACAAATGTTTCCGGAGATGCCCATTTTGTAGTAACCTGCGATAAAGACGTTTCTGCCGGAGCCAATAGTGCTACCTGTATCGGAACCGATGTTAATGGATTCTTTTCCGGCGGAACAAATGGTTATGCCATCTTTGGTTCCGGAAGTAGCTCAATTACTCTTCAACTTGCGGATGGTAAGAAATTTACTTATGCTCAAGGCGGGGTGACCGCAGAACTTGAGGTTACAGATCCGTCTATTTTCAATAACTGGGGTGTGACTGATGAAGATAACGTCCAATATGAACCAGAAGATTATGACCCAAACGAACCTTTAACTGATTCGCTGGCCAGGGCAACCGAAATTGACGGACAGGTAGAAATTGCTTGCCCGCCAGACTTTGAGGCATGGGACGTTCTTAAACCAGGCAGGGTGATTTATAACCACTGTCGATTAAAAACAGGCGAGGAAAGCACGCTGCGTATCTCTTTTGGTAGTATGTCGTCATTTGTAATGAGACCGGAGACAGAAGTTGTTATTAACGAGGCCACAAAAGAAAAAAATAATTTTCAGTTATTATTCGGTGGCATTTGGGCCAATATTAAAAAAATGGCCAAAGGAGAAGAATTCGGATTTAAAGGAAGTCAGGCAGTGGCGGGCATCAAGGGCACTACTTTTGTTATGGAAGACACCGGGAAAATAACTACCCTAAAAGTAATTGAGGGAGAGGTGGAGTTGAAAGATAAGGTCGGTAATAAGACAGAAACAGTCCGCACCGGTGAGGTACTCTCGGCTGATACGAAGGGACTGGGCGAAAAAAATACTTTCGATATTATTTCAGAAGAAAAAAAATGGAACACACCTGCCCCAACCCATGAAAAAAATACTCCTTCAGAAACTACGCCCAGTAAACAAGAAAATATTTGGTTCATGCCGATTTTGATTGTTATAGTCATCACCGTTGGTGCCAGCATTGTTGTAAAAAAGAAAAAAATTTAAGTTGGATATAATTAGTCTGTGAACCAAAAAGTTTCTGAATATATTGCCAAACAAAAATCTCCACAAAAAGAAATATTGATCAAGATCAGGGGGTTTATAAGCAAACTAATTCCAGAGGCGGAAGAGAAAATGAGCTATGGAGTTCCGGCTTTTAAATTAGACGGAAAACAAGTTATGTATGCAGCGTTTAAGAATCATGTGGGAATATATCCGGAACCGGAAATAATCGAAAAGTATAAAAATGAACTAGAGGAATACGAGACTGCAAAAGGAACCATAAAGTTTTATTTGAAGGAGCCTATACCTTATGATTTAATTAAGAAGATTATTAGTTATAAATATAGATTATAAAACATGGTAATTGATGAGGAATTTGTGGAAATGATGAAGAAAATGGGATAACTTCTTCTTTGAAGAAATTGTGTTATCAGACTTATGTGATAATAAGATAAACTATGACGATAGATGATAAAGCCGAAATAAGTTTGCCATTGGCAAAAATGGAGGACGTGTGGGGTAATTTAGGTTCTTTGTATGGGTATGAAGTTGGCGAGAGAGAGTGGCAAACGATTACAGGAATGGCTAGTTTTATCTATGGTGACGTGATGGCCGTCTCTGGAGTTGATGCAGAAACTGCCAAAAGATATTTTTTAATGGCGATGAGCGATAGAGACGATGTTCCTCATTTAGAACAAGATGAAGGGGTGGATAGCGAAGTTCAAAAGATTATCAAAACTCAAGGGAATATTGTTTTAGCATGTTTAAAAGAAAAAGATAGATATTCCCCCGAAGATAGCGAGTATTTAATGCTTCGACAAATGGCTAAGGATTTGTTTGAAAATAATTTGTTTTCGATTGATACAACTCCAAGCGGGAGTGAATATGTCATATCCTCCCTTATAGACCGAAGTGGATTAAAGGGAAAAGGCCAAGAAAGTTGGGTGATTAGAAATATTGGAGGAAAAAATCATATTACTCCTGTTGAGTCGGGTACGATAGGAAGGGTTTGTTTTAGCCCGACAATTGTTGGTGTGCCAGGAGCAGAAAGGAGGCGTTGTTTAAGTCTAAAAGGCGACTCTCCAGAGAGAGTGTTTTCCAAAAACCAAGGACAACTTGGTGTAAAAATAGAATATAAGACGTATGAACCGAAAAGATTACCCAGTTGTTGGATAGAAGTGAGAACACAAACCAATGAACCACGAAGCCCGCTTGGGTATTCTTTAAAAATCGACGAGAAGAAAAGTTAACCATAAGGCGGAGCTGTAAATTTCCTATTTGTTTCTCTTTTGATTCAATTATAATGTCTTAGTGAATAAGCTGATTATTTTTGACTGGACGGGGGTAATTAAAGACGCGTTGACGGCTCATCTTTGGGTGGTAAACAGAATATTTAAGAATCACGGGCTAAGTGAAATTTCTGCCGATGAATTTCATGATAATTGGATAGAGCCGTATATGAAATTTTTTAACAAATATCTGCCGGAGATGACTGTTGAAGAGGAACAAAAAGAGTATAGAGAAGCCGCGATGGACCCAGAGTATCCAAAATCAAAGTGCGTTGAGGGAATAAAAGAAATGCTTGTAAAATTGGCTGATAAAAAATATAAAATGATGGTTGTATCATCGGATCTTCCCGAAACAGTTAATAAAGAATTAGTTGAATTTGGGATAAATAACATCTTTGTTAAAGTAATATCCGGAGTGAGTGATAAAAGTGGGGCGATTAAAGAGACTGTAAGCTTGTATTCCGGTGACAGAAACCATGTTTATATTGTCGGAGACAGTGTTCATGAAATTCAAGTTGGTAAACCCTTGGGGATAAAAACAATAGCGGTCACTTGGGGATTCGGAAGTAAGGGCAGCCTGGAATCAATGTTACCGGACAAAATCTTTGAAGATGTAGCTGATTTACAAAATTATTTGTTGATGGAGAAATGAATAAAATTGTTTGCGTGACCGGATTGACCGGCTCGGGGAAGAGTGTGGTTGGGGAATATTTAATCAAGAAAAACTTTTTATACCTAAGGTTCGGTCAATTAACAATTGACGAAATTAATAAAAGGGGGTTGGAAATAAATGAGGTTAATGAAAGAAAAATTCGCGAAGAATTCAGAGAAAAATATGGAATGGCAGCATATGCGACTTTGAATTTACCAAAATTTGACGAATTAATTTTAAAAGGAAATGTAATCGGAGACGGGCTATATTCGTTTGAGGAATATAAGATTTTAAAAGAACATTTTGGAGAGAAAATGATTGTGGTGGCAGTATATGCATCGCCAAAATTAAGATATCAAAGATTGTCTGAAAGACAGGAAAGACCATTGACTGCCGAAGAGGCAAAATCAAGAGATTTTTCTGAAATAGAAAAATTAAATAAAGGCGGGACGATTGCAATGGCGGATTACACAATTTTGAACACAAAAGATAAAGATTATTTGTTTAAACAATTAGATGAAATATATACGGCCGAGCTGGGATGAATATTTTATGGAAGTTTTGGAATCAGTGTCGAAAAGATCGACCTGCGACAGAGGAAGGGTGGGCTGTGTGATTGTTAAGGATAGACAAATTTTGGTGACGGGATATGCCGGCGCACCGTCGGGATTACCACATTGTGATGATGTGGGGCATCAATTAAAGAAAACCATTCATGAAGATGGGGCAATTTCGGAACATTGCGTACGGACAGTTCATGGTGAACAAAATGCAATTTGCCAGGCGGCAAAAAGAGGGGTGGCCATTGAAGGAGCGACAGTTTATGTGCGGATGACACCATGCCGAACCTGCGCAATGCTGTTGATAAACTGCGGAATAAAAAGGGTGTATTGTGAGCGAAAATATCATGCCGGGGCGGAGTCGGAAGAAATGCTAAAAATGGCGGGAATAAAGCTGGAATATAAATATGATGAACAACAGAGTTATCCAAGCAAAACGGAGAAATAAAATGACAAAGTCAGTTCCCGACGAAGAGCTATTAGAGGCATTTGGTAGTAAAGGAAAGGCAGAACTACTTTCCGGAGGGGAGGGAAATTCATATTTGGCAGGAAATATGGTTTTAAAACCTATTGATAATATCGACGAAGCAACTTGGGTGGCTGACTTAATGAATGTAATAGTTGAAGACGGGTTTCGGGTGGCCAAGCCAATAAAATCAAAAAATGGAACCTGGATATATCGAGGCTGGACGGCGTTTAAATATTTAGAAGGCGAGACATCAAAAAAACGGTGGAAAGAAAAAATTGAAGTGTCGCATAATTTTCACAAAGCTTTGGTTTATTGCAAAAGGCCGGCATTTTTTGATACAAAAACCAATCCTTATGTTGTGGCAGACCAAATGACATGGGGAATCCAACTTTTGAAAATAAACGATAAATTAAAGTCTTTTTTGGCGCCTTTAATAACCAAATTGAGACCCATACTTTTAGAAGACCAATTAATTCATGGCGACTTGACCGGTAATATATTGTTTCACGAGACACTGCCACCGGCAGTAATCGACATGACACCATATTGGCATCCGGCAAAATATGCTGATGCGATTATTGCGGTTGATTCTATTGTCTGGGACGGTGCTGATGATTTGTTGTTTGACTTACTTGACAATTCTTTTGAAATGAACCAGCTTTTATTACGTGCGGCTATCTGGCGAATTAAAATAACCGATGAATTTATCCGACAAGGTAAAAAAGAATCCTGGGACTTTGTGGATCATTATCGACACTTTATTGAGCTTCTTTTTTTAAGAATGAAAAATTGTAGGGGTTGAGTGGGGTTAATAGCTCGCCACTATTGATAGATTAATATCTCCCCCAGTATTTGGTCTTGAAATCTTGGACGGCTTTAGTTACTGTCATAATTGGAATTCTTTGAACTGTCTCTTGCCAGTCCGGATCAGGGTCCAATCGAGTATCGATAGCATGAGACGCGTATGAGGGTATTCTTCTTGCCTGGATAAAACCCATTTCCATACTGACAACAGGACCGAGATATCCATCAGTATCTACTAAGTAAGCGAAATCAGATTCAGAGATGGCTCTTAGAAATGAATCTTCAACTGCCCTTACCGGATGATGTCTTTCGCTGTGTAAGGGGTGAAAAATATCAGTGGCGGTTTGGATGTGACGCCTGGCCGGAGGTGAATAAACCGGCTTAATGGTAAAAACGGGATGTTTTTCCAGCCAATATTTGATTAATTAATCTTAGTTTTCGATTTAGTTTTAAACCTCGATGGAGTCGAACTTTGT
>Ga0247841_10007163_pt1 | contig 16700 bp, 23 predicted proteins | sample LaCruzMarch2015__2_FD_192410 | JGI IMG/M metagenome (GOLD analysis project Ga0247841, IMG submission 192410) | Freshwater microbial communities from meromictic Lake La Cruz, Castile-La Mancha, Spain - LaCruzMarch2015_18m | ecosystem: Environmental > Aquatic > Freshwater > Lake | place: Spain... | reverse complement strand
AGAAGCAGAGTTTACTTTTGTTGGTAGCCCTGCAATTCGAAAAGTTGGTCTGAAAGGTGTGGCTCAAAAACTTACTGGTAAAACTTCTTTAACTGACTTTCCTTTAGGAGGAGGTTCTTCTAAGAAATTTGCAGTTGAGTTATATGAAAACTTGGGAGAGCAAAAAGGGTTAAGCAAAAATCTGCAGAATGCGATTGAAAAAGAAAGGAAAGCTTTTGTTGATTTTAGTCCTTATTATGAAAGAGGTTATAGTGAGGTTCAGTATGTTTCTCCTTTAGAACCAAGATATTTATTAAGTAAATTAGTTTCTAATTTAAAATACTCTTCTGAAAGGCAATTGAAAGAAAATTATAGTCCTTCTTATTATAAGACATCTTTCAAACAAGGCGCGGTTTCTTATGTTGACAAATCTATTAGGTATTCTCAAAAACAACCAAGCAGACAAGACATTTCTATACAACAACCTAAACCCCAATCTTCTCAAAGCCAAGTAAGTACAAAACAAACTTCCCAGAGATTAACTACTGCATCTTATTCTTCAACACAACCAAGTAGCTCACAAAGAATAAATGCTCAAAGTCAAGGTTCTTATTCTGTTTTTGAACAACCAAAAGGATATGCTAAGAAAAAGAAGGATGATGAGCAGAAAAAAGAGAAGAAGTTGTTGAAGGGTTATAAAGCGTTTGTGAGAAGGAAGGGTAAGTTTGTTGCTGTGTCTGAACAAGTGTTGCCTGAGAACCGAGCTTATCAATCTGGAGTATTAAAGGCGTTGAATACTCTTGCTCGTTCAGTAACTCTAAGACCTGCAGGTTATACTGATATAGAAGATATTCAACAAGCAGATTTTTCTAAGTTTAGACAAAAAGCACCTCGTTCAAAAATAACAGAAATGCCTGTATTCGTTGAGAGAACTCAGTTCGCTTTGTCAAGCAAGGGTGAACAAAGCGAAATACAGGCAGCAAGAAAACAATACTTTAAAGGAGATTCAAAATGGGCTTTCTAAAAATGGGCGTAGGACTAATAATATTCCTACTAGCTTTCGTAGTACTAATGCAACCAATAATGACAATCCTAGACACAACAACACCAATGCTAGACGCAAGCGGAAACGTAACACACTACGGAACAGACGCTAACGGAAGCATAGTACCCGTACCAGGAAACAACGCAGCAATACAACTAACCAAATTCTTATTATACGGAGTAGGCTTCTTCATGATAATTGGTTTCGTTATTTGGTTAATAATGCGAGCACCACAAGAACCAGATTTTCCACAAAACCCATACGCATATCAAGGAGGAAGACCATGAATAACATTTGGGCCTATGGTTGCTTTGCGTTAATAATATTGTTAATGTTTAACGGAGCTTACGCTTTATCAATAGACCAAAACAGCGCTGACACTGGAGCAATAAGTCTAAACACACTAGGAACTTGGAGAGTATTAAAAACACACACATTAGTTTCAGCTGACATAGTTTACTCAAGTATACAATGGTATAGAAACCAAGCCACTGCACAAAACGTAAACACAAAATATACTTATTATTACACTGATGGAACAAATAGCGACAGTAACATAAATTTATTAGCCTCAAATGGAGGCTGGTATAAAGCAGATTACAATGGCTCAATAACAACAAAAGACGTGAACTATGTAATATACTTAGCACAAGCAACAGGGGCATCAGCAGACACTTTTGATTGGAAAGACAGCAACGTATACTATAACTCAAATGTTATAAGTGTTACAGCTGACTTTAATTACTCAATAAATCCATCTTCCCAAACAATGACATTAATTAGCACAAGCACTGACATTAACGCGCCAATAACTGATTGGAACTGGCTAGCAAACTCAAGCACAACACATATCGCTGACCCTAATGCAAACCAAACAACCTTAACAAACTTAGTCGAAAGAACAGATTACAATATTTGTTTAAGCGTTGGAGGAATAGGAACAGATACAAACTTTTACAGAAATACAAAGTGTCAAACGATAAACTCAGGCAAATTCTTCGGAGACATAAACTTTTACTTCTACAACGAAACAAACAAAGCAGCACTAAGCGTAACAACAGACTTTAACGGAACGCTATACACAGGAACAACATTTCTACGTTCTGCAAGAGACATAACAAACGACGCAAACATAAGCCAACAATACACTTTTAATTTTATAAAAACAGGTTACCTAACAAGAACCTACACAATAGACCTAAACCAATACTCCGACCTAAACATAAACTTCGGAATGATAAACGATACAAACGGATTACAAACAACATTCCAATTCTTTGCTCCAGACCAAATAACAAGACTAGCCAACGCAGACATAACAGTAAAACATTGGGCAACACAACTAACAGTAGGCAGAGGAATAACTGACATTGACGCAAAAATAACTTTCGGTTTAAACACATTAGACGGAAACTACATGTTTCATATTGTCACAGACACTAATACTTACGATTACAATTCATTATCATTAGTAGTTCGCAGACCGAAAGATGAAGCAACAGCAAAAGACATAAACGCTAACTGGAACTTAGAAGTAACAGGAGTGGCAATAGTACAAGACTACAACATTACTTCTGACACTAACACCATAATAGTTTACTCAAACACAAACAACGCTTATCTAATAAGAGTTTCAAGCGAATCAACTTCACCTATTTACTTTGCTAGAAATTATGCAATACAATTATTTGGAAATCCAACAACTTACAATTTACAACCTTACTTAATTTCAAACACAACTGGACTATTATTTCAATTACATTCCTTAAACCCTTACACTTTAATAGCGACTCCAAGCATAACAGTAAAAGTTTACAGACTACTACAAGGACAAGGAAAAGTATTAGTAGAACAAGAAATAACTGATGGAAAAGGAGACGCTTTCGTTTCAATGATTCTAAACCAACAGTATATCTTTGATGTTTATGACGGAGCAACTTTTAAGTTTACTGCAAATGTTGTCGGAGCAGTAAGTGGAGGAATAGCACAAACTATTTATGTTCGTATAGCTGATATTAACGCTGACATTAGTGGATTAGAACAAAGTTTTTTTACTGTGAACTTTTTTCCAACGAACAATGTTTTGCATCAAACAGATGTGTCTTTACAACAGGCGGTTCAATTAACAGACCTTAATGAAGGAATAGTTGTTAGTGCTATTACTGTTTTTGTTACAAACACTAATGTTAATAATTTAATTGGTAATGATGTGAATGTTTACCAGTCCACTACAAGCAACCCTACATTTCCTTTCACTAACTCTATTCCTATAAATCAAGGAGCTAAAACAATTAACGGAACAGCTTACGATGCAAACGGAGAACTAATAGTACATGTTCGCATTGTAACAAATCAAGGAACAATAACTTACTCTTACGTTTACACTCCTTATCATGGACAAATAGATTTCTTATACGTTTTAAGCACTCAAATAAAACCAATGTTTGGTTGCCCAGCAAGTGGCGACGGATTAATTCCCTGCCCTACACTATTACTAGCAGCACTATTTATTTCAATAGGAATAAGTGTAGTAGTATCAATTTCAATGGGTTACGTTAACCTAACAACCATCGGACTATTCTTCTTACTAATGTGCGGGATATTTACTTATATAACTTGGATTCCTTATATATTATTTGTTATAATGGTAGCAGGAACACTAGGAATTATTTTTGCAGAAGGGGGTAGAAGAATATGATGGAAAGACTCGCATTCATAGCTACCCTATACTTTTTTATTTCAATCGGCATAGGAGCATTCTTAATAATGGGAAACAGTTTATACATGCCTAATGGAAGTTCTATCGGTTTACTTAACTCTAATTCTTCAGCTTTAGATTATTCTACTATTAGAACTCAATCAAATGATGTTATTTTTAATTCTAATGGAAGTGAAGGATTGTCAAGCACTGCTCCTGGACAAGCTGAGGGTTTAACTGCTTTTACTTATAATTCAAATCCTGCTGGTTTTCTTGGTTTGAATTGGATTACTCAAGGTGTTGCAGGAGTTGAATTAGTTGGGTTGAAGTTGGTTGGTATTTATGCTTTTGCTGCTCCGATAATAATGATTTTTGTTATTATTGGTTTTGCTTTGAAGGGTTTCTTTTTTATGTATTGGGGAATGGCTGGTGCTAGAGCTATATTTGGGAGGTTTTTATAATGAACCCGATTGTGTTGATTTCGAATGCTTGTCAAAATTTAAACTTTTCAGATTTTTCTGTTATTGGAAAGTGTGTTGTTGAGTTTGGTTTGTTCGGAGACATTACGTTAGCGGGTTTAATGGTGTTTGTTGTTTTTGCAGGTTTTATTATGAGATACAACATGCCAGGAAACTTATTACTGCCTCTTGGAGCTGCTTTGACTTATGGACTATACATTATTAGTCCTCAGCCACAATTCCTATTTTTATTCATTTTGACTCTTATTATTAACGGAGTATTAATAGTAATGGGAATACTAAACTATGTAAACAGGTGAAAGTGCATGGAGTTGTTTAACAAAAAGGAATTAACAAGAATGAGGCACGACGCCATAAGAACAAGAACTCTAATTGAAATGAATCAAGACCAACTTTACTCTATTAATGATTTTTTGTCTAAAACAAAAGGAGGTGGCACAAATGGATTATCAAGAAGGAAGCATACTCGACCCTGATGCATTCAAACCTCGCCCACGCCCAATGAACAACATGTTCCCAGAAAGAAGTGGAACAATAGTTCATTATACTATTGTTAATAAATACAAAGGCGAAAAAAAATCAAAATTTAAACCTCAACGTGCAGCAGACCCTATAAGGACAGGTATGTCTTTATTTAATACTTTCCAAAAGCAGCGTTCTCCTGAGTACAAACTTAAGAAAACAAATACTCAGATAAAAAGATATGAAGCTGAAGAAAGATTAATTAAACAAAGAGAAAGACTTGCTGACATAAAAGAAGAATATGATAAAAAACATCCAAGTCTTTTTAGTAGGTTTAGAAATAGGGGACAAAAAGAAGCTGTTGAAAAAGCAGAAAAAAGATTTCCTAATAAAAGTTATAAATAAAGGAGGAATTAGATTGAATCAAACAAAAGAAATAATAGAAAGATTTAGTAGCAAACCCAACGCGGTGATAATGCAAAATTATATAAGAGAAGCTTATGGGCATACACCCAAGATTGAATTTGATAAAACAAACAAAAAAAAGAGTTACAAAGTTGTAATTCCAACAAATCTTAAAAGAATAAGTAGAGTCGGATTAGATGAGCCATATTTAAAGACTATAAAGAAAAGGAGGTAGATGTGTTATGATGAAAACAGAAGCTCACGACGAGCATATGCATAAAAGAATGCACGAATTAATGGAAACAGCAAAACAAGAAAAATTAGAACACTGCATTAAATCACACGACGCACACATGAACCACATGTATGCAGGAAACAAAAAATACGAAGTAAAATCATACAGACAAATCGGAGATGAGTTAAAATGACAGGATTCAGTAAAACCAAACTGCGGAGTTTAATAAAAGAAGAATTAGCTACAGCAAAAGAATACGATGCTAAAGGCTACCACTCCGCAGCAAAAGACGAAAGAAAGCATGCTTTCTTTTTCAAAATGCAACTTAAAAGGAAGTGATACACATGAGTGATATAATAGAACCAATAATTGGAGGAGTAATCGGAATCGGACTACTAAACGCAGTAGCTGGAGGAAAAAGAAAAACCACAGTTACAACTAAAAGAAAAGGAAAAACAACAACACGAACCACCATAACACGAGGAGAAATATTTGGAGACTGGTACTAGGGCTTGTGCGAAAAGTCATAACAAAATTTGAATTTTGGCTGTTTCTTGGGCTTTTGTTTGAAAAGCCTTTTCAAGGTTTAATTCATAATAAGCAGAGATTAAGCAGCAAAAAAAGCATGGGAAAAACGAAAAGAAGCTTAATTTTTGCCCAACCGAAATCAAGGGGGGGATTTCGCTTCATAATATATTGTGATGTTTATGTCTGAAGAAAAATTACAATTTAAAGTATGGAACTATGAAGAGCAAACAAAAATGAAACACCAAGTATTCAAAGATTATTTTGATGCTTGGGTAAAAATACTCGGAAAATATAACCACTTAAATTACATAGACGGGTTTGGAGGAATAGGCGCTTACCAAGACGATAAAGGAAACATTTATTATGGCTCACCAATAATTGCCGCAAAAATAATAAAAGAAAACAAAAAGACTGCTGCAATAATTGTAAATGATGATAATCAAGAAAATATTGAAAATTTAAAAAAGATAGTTAATTATCTTAGTCTAAATGACTTGCCCATACAGTTTGAAAGCAAAAAATTTGATGACTCGATAAATCAGCTTTTAGACGGCGTTTCAAAAGACTCAAAACTCGCACCAACATTCTTTTTTGTGGACCCTTTCGGAATAAACATAAAATATGCCACAATAAAAAGAGCAATGGAAGTAGAAAAATCAGAAGTATTAATGAATTTCATGTATAATACAATACATCGTTTCTTATCATTAGACAAACTTGACAAAGTAAAAACAGAATTATTTGGTTCAGAGGATTGGAAAAAACTTATTGAATTAAAGGGAGACCATCGAGAAGAAGAAGTAATAAAATTATACAGGGCACAATTAAAAAAAATATCCAAATACGTTTGTTTCTTTAAACTTGAATTTCCAAACAAGGATAGAACTTACTACTATTTAGTTCACATGACAAATTCATTGAAAGGATGCATAATAATGAAATCAAGTTTTGCTAAATATAATCACGGGCGAGTAGAATATTTAGGAAATAGAAATGCTCAAATGCGCCTAATTGATGTAAATGAAGTAAAGCAACCCGCAATAGAGCAACATTTAATGGATTTATATAACCGCCAATCCAAAACATATGAGAAAATTCTTGAAGATTTAATTGATAGCACAGCTTATTTAGAAAGTCAAATCTCTGCTGCATTACATTCAATGGAAAAAAAAGGACAAATATACATTGACAGATTCCCTAAAACAACTGAAAGCAAAAAACTTCTGCGCAAAGCAATCGTTCTCTCAGACATTATTTATTTTAATAGTTTTCCAACAATAGAAAGACAAAATTCTTTGTATAAAACAAAAGTAGAATATGGGAGTTATACAATAAACCACGTATTTGGGTGCGCACACGGGTGTAATTATCCTTGTTATGCGATGATGATTGCCAAAACATACGGCAAAGTAAAAACTTCTGACGACTGGTTGCACCCCAAGATTGTTGGTAACACTATTGAACTTCTTGATAAAGAGTTGCCAAAACTAAAAGACCAAATTCCGTTTGTGCATTTATCTTTTACTACGGACCCTTTTATGTATGATGCACTAAACAACAGGAACTATCCAGCAATACAGAATTTAACATTAAACATAATTAAGAAAATAAATTCATTTGGAATAAAATGCACTGTTTTAACTAAAGGAGTTTACCCGAACGAACTCATTTCTGATAAATATAGTAAAGAAAATGAATATGGCATAACCTTGGTTTCACTTGACAAGAAATTTAGAAGAGAATTTGAACCATATTCTGCACAGTTTGAAGAAAGAATAAACGCCTTAAAATGTTTACATGACAACGGACTAAAAACATGGGTAAGCATTGAACCCTTTCCAACCCCTAACACAGTTCCAAACTCAAAAACAGGACAAGACTTAGATAAATTACTCAAAAAAATATCATTTGTTAACAAAATAATATTTGGCAAATTAAATTATAATTGCGTTTCAAAAAAATTTGAACACACGGAACAATTTTATAAGGAATGCTCTGAAAAAATAATTAAATTTTGCAAAGATAACAAAATTGAATATTATATAAAGGAAGGAACTCCAGGACACCTTAGCAGCAAAAGAGACATATTCATAGATGAACAATAAATCGTGTTGGGCAACAGCAGACTGTGCGAATAACTAAAAAATAAAAAAAGACTGGTGGCGAAAAAGCCACCAATCAAAACAGACTAATTAATTAGGCAATACTGGCGGTGCAGTTGTATCTGAACCATAATTCAAATAGCAATCACTTGCTACTTTTATAACCAGTGTTTGCCCAATCATTGAGCTTATTATTGGTTGTTCATCTCCGCTTTTTATTTGACTTGCATAAACTGCGCTTGAAGTTGCCCCCCAGGTCTGGCTAAGCGACTGCCAAGCATTAGCAGCCACTAAATTGCAGTTATTAAATATTGATTGCAAGTTTTTTCCAATCATCCATGGATGCACATTAATAAAATTCCATCCTTTTGCAATCTTTAGCGTTTTAATTCCTGCTTCATTAAACATAGAGGCACTACCAATGCCCCCCATGTAGGAACACTCTTCATTTGAATAAACCCAAACTGCGCCGAGATATGGTGTTGCGGTGTAATATTTTGCTTGGCTATCTGCCGCCCAAATATTGTAGTTTTCGGGTTTGTCCATAGATAAATCTGGTCCAACATATTTCTGTTGCGAAGGCGAATAATAGAAAATTGTTTTTGATAAACCAGAAGTGAAACAATTCGGGTTAGTTGCATCATATTTAACAATGACACTAGGAACCAAATTCCACCCTTTATTTATTGTCACCGTGTAATCTCCGTTACTAGCGTTATAAGTCCCTGCAAAAACCAGTGAACTTATCATTACTAATATCAGCCCTAAAATTATTTTTTTCATCATTTTTTATTCCCCCTTTTACTCTGGCAATGCTGGTGGCATTGGCGTTGTTTCTGTGCATTGTTCATTTGCTGAAACAATACATTTTTGTTTTGCTTCGCACCATGGTTGACCTTGTGCTGGATGACAACCGTGTGAATCTGGTTGGTCAAGTACTGGCGTAGTGCATCCAAACATTAAGCCGCTTACTATGAAGCAAAACAATAAAACTAAAACTAACTTTTTCATTAAAAAAACCTCCAACAATACCTTATTCAATAGAAAAACAGCAATAAAAGCGTTTCTCTTGGACAAAATTACCCTTTTCGCACAAAAGCCCACGCAGGATACTTTTCGCACAAGCCCCTGGTACTAATTACAATTATATTCTTTCATTAAACCTTCTTGTTTAAGCAAGACACAATTCAAGTCTTGCATTGTTAAAGCAAAAAAAGGCTTAGACTCTAAATTATAATCAGGGTTCGGAAAACCCCCCCGCCAATTAGTATCAAGACCCTGAGACTCAATCCACCAACCAAAATCCCAATCATTCAAACACTTTTTATTCAAATCACAAAGTTCTACATGATAATCAACCAAAGCCATCTCTGAACCAGTCGGGTGTTGTAGGTTTATCGCTACATTCCAACAGATAATAAAGAAAAAGCACGTTATGACTATTGTTTTTAATGCTATTCCTCGTTTAAGCAATACATCGACCAAATATACTATACCAATCAACAAGAAAGGAACAAACAAAATAACAAACCTGGCAGAAAAACACAAACACATCAAACAAATCAAAGCAGGCACTAAAATCTTCTTATTCTTTTCTAAAAACACAAAAGGAATCGCAAAAAATAATAAAAAAAAGTTTATTAAACCATAAAAAGGCATGTTAAACAACACACCTTGAATAGTTCCGAACGCCCAACCCAGTTTATCCCACAAAAAAGGCAAACTAACTATAAAAAGTATAGTGAAAGGTAATGCTAACCCAAAAGCAATAATACCAATCCAAACAAACGCACCCCACCAAAATAAAACCGCAAACAAAGACAACAACAAACCAACAACCTGATTCTTCCAACCTTTCCGAGCATAAACAAAATAAAAAGACCAAAAAAGCAATGGAAACGCAATTAACTCATTCTCAAACTTAGCAAACTCAAACAACATAATAGGAGACCCAGCTAAGAGCACTAAAAGAGCAACAAAAGACCTATCAGCAGAAAATAAGGACTTTCCAATATAATAAAGAGCTAAAAGTGAAATAAAAAAACAAAAAAACATTAACAACTCATAAATCAAAAAAGACTGCGGAAGATAGCCAACAATATAATCAAAACCAGGATGCCACCCAAAACTCCCCACAAAACCTCTGGCAAAACTAACAAAAGCATAACCATCATACCCAAACAAATACTGTCTAAAAAAAACTCCAATAAAAGCAAAACCAGAAAGAAGAAATATTATCCCTACCTCGTTCTGCTTATCCCCCAACACACCAAAACACCTTACTCTTGTTTCACTTCTTCTTTCTTTGCAGGCTTAACAATCTCTAATTCCTCAGCAGTAAGCTTAACATCAATCTCATTAAACTCTTTCAACAAGTCTTGTAAGTCAACACCAAGCCTCCAGCTAAGGTCAAGCAGTTCAACATACTTATCCCAAACCACCTTCTCCAAAACCGCCTCCGAATACGCCGCTTTCAAACCACTTATATCAACCATTCAAATCACCTCATCTTCGCCTGCAAGTTCTGAACTCGCAAATGAACATAAAAACTACCAGGACGAACATCCGTCCAACCCGCATACTGCATCAACTCATAATCACTATAATTAAACCGAGTAATACAATGCGTCAACCTACAATGCCTAAAAAAATGAGGAGCAACCCCATCATACAACTCATTAACCTTCCTACGCAAATTCCTCAAAAAAGTCTCCTCTTTCACAACCCTATCCCAAAACAAAGGCTCTTCAGGCAACTTGCCACTTTTAGCATTCAAAAACAACTCAATAGCCTGCGGCTCAATTTCCTTATTAATAGGAATAACCCTAACCTTACTACGCTTATTCTTCAAAGTATGCACCTTAACATTGAGAAAAATAGGTTGCTCCCTATCCCAATAAACATCTTCCGAAGTTACCCTAGTTAACTCACTCTCTCTAGTACCCGTATAGTATAACCCTTTTACAAAAGTAGTATAAGGCTCTTCGCTAGGTTTGTTGAGGGTCGCTTGAAAGTCCTCGTAAGATTCTACATCACTATATCTCATATATAAGAGTTATATTAGTTATCAATTTAAAAACCTGCCGAATTGGGCTGTTTTAGGATTCCTTAGTAGTTATGTAGCAATAAGCCTGTTTTTAACAAAAAAATGACAGCATAATTAAATAGTTATAACTCTTTAAGGCACACACACAACTATTTAAAAGGAAGTAGCTATACAAAATATAGTGTATGGTAAAACTCGCAAATCACATACCTGAAGAAGTAAGACACAGAGATAAAATACTAAAACAAATAACAAGATGTGATGAACTCTTTTCAGGCTTTGACCCCGCACCCACAATGGTAGACAGCAAACTAGAAAAAACAAACTTCCAAGTAGAAGCACATAAAGGAAAAAAAATAGCTCTCGCAGTTTTAGTTTTGTATGCAGAATGCGAATCGGTACTTCCAAAAGAATTTTTTGAACACTTTGAAAAAAAGCATAGACAACAAAAAGCATTTGGAGAACCATTCCAATTTCTTGCAACAGAACCCATACACCAATTTAAAGGCATAATGAAAATCTGGTTTTTTTATAAAGAATTATTAAACGCAATTTGGTCGCTAGCAGATTTTTCAGACGTTGCAGTAGTATACAAACGTAGAGAGATAGACTTGTTTGATATAGATGAAGAAGACTCTTTATTTACCGATGGAGATTAACTTTTATGGCTGAGGCTTTTCCTGAGATACTTAGTAAGGAAGGAAACTATTGGTTTCTTCGACATATATTTGCTAATGTTACAAGAAAAAATAAACACTTTGCATTGCTAATGTGTGGAGAAAGCGGAGCAGGAAAATCTTGGGATTCATTAGCAATTTCCAAAGCTCTTTATCCTGCTATGAAGCCGAGTGAATCAGTAGCTTTTTCCCCTCTACAGTTTTTAGAAATTACTGAAAGAAAACATCCAATGTTATTTCCTTGTATTATAGACGATGCAGGGCTTTCTGCGTTTAGTGGAGATGCACTAACTTCACAAGTAAAAAACTTATCTAAAATTGCTCAAAGTATTAGGCATAAAAATTGGCAAATAATTTTTAACCTACCAAACATAGACCTAATAGCCAAATCAGTTAGAATTACAAATCATTATTATGCTGAGCCTTTATGGATTGATTATAAAGAAAAAATTAGTTATATTAAATTTCAAAGATTACGCATAAACAAGGACAAAATTATTCCTCGTAACCTAAAGACTAGAAAAAGAGTTTTGAATGAAGTAACTGGTTATATGGAAACTAAAAAAGAGAAACATTTAATGTATGGTATACCTGCCCCTGCAAGTTATATTACTGATGAGTATGAAAAGTTAAAAGAAGAATTTATGGATAATTATAGATTTGAAACTGCTGAATCTATGCGTATAGCTAAAGCTAAAGAACTTGGAAAAGATTCAGGACAAACTTATAAAGCAGCTGATACTATGAGGTCTTGTATTGATGAGTATACTACTGCTAAAGGTAGTGCTAATGTAGCAAAAATCATGGATGAGTTTCGTATAGGACAAACTGCTGCTCGCCTAGCTTATAACATGGCTATGATGCCTAAAGATAAAAAGGCAGTAGATGAGGGAAAAATAAAGTTAAAACAATCTTTAAAAAATAAAGGTGACTGGACTCAGGTGACAGTATGAGAACAAACAAAAAAATAATTTTAGTCACACTCGGAATAATCTTTATTTTTTGCGGAGGACTATTTTTAACAACCAACATCACAGGCACTTTTTTAGGAACACCCACATGCAACAATACTTTGACACAGAATTATTTAAATACACCTAACTTAGCCAACCCAAACAATTTAATAGATAATAATTTAGAAGAATTAAAAATAAACTACGACGGCAACGAGGTCAAGTAAACTTTTTAAGCTTATTGTAATAATAATAGTTTAGCCATTAAAAAGCACAATGGAGGTGTTAAAAAATGGATAATATAATAGAAAAAGAAAGGGTTTTTGGGTGGTATACTTGGCTAAGTTTATAAGTAAGTTTTCTGACAAAGTTAACAACGGATTAACTAAACTAAAATACCAAACAAAAATCAACACGCTATCGCAAGGAAAAATGGCTGTCGAATCAATATACTCAACATTCTTCTTTGCCATCGAAGGTTTTTCAACAGGTAGCCCTGCGAAAGCACACAGACTAGCTTGGAAGTATTGGGTAATACCCTCAATCGACAAAAAATACAACTCAGAAAGCATTGACAGAGCAAAACTTGTATTAAAAAACCTAAAAGAAAACAAAAGCGTATCCGAAGAAGATAAAGAATGGATTCAAAAAGAACTCAAACCATACTTTGAACAGAGCCTAAAAAAACAACTAAACAAAACCATAGACATGATAGAAAAAATAGACTTATTAAAAGTAGAAAAAAACATTAAAATATATGAAAACGAAAAACACTTGTTGGGGGGAAAACATGTTTGAAGAAAAAAAGAGTTTTGGGAGAAGAATACCAGAGGAGCTACAAGTTAAACCAGAGTTTGAACAACCATTAGACGGAAAACAAGTCAAGCTTGTTTCAACCACAAGTAAATACTTGTTTAGAGAAATAAACTTGTTTATACCTGAAACCATTGGTTTAGGAATAGCAGCGATGATGTGCATATTCGGAATAGCTTTCGGAATACTATTAAAGTCAGACATACTATTAATTGTTGGAGCAATTATTCCACTAGCAGTATTCGGATTATTTTACATGCTAAGACTAATACTATTCATGCCTAACAAAAACAGGTTCACTACATTGAGACTACTTGGTTCTAACGCAATACGTTTTAGCGTAGACACAGTAAAGAACAGAGAAATAGTGTTTGATAAGAATCATCAGAACGAAAAAATTAGGTTAATTAATTTAACAAAGCATACTGATTATGCTTCAGGTAAACCTGTCTTAGCTTTAAGAGAAGGAGCTGGAGAAAACATTGACTTGAACGAAGGAGCAAAAGTAAGCATGCAAGCAACAGACTTTTCTAACATCCTAAGTTCTACTTGGGGAACAGCAGAAGATTACATTAGGTATAATATATTGAAGAAGGAAGATAAGAAATCTACTTTGCTAATAATAATTTTGTTAGCTGTCGGAGTAGCGGTTTGCGTGGTTATTTGGATGATGATGCAGAACGGAGCAAGCTTAGATTCTTTAGTTAAATCTATGAGTGTTCCTGCTAAACAAATAGCTAGTAATGGAATACACGATGTTAATGCGTTGGTGATTGGATGAGTAAGCATGGTGGTCGTAGAATAAAGATTGTTGTTTGGGAGTACGCTTATCCTCATGGCGAAGAAGCTAAGCGTTGTGGTAGAGGACAAGAGTACCCTATTTTTCAAACAGGGGATTCTAAACACCCTTATCAAAGACCGACTAATGCGGTTGAGGATTTTATTGAAAAGTGCTTTGACCGCCAACTAGCTAATGATGGTGTGTTGTTGAAAGCGATGGGTAAGTATTGGTTTTTTGATAAAAACTTGACTAGAAACCAAAGACTTAAACCTGAAGAAAGAGAAGTGATAAAACAATGAACCAAGTTTTTTTTGTAGGACAATTAATTATTCCTGGAATAATTGTTTGTGGAATAGCCTACTTAGTAATAAAAAAGTTTATTTTAAACAAGAAAAAGTCCAGTGTAGAAGTGAAACTTAAATGATTCCAATAGACATTTTATTTGCTCTTGTCTTAGTTTGTGTGATAACTATTTGGTTTTTACACAAAGGGTTTAATAAACTATACACAAAAACCTGTTGAACCAAAACCAACATATTGTTTTAAATAAACTAACGTGACTATATATAAATTATGCCTACACAAGGACAAACTTTTGATTTAAATCGTGGTTGGTATACTCCTCCTTCTCAAGGAACTTCTTTAACTCCTTCTTCAAGTGGAACTCCAATAGTGTCTCAAACTTCTTCTGCTTCTTCTACGCAGTACGTTCCAGTGATTAGCACAAAGATAAATGCTTCTGGACAAACAGTTTACATTACTTCGACAGGACAAGAGTTTTCAGACGCTACACAAGCAAGACAAACTCAAGCTTATTTAGATGCAAGTGGTGCTAGTTATAGGGAGAGACCTAATGCTAATCCACAGCAAGCAGCAGATGCTTATAACATACATCAACAAATAGAATCTCAAAGGCTTGCACAAAGCAATAAAGCTTTAATAGAAAATTTAAACAAAAATGTTCCTCAGTTATCAAGCCCTGGCGGATTAACACAACCAGCAACCATGCAAGGTTCTCAAAACTATAATTATACTCCTTTGCCTTTAATAAACCAAACAATAAAAACAGCCATAATTTATGGAGAAAAGAACTTGCCCACAAGACAAGAAATACTTTCAAACTTTAGAACAACACAAGTAGACCAAGAAACAATAAACCAACTTAATTTATCTAAAAAAGATTATGCTGAACAACTTGTGGAAGGATATAGAAGCATAGGGACAACAGCCCAAAGAGGAGCAGATTACATAAACATACTAGCACAAGAAAGCGAGTACATACCGTCAGGAAAACTACCAATAGAAAAAGACTTTTTAAACATAAAAACGTATGGAAAATATTATGAAACAACACCTTATCAGCAAAGATATGAACAAGCACTAGAAACCCAAGAGAAAAGATTGTACGCAAAAGCACCAAGAGGAACACTATCAAGTTTTGTTCAAGGAATAACAAGCGGAGGAGTACAAATAGCAAGCTTAGGCGGAGAAGTCTTTGCAGAATCAGCACAACTCGGAATAGACTTACGAACAGGAAAAGGATTCAGCAATAAATACCCATTAGTCTCGGGCATTGCTGGAGGGGCAGTAGCACTAATAACAAACCCAATACAAACAACTCAAAGCTTTACAGAAGAACAAATAAAATTATACAATGAAAATCCAGTAAAATACTTAGGAATACAAATAGAAACCTTTTTAGCAACAGAAGGAATAATAAAAGGAATTGGATTAGCTGGGAAAGAAGCAATTAATGCTTCTTCTAATGTTTTTATCCCAAAGGTAGGTTTTGAAGAGCTTGCCCAACGAAACGTAGTAAATCTATATGAAAAAGGAAATCTTAAAGCTTTAACTATTACTGATGTTGGGGCGAGAGATGTTAAAGAATTGATTGGGGTAGCAAAAGATAATCCTGCAAAATCTTATTTTGAAAATATTACTGGAAAAACTTTAGTTAACAATGAAGGAGTAGTTACAAGAGTAATGCTAACAAGGACTAAAACTCCTATACAGAGACTTACTAGCTCTACAGATTTTCAGATAAGTCAAGGTTTTACTGATTATGAAATAGGCTCTAACTTTTCAGCAAGTGTAGCACCAACTGGTTTTCCAGTAAAAGGTTTAGTTGAAGGAAACAAAGTAGCTTATGAGTTTTCTTTATTACCAAAAAAACCTTTAAGTTATGAACCTAACATTGTTTTGGTTAAAACCGAAATTGGTAATGTTGGAGGAATAAACAGCTTGATTGAAAGTGTAGGCAAGGGAAAAGCAAGTGTTGACTTGTTAAAAAAGTATGGTTATGATTTATCTAAAAGTCCAGAATTAATGCGACAAAATATTGTTAAAGTAGAGTCTGGTGTAGGCAAGAGAGTTTTACAAGTAAGACAAGCAAAAGTTTTTAATGAAAGTAATTTGAGTTTAGAGTTGGAGAAAATAAAGACCACTCCAAGTCTTAATCCTAAAGCAGTTTATCCTACTGTTTCTGAATTAATTGGCA
>Ga0247841_10007162_pt1 | contig 16701 bp, 15 predicted proteins | sample LaCruzMarch2015__2_FD_192410 | JGI IMG/M metagenome (GOLD analysis project Ga0247841, IMG submission 192410) | Freshwater microbial communities from meromictic Lake La Cruz, Castile-La Mancha, Spain - LaCruzMarch2015_18m | ecosystem: Environmental > Aquatic > Freshwater > Lake | place: Spain... | reverse complement strand
TCGGCTGGATCTCCCGCGATCCCCTGGCTGAAAACAACCTCAAGGGCCGCCATGCTGAGTACGGCAGATCTGTCGAGGACCTGACTGGCGTCTTCTCCATCGAGAAGTTCATCCAGCTCTGGGGCAATTCCACATGCGGCGCAATCAGCGTTGACTGGCTGCCCTGCGTGTAAATCGATTAAACCTGCAACTCTGGAATCGGGCTTCGGGCTCTTAAGCCCGGAGTTCATATTATATTTTCTATTTCGTCGCACTTGCAAAAAGCTACTCTCGCTCGATAAATTTATATGCCATTAGCCTAATTGATAGAATCGTGCCTGAGAAACATTTTCAATTGCCCGATCAAAGACATGGGGCCAGGCGCCTCACACCATGGAGGATGGCATGCAATTATTCCTTCAGAGGCAATAATGCAGACTGCAGTCCAATCGGGGTGATGCATTAGGGATCGTTGCTTTTAATGCAACTCTCGATCCTGATGAAAAGAGGAGGGTAAGAAATGAGAAAACTGATAGCTGTTTTGGTTATTATCGCCATGGCCGTAGTAGGGATGGCCGGGGCCGCCAACTACATGTACGAAAAGGCATCGGTCAAGGGCGTTGGATACAAGAACGTAGAGATGATCATTTCCACCCAGTATGGCTTTGTGGGCCAGAAGCTGGTAGAGAAAGAGTCCGGATCCGGCAACGTCATCACCGAGAGGACTGAGCTTGAAGCGGAGAGGCAGCTCAACCATGACGGCACTCCAATTGGCTCCAAATTAGTTGATGGAAAGTACGTTAAGACCTGTCTATGGCCAACAGGCACTGCTTGCCCCATGGACTACATCAACTTCACCAAGGAAGCTGAGTTCGAGTATATGCCCGTCTCATACCAGACCGGCACTTACGACCAGAAGTGGGTCGAGAAACTGTGCGTACAGAACTACAGGATCGGAGCTGTGCTGACTGAGATGTACACCCATGCTGAGCACCTGCAGAAGACCACCGAAGTCAAGACCAGAGGATACGGCACCACGTATTCCATCGATCCAAAGACTGGTCTACCAGCTAATACCCTAAACGGTCTTGACGGAAGCTGCCCGGCTTGCTGCACCGGTGTTCTCGAAGCAAACCTGAACAGCAACGTCATCGGCGTTGCCCATATCGGCTGGATCTCCCGCGATCCCCTGGCTGAAAACAACCTCAAGGGCCGCCATGCTGAGTACGGCAGATCTGTCGAGGACCTGACTGGCGTCTTCTCCATCGAGAAGTTCATCCAGCTCTGGGGCAACTCCACATGCGGCGCAATCAGCGTTGACTGGCTGCCCTGCGTGTAAATCGATTAAACCTGCAACTCTGGAATCGGGCTTCGGGCTCTTAAGCCCGGAGTTTCATTATATTTTTGGATTTCTCCCCAAGACATCATTCATTTTTTGCAAAGAATACGAATCCCACTCCAAGCAAGAAACCCGGGTGCCGCCTTGCGCGCAAGTCAACTATTTTTTCCGAGCAATAACAGATAGATTTATATCAAATAAAAGCGTCAGAGTATATCTGTAGCTTAAAGATCGCGCCTGTTGCGATAGATGATCTACAACAAAAGGGATAAACAACTTTTGCATCAACATCGGGGGTGAATGTAGCATGAAGGGAGTAGTAGGAATAGTAGCACTTGCAATTACCCTTATGGGGCTATGCGGTACTGTGATGGCCAATCCGCCATTGGTTCCGCCCGTACAGTATGAGCAGTTTTGTGAAGCACATAAAGTATCCGGGACGGGAATTATCGATGTCAGCACATCGGTAATCGACAAAAAAATCGCACTCGAGTATTTCAACACCATGAATGGCGACGGAGATATCGAGCTGGACCAGGAGACCGCATACTCACAGAATGCCGACAAGCTGAAGAGAAATATAACCTCAGTCAATGGTGGAAATGAATCAGCTCTGAACCTCTTCCAGACCACGAAGCTGACCTATACCGGCGATACGCCTCTGATCGGTGGAAAACTCCTCAACTCCAAGGCCTTCTACGGAGGCATTGGTGCCAATGTGCAGGAGCTGTTTTCCGTAAATGAGATGGAACAGGATCAGACCGCGTTCTTTTCCTCAACCACGCCCTATGAGACACCTTACGGCAAACCGGAGGATCTGCCCAACTTGCTCAAGAAAGCAGGCAGAGACACCACTGAAGTCAATAGGCTCATGACGGCCAGCAATGGCGTCTACAATCCTGCCCATCTGATTGGTCTCGAGACCAAGAACTCCTTCAATGGTACCTGGGGCACCGACGCAACCTGGCACAAGATATTCTACAAGGACATCAAGGCCCACGAGATGTTCACGGGAGTATTCGAAGCAGAGAAGACCATTAAGTTCCATGAGAACCCGGTACCTGAGAGAATCCGTATACCGTGTGAAGGCATAGACTGCTAGGCCGAAAAAGCCTGCAGTTTTCTTTTTTTGCAATATTAGGGGGGTTAGCATGAAAATTTATATAATGATAATATTCATCCTGACGGCATGCCTGGCGGAGGCCACCGTTGAGGACTCGAGCACGGCTAATGGTGAGGTTTCGAGCAGCCCCGTGACGGGTTTTGCATCGCCATCTTTGCCCACATATCTGCCCAGCCCCTGTTCCGGCGATCTTGGCACCCTGACCGTTGCCATCGGCCTTACCGGGCCGGAGTCGGAGCCGGATAAATTTTATACAACCCCGGGCAAGCCTCTGGACTTCATGGTTACGGTAAGTAACGATGGTCAAACGGAGGTGGAGGCACAGGTCGGAGTCAAGCCGGAGGGCTGTCCATTTGAATGGTTTAGCTGGACGATCACACCCATGACCATTCCCGCCGGAGTCTCTCGCTCCACAGCCCTGCAAGTTATGCCGGATATAAACGCGCTGGCCGGAGAGTACAGGTTCGCGGTGGAGGCCTCGGCCAAATGCCGCAACTCCAAAGAGAGAGTAGCTAATTTCAAGGTGCAGGCATTCGACTACGCCTCCGAGACCACGGTTGCCGGCACGGGCCATTTTCAGATCAATAAGGACCTCAGATCCATGAACTCAGGGATCAAGTCCAGCAAAAACGTGCTGTTTTCCGGCAGCGTGGATGCCCTGGTGAAGAATGAATACCTGGTGGACAAGGCATTGGGCAAGAATGCCAACTTCCAGGAACAGGATGCAGTTGACAACTACAATGCCGTTTCTCCCGGAGATGCACTTGCAGGAACAGAGAGCTTCAAGAGTTCTGCGATCTTCGGTGGAGTGGGGGCCAAAGTCCGGGAGAGCTATAATGTGCAGCAGATGGAATTCAAGAACCAGGATTTCACACTGCATCAGACGGGATCCCTGAAGAAGACGGCAGAGTTCAAGACGGCGGACAACTTCACAGGATATTACCTGATAGATGCCAGGCAGGTAGTTCCCGGCCAGAAGAGTCTCAAGGAGTTTGAGGAGTATTTCGGATCCTTTGAAATCAACCGGAGAATACTCTTCCGGGATGCCGCTAAATCCAAAACACCATGTCAGGAAGGAGACTGCTTGAAAGCACCGAGCATCAAAATACCGACACCAAGTTTTACCAGTCCCTGCTTAAGCGGCTCATGCAATGACTTCGTGAATCGGCTGAATTCGTTCGGCAAGTAAGCATGAGCTTTCCTTTTTTTGGTATTTTCCAAATGATTCGGGCAGCCAAAACCTTAAAATAGCCTCCAGAGAACCTATATTCGGGTGCTAGGGTTTATCAGGAGAGTGAAGGCCTGGGCTTTTAAAAATGTGCCCGATTCAGGGACAGACCTGGGCTCGAGGAGGTAGTGTGGATTGAAGAGAGAATTGATCGTTTTAGCGGTTATTGCCATGGCCATAGTCGGCATGGCAGGCGCTGCCAATTACATGTACGAGAAATCGTCTGTAAAAGGAGTGGGGTATAGAAGCCTGGAGATTGTCATCTCCACACAAAGCGGCTTTAATGGACAAAAGTTGGTGGAGAAACAGTCCGGCTCAGGGAATGTGATCACTTCCAGAATTGAGCTTGAAGCGGAGAGGCAACCTGCCGACCTGCTGTCATGTGCCTGGCCGACCGGGTCAAATCCCATGGACTACATCAACTTCACCTCGGAGCAGGAACTGGAATACATGCCCGTTTCATATCAGACCGGCACTTACGACCAGAAATGGGTGGATAAGCTCTGCGTGCAGAACTACAAGATAGGCGCTGTGCTCACAGAGATGTACACCCATGCTGAGCACCTGCAGAAGACCACCGAGATCAAGACCAGGGGATACAACAACCAATCTGTTACCCCATGTTGCACAGGCGTTCTGGAAGCCAACCTGAACAGCAACGTCATCGGCGTTGCCCACATCGGCTGGATCTCCCGCGACCCAGTCGCTGACCCACAGCTTAAGGGCCGCCATGCTGAGTACGGCCGATCGGTCGAGGACCTCACCGGTGTCTTCTCCATCGAGAAGTTCATCCAGCTCTGGGGCAACTCCACCTGCGGCCAAATCAGCGTCGATTGGCTGCCCTGCGTGTAAAGCATTAATTGAAACAATAGCGCCGCAACACAATTCGGCGCTTATTTCTTTTTTTATAGAGCTGCTGAGAACATAATCTTGATGTATTGCTCCGAATCGATTGGCTCTATGGCGTTACAGGACAGCCTGCCAGGAAGCTATATGGTATTTAAGGGAAAAGGTAGAAATAACTGGATTGGTGGTTTTGATCCAGTATCATATTTATCAAGTGAGAGTGGTTAGTTCAAAGGAGGTGAATTTAAATGAGCAAGAAAACAGGTGCTAAAGGAATGCCCAGCGACGGTCCAGGCAAACATGATCCTTCTAAACCACAGAAGGATAAGTCCGAAGCGCCGCTATTTAATAAAAAGAAGGGTGGAATAACGAATGAGCGACCTCGAAAAACTCGCATCTGAGGCGCTGGGCGAATAACCGTCGATAAATAAGAAGGAATGGGTTATAATTCTCCAGATATTATAACCCTATTTAATTCATAGCGACACTTCAAGGGTCTTGCCTTTGAGAACGTCTTCCTCGCTCACATCGAGGCTTTTCATCTTCACACCGGCCTGGTTGCCGGAGAATACCATAAAGGGGCCGGTAGCATGAGTTTCGTAACGGCTCACTGTGGAGTAAGGAACCCTTACCTCAAAAGCTCCCTCCTTTGGCGAAGAAGAAGCCTGGTTCACGTAGGTAAAGGACCGTCCCTGATTTGTGGTCATATTCAGCAATGCACCCACCCTCTGGTCCGGGCCGGTCTTTACCCGTATCAATGCGCCAGGAACATACTCGAAGATCTTGACCTCGCTCTTTGCCGGGCTTTCGCCAAGGAATGTGGGTGATTCATAGATCAGCCGGAAATGGCCTGTCCCTGCCCCATCGAAGAAGTAAAGGCGCGCCAGGGTTGTATTGAAAAGCCTTTGCGTTGGTATAGCGGCAATTTGCAGCCCGTAATCCTGCATTTCCATATAGCTGTCAATATCCTCATTTGCCCAGGTAGTAAGAGACGGCAGCTTTCCGTAGATCAGATTGTAATCAGTCCAGATGTAGCGGGATCTTCGCGCGTCAAGCACGGCAGTCGCATTCTCCTCGCTCTCGGATAGATAGAACTTGGCGGAGTCCTCCACACCTGCCTGGAAGTTATTCGCCACCACCGGCCTCTGGGATAAGTAGAGAATCCAGTTCCCATAATCCCACCAGCTCATGACGCTGTACTCGGCATTCTTGACCGGATTATCATAATAACTGGTGGTGTTGCTGTTATCCTTCAGCCAGATGAGAGATTGGTACCAATCTCCGCTCACCGCAGGAGGTGTACTCTGTACAAAAGAGATGGTATCGATCATGGTAGGCAGAACGAGAAGCAGCAACAGAGCAGGAGCCAGCCATGGGGGCGCTCTTTGTTCGCGCTTTGCAAAATTCTTTGCGACGTAATTCAGGATCCAAAATAATAGAATGCTAATCAGCACTCCCATAGAGATGGAGGATATGTAAAGGAACCTGGATTGCCCAATGGTGAGAAGGATGGTGGAGACGGCCCACACCAGAAGAAGTATCTGACCGGGTCTCTTTGCAGCATCGCTTCGCCGGATGAAGGCGATGCTGGCCGCCATCCCCGCCAGTGATAAGAGAATATTCAACCCAAGACGAGAGAATACGACCTGGGAAAATGTATCTGCATCAAAAATAAGAGGTTCGGCTTCACCGATCTTCCCGATCATCCCGCCCCCCCAGATGTACGCAAGTCCTGAATGGATCAGCCCACTTAATCCAAACAAGCCGCCTGTAAGCGGGGAGATAAGAGCGAAGACGGCAGCTAGAAGCAGGATGCCCAGAGGAAAGGCCGTCCAGGAAAGCTTCCTTGCCACCATAAAATGAGTGAGGGCATAAATGATGGATATGGCAACGATCATTGCCGCCAATCCCAGGAAGGAGGGAGACATCCAGGGAGTGCTCCAGAAGGGAAGAACCAGGATCAAAGCCACGCCATAGGCAGCCAAGAGCGTTGTCGCGGTATCCTTTGAATCCGACCCGTTCTTTAGATCCAGGGTTATCTTGACCACAGCATAAATCAGGAAAATCCCGAGATAGACATCTGCGCCCTGCCAGGTATATGCCAGAGCCGCCATTGTCAGGCCGGCCAAGACTGCAAAGAGGTATCTCTTCTCGCGGCGGGAGAGGGCCATGACGATGAAGAGAAGAGACATTAGCTGCAAAAGCACCTCCAGGCAATGGTGGTCCAGGGCGGCAAACATCGTGTACAAGAGGTAGTAAGGAGCCAGAGAGGTCATGAAAGCTGCCAGAAGAGCTACTCTGCGATCAAATAGCTCCCTCACCAGATAGTAAACCACTACGATTGCTATGCAGCCGATGAGCATTGGCACCAGGGCTGACACCATCTCAATGCCTGCCTGGCTATGCTGGCCCAGGGCTACAGATAGCGCGGCACAGAGCTGATCGAAGAGAGGAGGCCAGGTTAGATTCAAACCATGCGGATAATTAAGGTAAGAGTCGAACCAAAGGGTGTCAGGAAAATGGTTCACAGTATATAGGATCCTGCGCATATGATAAAACTCATCATAGCCGGGCAGAATAACGCCGCTTTCAGTTAGGGAACTACGCCCCGCAAACAACTTCAACAAAAAGCCGACGAGAACAACGGCAAGCAGCTCTGCCTTCTCGCTCCTCTTCACTCCATCCATGTTTCCCGATAAGGAAAACATTATATAAAGGGTTTTGGCTCCCGGCCCCGGGTAAAGGAAAAGCCTTAACAGATGAAGCTACAACGCTATGGATTGTGCCCTTAGTCAGTCTGATCATCCCCACCAGGAATGAGGCAGAGACCATTGGCGAGTGCATTTTGCGAGCCCAGGAGACATTCGCCGAGATGAAGCTGCCTGGAGAGATTCTGGTCGCCGACAGCTCTACGGACGAGACTGCCCGGATTGTCGTATCATGCGGCGCGAAGGTATTAAGGCCGGAAAAATTGGGTTACGGGAATGCCTATCTGACTGCGTTCAAGGAGGCAAACGGGGATTACATAGTGTTAATGGACGGTGATCTGACCTATGATCCAAAAGCAATGTTGGAGATGCTCAAACTCCTCCAGAGCGGCCGTTTCGATATGGTTATGGGGTCACGGCTAAAAGGAGAGATACTTCCGGGAGCAATGCCTGCTCTTCATCAGTATATTGGAAATCCGACTCTCACCTGGGTGCTGAACCTGCTCTTTTCCGCCGGCATATCGGATGCACACTGCGGTATGCGGGCCATAACCCGCGAGGCCCTGCAAAGGCTGAACCTGAGGTCGGGCGGAATGGAGTTCGCCTCGGAAATGGTGATTGAAGCCGCTTCCAAGAAACTGAGGATCGCAGAAGTTCCCATCACCTATCATCCCCGCAAAGGCAGTTCCAAACTTCACTCCTTTACGGACGGCTGGAGACATATGCGCTTTATGATGCTCTACCGTCCTGTGCCTTTTCTTCTCGTTCCCGGCCTGCTGGCCCTCTGCCTGGGACTGGTCCTGGCAGCCGGAGTTTATCTGCAGGGCACATCGAGAATGCATTCTCTGATCCTGGGAGGGCTGCTGCTCATCATAGGCTACCAGATGTTTCTGGCCGGCCTGCACTTCGATGCTTTTGGAGCCGCTTACGGACTATCCGGCTCGGGAAGGACGAAGAGGCTGATGAGTTACCACTCCCTGGAAAAAGAGTTGCTCCTGGGACTGCTATTGCTCGGGTTGGGCGTTCTTCTCGGAGGAAAGGTCCTCTTGAGCTGGGGGGCGACAGGCTTCGGAGCACTGGATGCGTACCAGAACGCCATGATGGCCATGATTCTGTCCATTCTGGGAATACAGACCATCTTCTCAGGGATGTTCATCAGCCTGCTGTTGCTGAGCAATGGGCAGCAGGATGATTAGGTCCCAGGTGTCGGAGTTGAAGATCGCCTATGTTTACGACGCCGTCTACCCCTGGGTAAAGGGCGGAGCGGAGAAGAGGATTTATGAGCTATCCCGCCGGCTGGCGGCGCGAGGCCATGAGGTGCACTGCTACGGCATAAAGTGGTGGACGGGAGATGATGAGATTCAGAGAGAGGGCGTACACCTGCACGGCATCTGCCCGCCCATGCCCCTTTATGTCAAAGGCAAGAGATCGATCCATGAGGCCGCTTTTTTCGCGGGCAAGCTTCTGTCTCTACGCACCGACTGCGATGTTATCGACTGCCAGAATTTCCCTTATCTATCCTGCTTTTCGGCAAAGCTGCTCTCCAGCCTCAGAGGGCAGAAGCTCTTCATCACCTGGCATGAGGTGTGGGGCGATTACTGGCGCGAGTACCTGGGAGAGAAGGGCAGGGCCGGCCAGGCAGTTGAGTGGGCCGCCGCCCGGCTGACACAGAGGAACATTACCGTATCGGAGAGGACGCATAGTGAGCTATTGGGCCTGGGGGCAAGAGGGGTGCAGGTTGTGCCCAATGGCATTGATTGGAAGAAAATTTCCGGCGTTATGCCTTCCCAAGAGCACTCAGATGTCATCTACGTGGGAAGGCTGGTCGAGCACAAGAATGTGGATCTTCTCATCAAGGCCTTAAAGATTGTCAAGTTGGAAGTCCCGGATGTAAAAGCCCTGATAGTTGGCGATGGCCCGGAGACGGGAAGGCTGAAGGCCCTGGTCCTGGAGCTGGGACTGGAAAAGAATGTACTGTTCCTTGGCTTTCTGGAAGACTACAATGAGGCTTTAGCTCTCATGAAATCCTCACGCATATTCGCAACGCCCTCCACCAGAGAGGGCTTCGGCATGGCCGCCCTGGAGGCGAATGCCTGCGGGCTGCCTGTGGTGACCGTCAAGCACAGGATGAATGCAGTTATGGATCTGGTCACGAAGGAGACGGGGGCGGTATGCCAGCCTACAGAGCAGGCTATAGCCGGGGCGATTTGCCGCACGCTGCAAAAGAAGGGAAAAATGCGAGAGCGGTGCATAGAAGAGGCCAGGAAGTATGACTGGGAGGAGATCTGCGACCGGGCAACGAGGGTTTATGTGGAAAGATCAGGCGTTTGAAGAGCCGGGAAGCAAGCACCTTTTCTTAAGATTTACAAGCAGCTAAAATTCCCGCACACCACTTATCCCCTGCAGCCCGTCCCTCAATCCATAATAGTAGTATTTTATCATAGATATCTGATTTTTTCGGGCCAGTTGATAGAGATAGTAAGGAATTCTCGTGAATAGCTCCGTGAACAAAATATATGCGTAACCGCTCCAACTATTATGTCTCTTTGCCACCAGCAGCCAGTTTCGTGCGATGTAGTAGAGGTATTCCTTACTAAACTGCACTAGCGTCACCGATACCTTGTGATGAACAAGTGCATCGCAAACCACCAGGAGACCAAAGCCTTTTTTAACTGCGCTCATGCACCAGTCGGTCTCCTCATGCAAGAGAAAAAGGGATTCGTCGAAAAGGCCTATCTCCTGCAGAGACTGCACTCGAAAGAGAAGGGCACAGCCGACCAGGCCAAATAGGGGTTTCTTTGTGCCCCGGCCATGTTTGCTTTTTCCCTTATAATACAATCTAGGATAGCCAAGGAATAGCCGGGTTCCCGCCGACCAGATTTTGTCTTTATCATCATCATAAGTGACGAGGGGCTGACAGGCGGCAGCCGTCAGGTCGGACTGCATGGCAAAAACGAGCTTCTCCAGGACATCCGGCTGAAGGGCTATATCATTATTTATAACAAAAATGTATTCTGCGCCCCGCTGCATGGCATAGCGTATGCCCGCATTATTGCCGCCTGCATATCCGAGATTCCTTTCGTTCTCAATGATAACCAGGTTGGGAAACAGCCGGCGAATCCTCTCAGGGATCTCTTTTTTTGTGCTGTTCTCCACAAGAAGAAGATGATTATTCGTATAAGCAAGCATTAGAGCGGATTGCAGAGTCTCTACCGTGTCCGAGAAATTATTGTAATTGAGAATTATTGTGTATACTTTAGGCTGCGGTTTAATGTCCCGGCTTTCCCCCACAACTTCTTTTTGCATGATTTGCCGCCCAGGCTTCTAGGGCCGCTCGATCTCTATGCATACATTTAAGATAAATCTTTTCCATGTAGATCGTTATTCTTGGGTGCGGACAGCTACAGGAAAGGATAGATCATGATAAGCGTAGTGGTTCTCAACTACAACGGCCGAAGATTCCTGGACGACTGCTTATCATCTTTAGCGGCGCAGACCTTTTGCGACTTTGAGGTGATAGTAGTAGACAATGCCTCCACGGACGGCAGCGTAGAGCATATCAAAGCCAATTTTCCCTGGGTGCGGCTGGTGATAAACAAGGAGAACCAGGGATTTGCAGGGGGAACGAATTCGGGAATCAGGGCGGCAGAGGGGGAGCTCATCCTCACATTCAATAACGATGCGAGAGCGGACCGCCGCCTTATCGAGCATCTGCAAAAGCCCATGTCGGATGCAAATATGGCCGATCGAAAGGTGGGCGTCTGTGCCGCCAAGATGCTGCTTGCTGATGGGCGCATCAATTCTGCAGGAATTTGCCTGTCCCGAAGCGGCGCGGCCTGGGATCGAGGGATGTCCGAGCCGGACCAGGGGCAGTACGATGCAACGGAGGAGGTCTTTGGGGCCTGTGCCGGGGCAGCCCTCTACCGAAAGGAGATGCTGGATGAGATCGGCCTTTTCGATGAGGATTTCTTTCTTTACATGGAGGATGTGGATCTGGCCTTCCGGGCCCGCCTGGCAGGCTGGAGTTGCATCTACGTGCCAAAGGCCGTTGTCTACCACCATCACGGCGGAACGGCGGGCGCGGGATCGGATCTTTCCGTCTACTATGGGAACAGGAATGTAATCTGGTATGTGATTAAGGATTTTCCCCCCAGGCTTCTCATCACCTCTCTGCCTTTTATCATAGCCAGGAATCTGGCACTGATTCCCTACTATGCTCTGCGCGGCCAGGGCAGGGTTATCCTTAAATCGAAGCTGGATGCTCTGTTGGGCGTTACAAAGATGCTGAGAAAGCGCAGAGATGTCGTGCGCAAAGCCAAGGACACTGAGATCGAAAGGTTCGTGAAGACCTGATGCAGCATGAAGAGGCCCTAAAATGTGGATCGTCGAATACAGGGAATTGATAAAGATACTCACCATCAGTGACCTGAAGGTGAAGTATCAGAGCTCTGCTTTGGGCTTTGCCTGGTCTCTGCTCAATCCCCTGCTCATGATGCTGGTTTTATATCTGGTCTTCAATAACGTATTTAAGGGCAACCAGGAGAACTATGCCCTCTATCTTCTCATAGGCATAGTTAGCTGGCGCTTTATGGCCAACGGCACATCATCCTCCATGGGAGCCATTGTGGGAAAATCAAGCCTGGTGACCAAGATTTACATACCCCGCCAGATCTTGGTGCTGAGCACCGTTCTTTCCAGCTTTATCAGCTCTCTTTTGGAGTTTTTGGTGCTTATGATACTGCTCCTGGCCTTCGGAGTGAAGATCTCAGCCAATGTTCTCTTATTCCCGGCAGTGCACATGATTTACTTTGTGATGGTTTATGGAATCAGCCTGGCACTATCTTCGCTTTATGTTTACTACAGAGACCTGAACCAGATTTGGGAGGTGCTGCTCCAGCTCGGATTTTTTGTCTCTCCCGTCTGCTACAGCATATCCATCGTTCCGGAGAATTACATCTTTTATTACATGCTAAACCCAGTGACACTGGTCATGCAGATCTACAGAAAGACGCTTCTTTATGGGGAGAGCCCAACCTCAGCCAGCCTGATCTATATCCTGCTCGCGGCCGGCATTCTGCTGATCATCGGCGGGGCGATCTTCAAAAAGCTGGAGCGCAGATTTGCGGAGGAACTGTAATGCATGCCATCCTGGTGGAGAAGGTCACCAAAAGATTCAGAATACCAACCGAGCGGAAGATCACGATTTATGAGAACCTCATCGGCCTATTGCGAGGAGGAGCTCATGCCTACGAGGTTTTCGATGCTCTGCAGGATGTGAGCTTTTCGGTAAAGCACGGGGAGACCTTTGGTGTCATTGGGCCCAACGGCTGCGGCAAGAGCACTCTTCTAAAGGTTTTAGCGGGCGTGCTTTATCCTGACAGTGGAAGAGTCAAGATCAACGGCAAGATTGCCCCGTTTCTCGAACTTGGCGTCGGCTTTCAGCCGGAGCTTTCCGCCAGGGACAATGTCTACCTCTACGGGGCCATCATGGGCCTGACCCACAAGGATGTTGACTCTCGCTACGAGGAGATCATGGATTTCTCGGAGCTGAGGCGCTTTGAGAACATGAAGCTGAGAAACTTCTCATCGGGGATGTATGTGCGCCTGGCATTTGCCACGGCCATTCAGACCGATCCGGATGTCATTTTGGTGGACGAGGTGCTCTCCGTGGGAGACGAGTCCTTCCAGAAGAAGTGCGGCGAGAAGATCGACGAAATTCGCAGGGCGGGCAAGACCATACTGCTCGTCTCCCACTCCCTGGACACGGTGCGCTCGCTGTGCAGCCGCTGTCTGCTCATGAAGAGCGGCAAGATGATGGCACTGGGAGAGACGGAAGACGTGCTGGCGGAGTATGAGAGGATGAGGGCGCGAGGATGAGAAAGGCGTGCGGGTTAAGGGGCTAATCGTAGTGATACTGAGACTTTCACAAAGCATAATTTTTAGGACTGTCAGATCACTTGCGCGCCGGGGACATAAATTAGATCATCTCAGCCGCCCAAAAATCTGTTAACATATGGAGACAATTGATGTGAAGTTCACGTTCAAGATATCCGGTGCAAAGGTCCACGATGTAGGTTACCGGGCAGTTCTCCTGGAGGCCGCGGAAAGACCTTAGGATGCAAGGATTTTTTGTCCAAAACGTCGTGGATGAGGGCTTGCAGGCGGTTATTGCTTTCGTAGAAAGCGACGATGCCACTATGGAAAGATATGAAGAAGAGCAAGATCAAGTGATCGATAAGCAGGAAGAAGTCCGCCCTGATGTGGTCGGAGAAATCGAGTCCACAACAGACTCCATCGTCTCTGAAATTAAAGAATCCAGAGAGCACGCAGCAGTTGTGTTGCAGGATGCCCCTGCCTATCTAAGACCACACCTTGATAGGATCGGCAAGATGGATGAGGATATCTCCCGCATCAAAGCCAGGATCGGCATGTAAACAAAAAGCGTCATCCTCTTCGGCTCGGTGGCGCGGGGCCCTGGCCAAAGGAGCACAGCGATATGGATGCCCTCCAGGAGGGCAGGGTGCTGCGCGATGACGGAACTGCGAAGGCAGCGCAGGCGAGGCCTGGTGCAGTCGCGTGAGAGGCTGAAGATCCGGAAGCTGGAGCATGGGTGGATGATTTCGCAAAAGGATCTAAAACGTGGTGATAAGATCTATGGAGACAGATAAATATGTGCCGCCCTAGAATAATAGTACTTCCCAAGATCGAGAGCCTGGGTTATTTAACCGTGATCGAAGCCGAAAGACAGATTCCGTTCAAGATCGAAAGAATTTATTATATTTATGACGTTCCAAAAGGCCAGGGAAGAGGCGGCCATGCTCATAAAAACCTGGAACAACTAATAATTGCAATTAACGGAAGCTTTGATGTGATAATTGAAGACAAAGCAGGCCGCAAAGTATTCCACCTGGAAAAGCCTGATCAAGGGCTTTATATTTCCCGGATGACCTGGAGAGAGATAGAGAAAATCTCACCAGGTGCGGTGTGCCTGGTTGTCGCATCTAAGCTATATGACGAAAATGATTATATCAGAGATTACGATAGTTTTAAAATACAACTTGAGTGCGATAGCTAACGAATATTTTGTGAGGGGCTAAGTTATGATGCCGTTTTTTGATCTGAAAAGAGCCCATACGGAAATGGGCATCGAACTCATGGCCGTCATACAAAGGGTAATGGAGAGGGGCGACTATATTCTGAGTGAAGAGACAGCAACATTCGAAACGGAGTTTTCAGAATATATCGGCACAAAATGGGGGGTTGGCATGAACTCCGGGTCCGATGCTCTATTGCTGTCTTTGCAGGCGCTGGGGGTAGGCAAAGGCGATGAGGTCATAACCGTCTCGCACACATTTTCTTCTACCGTAGATGCTGTGGTAAGGTTGGGCGCTAAACCTGTTTTCGTGGATGTAGATCCCGAGACATTCTGCATGGATGCCGCAAGCATCGAAGAAAAAATATCAGAAAAGACCAAGGCCTTGTTGCCTGTACATATCTATGGCCATCCTGCCGATATGGACGCAATTTTGCAGCTCGCTGAGGATTATAATCTCTTTGTTGTGGAGGATGCCTGTCAAGCGCATGGAACTGAGCATGATGGAAGAAAGGTTGGAGGACTTGGTCATTTGGGTTGCTTTAGCTTTTACCCCACCAAGAATCTTGGGGCAGGCGGAGACGGCGGGATGGTGGTGACCAATAATGAGGAAATGGCAAACAAATTGAAAATGCTGAGAAACTACGGGCTGAAGGAAAAGCATCACAAAGAGATTATGGGACAAAACAGCCGATTAGACGAAGTTCAAGCTGCAATTCTGCGAGCTAAACTCAAGCACCTGGATAGATGGAATGAGCGAAGAAGGATGATTGCCAACCAATACAACTCGCATCTGGAAGATACAGATCTGGTCTTGCCTACAGAGAAAGAGTATGCGCAGCATGCATATCATCTTTATGTGGTTCGGCATGCAAAGAGAGATTTGCTCCAGAATTATTTAAGAGATAAAGCTAAAATTCAGACCATGGTCCATTACCCGGTTCCCGTTCACCAACAGGAGATATATAGAAAGATGGGCTACACCCCCCATCTGCCAATAACAGAAAAATTATCTCGGCAAGTATTATCTCTGCCCATGCATCCATGGCTCACCGATGAAGAAGTGTCCACGGTGGCAAAAGGAGTTAGAGGATGCTTAGATGCCATTAGTTAGCCCCTGTCATTTCATCGATTAGAAACCGACATAAAAGGGCATAGTTCTTGGTCGCTTTGAAGACATCTTCAATGAAGGACCTCATCTTAATGAATGAGCAATATCTCGGAGAAAGGCAATCAACCTCATTGCAGGAGACTTAAAACGATTCATGAGTTGCCCGTATCGGAACTTCCAAAGACGGGATCGATGAATATAGAGATACTCATGGCATGGATATGCACTATCCTTCTGATACCTTGGCCACCTGCTTTCCGACTCGGCTACTAGGATGAAGTTGCTCAGCGTTGGAAATTCTGAACTTGGAATGCCATATAGTCCGTCAAGACGGTTCTTGAAGATATTTTCATGATGGAAAAAAAGTCGGCCCAATCTGTCAATCTGCAGATAATACTCACCGATCGTCGCGACCGGCATTTCTGAAAGACTCCGAACATTTACGATTAAATCCGCTACGTACGATTCGACTTCTTGGATCATGAAATTCGGCAACAAAATGATGTCGTATTTCTCAATGGTATTGTGGGTCAGCGCTGTCATGCTCTTATCATATATCAAAATATTCAACTTGGGGAACGCACATGATAGATAATAGCTTTGAAGAAACACATTTTCCGGGAGATCGAAGCCGATGTATTTCACATAAGGGATGCGTTTGACGATTTGGTATGCGAGTCCACCAAACCCACCACCGATTTCGAGTATCACAGGTTTGGAGACATCACAGAGTAGCGTAGCGAAATAATTGGCCTGGTAATGATACTCGCAAATGGGTTCATACAATAGTTTCCCCTCAACGAGATACCCCCAAGGGTTACCGATTCGAGGTGCTTCGAGCTCCTCAACCGACACATTCGGTAACGCAGTTAGCCAAGCTTCAAACTGCCTTTGCATGAGGCTCGCCCGTTCCAAGCTCTGAATCTCATCAAGGGCAGCGAAGGACTCAAACATTCGTTCTCCTCCCCAAAAGCCAGAGATTCCCTCGTTCCGAAAGAAGTTCCGCAGAAACGGCGCGATAACGCTGAGATCCTGCTGGTTGATCGCTTGGTACCTGATCAGCGTGGCACTTACTCCCCACTAAAATTTGTTTGTATGTTAATAAGCCGTTTCTAGAACCAATTTTCAAAAATAAGACGCTATCTTGAATTATCTTCTCACCGAAATATATTTATGCTTGTAGGGAGTATACTCCCCACATGGCTATCAAAAGGCGCAAGCGAGGAGGTCATGTTTACCTTGAGGAATACAAAACCACAAGGGAAGGGGGAAAA